>Ga0315905_10003217_pt1 | contig 16886 bp, 9 predicted proteins | sample LakEriMetagenome_5_FD_203522 | JGI IMG/M metagenome (GOLD analysis project Ga0315905, IMG submission 203522) | Freshwater fungal communities from buoy surface, Lake Erie, Ohio, United States - Buoy 4 MA121 | ecosystem: Environmental > Aquatic > Freshwater > Lake | place: USA: Lake Erie, Ohio... | reverse complement strand
CGCCACAAAAGACAGGTCATTATCGCCCGAAAGCTGGATGTATTGCCGATACAGGTCTTTATTTGCAGGCTTAAATGGTTCCTCCAGTTTCAGTGACTCTGCAAAATTTGCCCAGCTTAATTTTTCGTTTGCTGTAACAGTTTTTTCTTCTGATAAATAAGATTCAAATTTTTGCAGGAATCCTTTTATTTCTGAAAGATCGCCCCGGGCAGAAATTGCGTCAAATGCACCTTCAATAATTCCACCTAAATTATCTGTATTATGACCATTTTCAATCAGATAATTCATTGCGTCCAAATTACCAGTCCTGGAAAGACCTACAATTGAATCAAGGGCCGATTGCTGGAATGGCCCTGTGAAATTTTCAAAAAAGTCTCGGTATGTTTCCCAATCTTCCGGGATTGTGTTTTCTTCAAACTCTTTTTCAAAAAATAATTGTTTGGCTTCCGTGGCAAATTCACTATCCGGATAATTATTCAGATAATCATCATAAGCTGCGGAATTATTGATGGATTTTGTTTCAGCAAAAGCAAATGCATGGATTTTTTTTCTGGCTGTTGCAGCCTGTCCCGAAGCCGGATATTGATTAATAAAATCTTCATAGGCATCCTTTGTATCAACTAATTCTGTTGCATGAAAAGCAATTTTGTAGATATTTTCTTTTGCCTCTGGAACTTCTTTTGCCTCTGGATAAATTGAAATAAAGTTATTGAAAGACTCTATGGTGTTTATTTTTAATGCGTCTGCAAAAGCTATTTGATTCCTTTTTTGAATTGCTTCCGGTATTTCTTTTGCATTGGGAAAGGTATCGATAAAATTCTCGAAAGAGCTTATCGTATTTTCATCATTTGCCTTCCTGAATGCACAGGCATTACGAAGTTGCGTTGCTTCATTTATTTGTACAGCACCCGGATACTTTTCAATAAATCTTTGATATGCTGCAGTTGTATTTTCTTTGGAAGCAGTTAAAAATGCACTTTCGTTGCGGTATTTAATTGCATCATATTTCTCCAAAGCATCGGGGTATTTATTTAAAAAAACCTGATAGCTTTCTTCTGTATTTTCAGCCCTTGCGGCATCAAAGGCAATTTTATTCCTCCTGGAAATTGCATTTAACCTGAAGCTTTGAAATGCTTCCTGGTACACTTCAAGAAATTGTACGAAGGATTCTTCGGTGTTTTTTTTTGAAGCCAACCGATATGCTGTTGTATAGATACTGTCACCCAGGGAAAAAAGGCTTGGTTCATTAATGGGTATTTTGGCTAATTTTTCAATCCGCTTTGTATCGGTAACTTTTTGGAATAATTCTTTTACTTTCAGATAACGCCGGTATGCATCTTCGGGATCGCAGCTGTTCCCAGCTCTTTCTTTACATTTTACCATGGCTGAAAAATATAGGAGCTCAATACTTTCCGGCTCTTTCTTCAGTTTTTTCTCACACTTCCGGAGAGCTTTGGCATACTTTTCTTTTCGTACCAGATTTGTATAATCCTGACATTTAATTAATCCAGGTATTGCTAATAGTAACAATAGCAGTATGATTATCAGATAATTTGATTTCATTTTTTTACAGTCAAAATGTTCTGTGTTCCCATGCTTTAAGCAATTGTTGTGTTTGGGTCACTTCTATCTCATTGAATACTATTTATACAGCTTAAAATTTTTTGTATCCACCGTGCATGGCCATTTTCTCATCAGGCTGGTTTATTGGTTGATGAATCAATGTGATGTATAACTTAATGCAGTTAGTAATCTGTTCTTGAGTTGTTAATGTGTCATGCAAAGGTAAAATTTATCCTTTGATAATAACATTGCTTTTATGTTGGTTTTACAGATTAATTTGATGTTGTTTAAGTACTTTCACTGACTTTCCGGCAGTCTTTTGTTGATTGTTTTTGTTTTGCATTTGTACTTTTGCAGGGTTTTTTTCATTCCCCTACTTTTTAAACTTTTTTAATGAAGTCCGATAAATTTTTTGTGATTGATTTCGACTCTACCTTTACCCGGGTTGAGGCGATGGATGAGCTGATACGGATATCCCTGAAGGGAAAGCCGGAGGCAGATTTTGTTGCAGCTGAGATCAGCAGGCTTACGGAAGAAGCCATGAACGGCTCCCTTTCTTTTTCCGAATCGTTGAGGGCCAGGGTTTCCCTGCTAAATGCCGGAGAGAGTCACCTCAAGGAACTAATCGAGGTACTCAGGGAAAAGGTGTCGGGTTCTTTCCTGCGCAACCGCCCGTTTTTTGAGGAATTCGGCAAACAGGTATTCATTGTTTCTTCGGGATTCAGGGAATTTATTGTTCCTATTGTGGTTGATTTTGGAATTCCTGAAGAGAATGTTTTTGCCAATACTTTCCGCTTTGATGCTGCAGGAATGATCTGCGGATTTGATGAAGATAATTTTCTTAGTCAGGATAAGGGAAAGGTAAAGCTTCTGAGGGCACTTTCCCTTCCAGGTGAGGTGTATGTACTTGGAGATGGATATACCGATTATGAAATACGGGAAGCTGGTCTGGCCAACAGGTTTTATGCATTCACCGAAAATGTAAAACGCGAACCTGTGGTTTCTCTGGCCGACCATCATGCCCGAAGTCTGGAGGAATTTCTTTTTGATAATAAGCTTCCTATGCAAGTAAGTTATCCCAAGAGCCGAATAAAGGTTCTGTTGCTGGAAAATATTCATCCCTGTGCGGAGGCGCTATTCAGAGAAGAGGGTTATCAGGTGGAATGTCTGCCTTCAGCTCTCAGCGAAGAAGAACTCTGCGAGCGGATTGGAGAAGTATCTATCCTCGGTATCAGGTCTAAAACAACGCTTTCTGCAAAAGTTCTGGAGAGGGCCGGCAAGCTTATAGCTGTTGGTGCTTATTGCATAGGCACCAACCAGATTGATCTGGATGCCTGTCTGAGAAGGGGTGTTGCTGTTTTTAATGCCCCCTATTCCAATACCCGCTCGGTGGTTGAACTTGCCATGGGGGAAATGATTCTGCTTACTCGGCGCATGGTGGAAAAAAGCAGCCTGATGCACCGGGGTATCTGGGATAAAAGTGCAGGAAACAGTTTTGAAATCCGGGGCAAAAAACTGGGCATCATTGGCTACGGATCCATCGGTACCCAGCTTTCGGTACTTGCCGAGGCTCTGGGTATGCAGGTGCTTTTTTATGATGTTGTCGACAAGCTGGCCATCGGAAATGCGCGTAAATGTCAGAACCTCAATCAGCTGCTTGAACAGGCCGATATCATCAGCCTGCACGCCGACGGGCGGAAATCCAATACCAACCTGATCGCTGAGGCTCAGTTTGCCCGCATGAAGGATGGCGTGGTTTTTCTGAATCTGGCCCGCGGACATCTGGTGGATATTGAGGCCCTTACAGCTGCTATCAGAAGCGGTAAAGTGCGCGGGGCCGGTCTGGATGTTTTTCCGGATGAGCCCAAAAGCAACCAGGAGGAATTTATTTCGGAGCTCAGGGGCTTGCCCAATGTGATTCTTTCACCGCATATCGGCGGCAGCACAGAGGAAGCGCAATTCAATATTGCCGAATATGTTCCGGGAAAAATTATTAATTACATCAACAGCGGAAGCAGCTATATGAGTGTGAATTTTCCCGAGATACAGCTGCCGGAACTGGCCAATGCTCACCGCCTTATTCACTGCCACGAAAATGTGCCGGGAATTCTGGCGAAAATTAATCAGGTGCTGGCGGGCCATAGCATCAACATTGTGGGTCAATATCTCAAAACCAATACCAGTATTGGTTATGTGATTACCGACATTGACAAGGAGTACAATAAGGAAGTTATCCGCGACCTGCGGTCCATTGAGCAAACCATCCGCTTTCGGGTACTTTACTGAAGAATGCCGGCTGAGGGACCGGAGCGGCCTGGTGGCTTTTCCCGGCATAGCAAGGGAAAGCCACGGGAGTGCAAACGGACCCGCAAAGGGCCCGACCGCAGGCATTGGCCTGCGGGCAGCCCAAAAAAAATCCGGCGACAATGCACCGGATCTGAATATCTAAAAGGTATTCCTCAGAGAATTGATTCTACCGGCTGGTAGGGAAGATTCCAGGCATCGGCAACTCCTTTGTAAACGATCTTACCCTGAACCACATTAAGTCCGGGGCGGAGTTCGGCATTATCTTTACATGCCTTCTGCCAGCCTTTGCCAGCCAGCTCAAGGCCATAAGGAAGCGTTGCATTGGTGAGGGCCAGCGTAGAGGTATAGGGAACTGCTCCCGGCATGTTGGCTACACAGTAATGCACCACATCGTCGATGATGTAAGTTGGGTCTTCATGGGTGGTTGGCCGGCAGGTTTCGATGCAGCCACCCTGATCAACTGCCACATCCACCAGTACCGTGCCCGGCCGCATGGTTTTGAGCATTTCGCGTGTAATCAGGTGTGGAGCTTTTGCACCTGGTATCAGCACCGCACCAACGATGAGGTCGGAATGCGTGACATAGCGGCGGATATTGTATTCGGTGCTCATAATGGTGTTTACATTGGCGGGCATGATGTCGGCCAGTGCGCGGAGGCGGGGCAGGCTAACATCCATGATGGTTACCCTGGCGCCGAGACCGGCAGCCATCTTGGCGGCCTGTGTTCCAACAATGCCCCCTCCCAGAATAAGGACACTGGCCGGAGGAACTCCGGGTACGCCGCCAAGCAGAATGCCCCTGCCTTTCAGCGGTTTTTCCAGGTATTTTGCTCCTTCCTGAATGGACATCCGGCCGGCTACTTCACTCATTGGAATGAGCAAAGGCAGGGAACGATCGGCCTTTTCAACGGTTTCGTAAGCCAGGCATACGGCCTTGCGGCTGATCATGGCATGGGTAAGCGGCTCTGAACTTGCAAAATGGAAATAGGTAAAGAGCAGCTGGTTTTCACGAATCAGTCCGTATTCGCTTTCGATGGGTTCTTTTACCTTGATGATCATCTCAGCTTTGCCGTAGACCGAGGCGATATCCGGAAGCATTTCGGCACCGGCACTGCGGTATTCCTCATCCGGAAAACCACTGCCTTCGCCGGCAGAGCTTTGTACAAATATCTGGTGGCCAGCTTTCTTGAATTCTGCCACTCCTGCAGGGGTGAGACCAACCCTGTTTTCATTGTTTTTAATTTCCTTCGGAACGCCGATGATCATGGTAAATGGTGTAAAATCGGGGGCGAAATTACATTTTTCGCTTTGGCCGCAAGGGGAAATTTTATTTACCGGAAGCACAGCGAAAAATATCAGTCCTGAAGTCATGGTCAGATTTTTGGTGTGCATGGGAATTCCTTTGTACCTTGCCGTCCTGCCGGGCTTTGGCTGCAGCGAAAGGTTTATTTCCGGCATTATGCCCATGAACAGGTTTGTATTTATTTTTTTGATTTTCATTCTGCCCGGAATTTCGGTGCAGGCCCAGTTCAACGGAGAGGAGCACGCCATTGGCATTAAGTTGTTTGATTTGGGGGAATTCAGGGATGCCATACCGCATTTTACCGAAGCGGTGGAAAGCGATTCGGAGGCGGTAAGTAACCGCGCCATTGAAGCAAATTTTCTGCTGGGTATCTGTTACCTGAAGGTTGGGGAAGGCGATAACGGGCTCCCGTTTCTTAAAAGGGTTTACGAGATCGACAAAGAGTATTATCCCGAGCTGGAATACATGATGGGACAGTGTGCAGAAAGTGCACAGAAGTACAAGGATGCCATTAAGTATTATGAGAACTTTCTCCGCGTGGAGGGCGTGAAAAAAGATCCCGTAATTCTTGCAGAAGTTACCAAAAGGCTGGATGAGTGCAAGGTGGCCTCGGAGCTGATGAAAAATCCGCTCAATGTAAAGATTGAAAATGTGGGCCCGGTGGTGAATTCGCCCTATCCTGATTACACCCCAGTGCTGACTGCCGATGAAGGAATGATGATCTTTACTTCGCGCAGGAAAGAAAATATGGGTAAGAAAATGGCACCCTATCTGGATCAGGAAGAGGAGTTTCCGCTTGAAGATATTTACGTATCATACAAGAAAAACGGCAGCTGGACACCTCCCGAAAATCTGGGTCCGCCTGTAAATACAGATGATCACGATGCAGCCATTGCCCTTTCGCCAGACGGCAGCCAGCTATTTATCTACAAGGGTGAGGGTGAAGGAGATATATACCTTTCCAAAAAGAAGGGCTTGGTCTGGACCAAGCCGGAATCACTTGGTGACAAAGTTAATCTTCCAAAGACCTCAGAACTTTCCTGTTCCATTTCATCCGATGGAAAAACGCTTTACTTCAGCTCCAACCGGACCGGAGGTTATGGAGGATTCGATATCTGGCGCAGTCAGCTGGTGAAGGGAGAGTGGGCCGAGCCGATGAATATGGGTCCTAAAATCAATACCAAAGAAGACGAAGATGCCCCTTTCATCAGCGCCGATGGTAGTATTCTGTATTACAGCACCAAGGGAAAAAATACCATGGGGGGCTTTGACATTGTCTATACCACACTGGAGAAGAACGGCTGGACTGAACCCGAGAACATGGGTATTCCCATCAATACCGCTAACGATGACATTTACTATGTGGTTACTGCCAACGATCATGGATACTTTTCTACTTACAAGTCGGGCAGTGTTGGAAAGCACGATATTTTTATGGTATCCAGGGCTGGTAAGGATAATGTAGGAGAAATTGCTTCAGCAAAGGCAAACACCAAACTCAGTAAAGATGACGCCGGTAAAACTGATGCCAAACCAAGTACTGTGGCTGTAAGCACCTCCAAAAGCCGCGTTACCCTTCTCAAAGGTGTTATAACCGATGCCAGTACCGGCAACCCGCTGGAAGCCACCCTTTCGGTGGTGAATGTGAAAACCGGAAGTAAGATTTCCGACATCAATTCCAACTCGGCTACCGGCTCCTATCTGTTAATTCTTCCGGCAGGAAAGAACTATGCGGTTACGGTAACGGCACCGGATTATCTCTTCCATTCTGAAAACTTTGATATTCCGGATACCGCCGAATACTCGGAAGTGGTGATTCCCATTGCCATGAAAAAGGCTACGGTTGGTACACGGATTGTGATGCGGAACATATTTTTTGATTTTGATAAGGCTACCCTCCGGCCGGAATCAAATCTGGAAATCGACCGCCTGCGCAAGCTGATGGCTGATTATCCGAAAATGAAAATTGAAATTTCCGGTCATACCGACAACAAGGGAAGTGCAGAGTATAACAAGAAACTAAGCGAAAGCAGGGCAAAGTCGGTGCAGGAATACCTGGTGAAAAAGGGAATTTCGCCCGATCGAATGTCTTTTGCCGGCTATGGTTTCGACCGGCCCATTGCCCCCAATGATAATGAAGGCGGCAGACAGCTGAACAGGCGCACTGAATTTGAAATCAAGGAGTTCTGATCAGTTTTCCATGAGCTGTCTTGAAACCTGAAGGCCAATCCAGATGGCCAACAGAACAGCAGCAATCATGGCAGAGAAAAGTATCCACGAGATGTTTCTGGCCTTCGTTTTTACTTCGCCAAGAATTTCTTTGCCCAGACGGATTTCCACCTCTTCAAATTTTTTCATCGGTGCCACTGCCTGTGTGAACACAATGTTTGATTGAAAACGGTATCTGCCCATAGCTTCTTCTTTGTTCCCGGTTCCATGGAGGCTGATGATGAGGTTTTCCTCTTTCCGGTAGCGGCGGTGGAAGCGCAGAAAATCCCTCAGGTCAGCAGTTTCTTCCGTTTCAAGCGTGGTGGAACCGCTCAGATATACATCGAGGAGAGAATCAATGGATAGATTGTTTTTGTGTATGTCGTTGAGATAGCTTAGGTTGTCTTCATTGAGGTAATCTTCCAGATGAGAGCGGTTCTGAAACTGCAGCTCCAGCATCCTGGAAATATCCATTGCCGGAATGAGTTTCTGACTGAATAGTTTATCAAACTGTCTTTCCAGATTTTTTACCGCAGAAATTCCGTAAATCCCGAGGCCCAGCAGCACGGCAAGCTGGAAGTAATAAGCCGTTATAAGACTTCTGGATGCCCGCCATTTTTGAAACAGTTTCATTCTGAGGGCAAAATAAAATCCAATCGAACGAATTTCACCTGCTTTTTAAAAAAATCATTAAAATAATAAAGACAACAATTCTCAGAAAGTATGGCTTCAGCAGAATGAAAATGCATATTTGCGATTCCTGTTCAAACACCGACAAATGGACATAAAAAACTCTATTCTGGAAACCATCGGCCATACGCCGCTTGTTCGTCTGAATAAAATTACAGCCTCCTTGCCTGCCATGGTTGCTGCCAAAGTGGAATATTTCAATCCCGGAAACTCGGTGAAAGACCGCATGGCTCTGAAAATGGTGGAGGTTGCGGAAGCAGAAGGAAGGCTAAAACCAGGCGGAACCATCATCGAATGCACCAGTGGAAATACCGGGATGGGTCTTGCCCTTGCCGCCTGCGTGAAAGGCTACAAGTGCATTTTTGTTACTACCGATAAGCAGTCGAAAGAAAAGGCTGATGTGCTGAAAGCTGTGGGGGCTGAAGTAATCATCTGCCCTACCAATGTAATGCCAGAGGATCCAAGGAGTTATTACAGTGTTGCAAAACGCCTCTCAACGGAAATCCCCAATTCCTATCACTTTAATCAATACGATAATCTGGCCAACCGGCAAGCCCACTACGAAAGTACCGGACCTGAAATCTGGGAGCAGACAGAAGGGAAAATTACGCATCTTGTCTGCACTGCAGGTACAGGAGGTACCATCACCGGTACTGCAAAGTACCTCAAGGAAAAAAATCCTGCCATACAGATCTGGGCGATAGATGTGTATGGATCATTGCTCACCAAGTATTTCCGCACTGGCGAAACCGATATGGGGGAGGTTCATCCCTACATTTCCGAAGGTTTTGGTGAAGACTTTATTCCTCAGAATTACGATATGTCGGTGATTGATCATTTTGAGCAGGTAACGGATAAAGATGGTGCCGTAATGGCCCGGCGTTTGGCAAAAGAGGAAGGCCTCTTTTGCGGTTACAGTGCAGGGAGTTGTCTTCAGGGGCTCTTTCAGCTGAAGGATAAGCTGAAGGAGGGAGATCTGGTGGTATGTATTCTTCACGATCACGGAAGCCGGTATGTGGGCAAAATCTACAATGATCAGTGGATGAAGGACAGGGGATTTCTGGAAACACGCAGTATGATTACTGCCAGAGATATTCTCAGCCGCCGGCCAGCAGGCAATCTCATTGCCATTGGCTCACAGGATCTGGTTTCCGAAGCGGTTCGTCTCCTGAACGGTGCCGGAATTTCACAGATTCCCGTAGCGCATAATGGCGAATTTGTTGGCAGCCTCAGCGATACTGCAGTATTAAGCCGACTTATGGAAGACCCCGAAATTAAGAATGCCCGGGTGGCTGATTTGATGGAGCCTGCATTTCCTGTAGTAGATTCTCACCTTTCTGCGGAAGAAATGTCGGCAAAGATGGGTAAGGATGTAAAAGCATTGCTGGTAAGAGATGATACCGGTAACCTGCAGATTATTACCCGCTCCGACCTGCTGATGGCGCTGGCCGCCAGTTGATTTTTCTTTGCACCAGGATCGGATCCGGCTCTGTTTTCCTTCAATAAGGAAAGGGTACTGCTTAATGGATAGGTTTTGCCGGCCTATGGGTTTTTACCCGTAAGCGATGTTATTTTTTTGCCGGAAAGACGATTTTCTTTGGCATAATCATTAATAACACTACATTTGAGGCCGAATTTGCCTGAGTAAACCTGAAAAATATGAATCAAACTGATGCTGTTTCCATTTCGGGGGCAACAATCTGTCGGTCTTCCGGAATTCTTCTTTTACTTTTCTTGATTTCCATTTTATCCTTTTCCTGCGAGCAGGGAATGAAATGGGGAGCATCTGCCAATGAGAAGCTGGTGATGAAAGATACCACTCAGCTTTTGCTGGAAAGCTTGCAGAGGGATTCATCTGACCAGAATTTTTTGCGTGTTATCCGTCTGGTAAAAAGTGACTCACTCAGAGACATTCTGAAGGCTAAAAGGAGGGCCATGTTTACGCGCTATGAATCCTTCCAGAAACTGAAGCTGGACTCCGAAGCCGTACTCGAAGCCAATCCCTGTCTGGCCCCGCTTATCCTCAAAATGGACAGAGTGTACAACCGTTATTTTACCATGAAGGATTTGCTGAACGAATCCTATCCGGCAGATGATTACCGGGCTAAACGCTATGTGCTTGGTGATTTTAACACGGTAGACCGGAATGGAAATTGCCGTGGCTGTGTAGAAGATTATCCTAAAATTGAAGAAATGCCGGAACTCAAAAAGTTCATCGGATTAACAAAGAAAGCAGGACTGGATTTGAACGATGATGAGCAACTGAGGGAGTGGCTGGCCGGCAACTGGACAGATACCGAGCTTGATGCCAGAGAAATTCTGGCCTTCTGGAAAAACCTCCGCGATCATGTGGAGCGTTACCGTACCGAGCCTATGACCAGAGATTCCATCGTAACCGTGTTAGGCCGGAAGTACTGCGTGGGTCAGCGCTTCTGCCTCTGCGAAATCCGGGGAGATACCATTGTAACGGTGGCAAAATTTGTAGCTTCTTCCAAAGACAAGCGGGCCAACCTTCGCAAGCTCGTGGACTTCGACGGGCAGTCCAGGTATTACGCGCCGATGAATCGCCTCACTTCCCGCTATTGGGACAGCCATCTGAAGTATGATTCGCTTGATCTGATTCATGACAAGCATATGGGCTACAGTACCAAAAGAGTTGTACTGTTTGAAAAAAAGACAAAGCTCCCCAATTTTATGAGAATTCATGCCGATGATGCATATCCCGGAGCCCAGAATATTCCCAATGGTGTGCATGAATTTGCAGAAGGTGGTCGCACAACTCCCCTGTATATGGGAACACCCATCAGCTACGGATGCATCCGCCTGCACGATTATCCTTCCAAATTCACCCGTTGGTGGACACCTGTGCGGGCCAAGTTTTTTGTGAATTATGTGGATAGTCGCTACATCCAGCGGCCTGTTATTGTTGAAACTCCGCCAGTCGATGCAGTTGCATCAGCAGAAAAGCCAAAATCGGAGGTTAAAAAAGAGCCGGAAAAGAAGGATAAGATTGTAAAAACCGAAGACAGCAAGGAGCACCAGGAAGCTAAAAAATCGGATGAACTGGCAAGCGAAAAAGCGAAAGAACCCGAGACGAAGCCATTGCAAAAAAGTCCTGACAGCCTGGCTGATATAAAACCAATTTCCCGCCCTGAAAAACGAAATAACAGGGTTGCAAGGAAAGATTCAACTTCTGTTGCTGCCAGACCAACAGAAAGTACAAAGCCGGAAAAGAAGAAAAAGCGTCGAAAGCACAGGTCCCGCCGCGAAAGGAAAAAGGAAGACCGTACGATTGCACAGAATTCTTCATCAGCCGGCAACTCCGTGGAGAAATCCGGGGATGATAAACCGCACAAGCATCGTTCCCACCGGAAAAAGCGGCGCGACCGGCACAGGAAGAAAGAGCAAATGGTGGCTGCAGGAAAGGAAAGTTCTGGAGGAAATAAGTGAACAGGAAGTCGCCTCACATCGGCCTTTCCCGTAGCTTTGCAATCAGAGCTTGCTGTTTATGTACCAATGCTGCATCAAAAATTTGCTGGACCGCCTGCTGGCACTCACCGGTTTGCTGCTTGCTTCACCTGTTTTTGTTCTGGTATGGATGGTACTGATGGTGGCCAATCGTGGTGAGCCCTTTTTTACACAGCAAAGACCGGGTCTTAACGGGCAGATCTTCCGGATCATAAAATTCCGGACCATGAATAATCGCCGGGGAGAAGATGGTGAGCTTCTGCCTGACGCCGACCGTCTTACGGCCGCGGGTCGATTTGTGCGTAAAACCTCCCTCGATGAAATTCCCCAGCTCATCAATGTCCTTGTGGGCGACATGAGCTTAATTGGTCCCCGGCCCCTGCTGGTGGATTATCTTTCACTTTACAGCAGGGAGCAGGCAAGGCGTCATGAAGTAAGGCCGGGAATTACCGGATGGGCGCAGGTAAACGGCAGAAATGCCATCGACTGGGAAACCCGTTTTGCCCTGGATGTTTGGTATGTGGATCATTTATCGTTTCTCCTCGATCTGAAAATCCTTGGTCTTACAGTGCTCAAGGTTTTCCGATCCGAAGGTATTTCCGCAGCAGGTTCTGCTACCATGGAAAAATTTACAGGCAGCGATGAGAAATAGATACGAAACTTATTGCGTCTCTTACTCTACGGTAACCGATTTGGCCAGATTTCTTGGCTGATCTACATTACAGCCGCGCATTACGGCAATGTGGTAGGAGAGAAGCTGCAAAGGAATAACAGCAATAAGGGGAATCAGTGCCTCATGAGCGGTTGGGATTTCAATGGTATAGTCGGCCATGGTTTTGATTTTCTGATCTCCTTCTGAAACCACTGCAATTACCCTTCCCTTTCTGGCTTTCACCTCCTGAATATTACTTATTACCTTTTCATAGCTGCTGTCGTGTGTGGCAATGAAAACCACAGGCATTGCTTCATCAATCAGGGCGATGGGTCCGTGCTTCATTTCTGCCGCCGGATAGCCTTCTGCATGTATGTAGCTGATTTCCTTCAGTTTCAGTGCGCCTTCCAGTGCTACCGGGAAGTTGTATCCTCTTCCCAAATAAAGGAAATTGGATGCATCCTTGAATTCGGCAGCCAGCTCCCTGATCGAATCATTCAACTGCAGGCACTTTTCTATTTTCGCCGGAATGGATTCGAGTTCATAAAGCATAGACCGGAACAAAGCCTCCGAAATACTGCCTTTCTTATAGGCGATGGAGAGGGCCATCATCGTAAGAACAGTAACCTGTGCGGTAAAGGCTTTTGTAGATGCCACCCCGATTTCAGGTCCGGCATGGGTGTAGGCGCCGGCGTGAGTTGCTCTTGCAATGGAAGAGCCCACCACATTGCAAACGCCGAAAATCACCGCTCCCTTTGCTTTTGCGAGCTCGAGTGCCGCCAGTGAATCGGCGGTTTCTCCGGACTGTGAAATTACCAGCACCAGATCGCCTTCCCGGATGATGGGGTTGCGGTACCTGAATTCAGAAGCATATTCTACTTCTACAGGTATCCTCGTAAATTCTTCTAAAATGTATTCCGCCACCAGACCGGCATGCCAGGATGTTCCGCAGCCCAGAATAATAATCCGGTCGATGTTGTTGATCCGGTTCAGATATTCGCGGAGTCCGCCCAGCACCAGATGACCTTTTTCTGCGGATAGTCTTCCCCTCAGGCAGTCCATCACCGAGCGTGGCTGCTCAAATATTTCCTTCAGCATAAAATGCTCGAAGCCGCCCTTCTCAATGGATTCAAGCTCCATTTCAAGTGTTTGGATGTAGGGAATCTGCGGCTGGGCATCGATGTTGCTGATGCTCAGCGCACCGTCGCGGATGGTAACAATATCAAAATCATTGATATAAATTACCTCATTGGTGTATTCGATGATGGGGGTGGCATCGGAGGCAAGAAAGAACTCATTCTTTCCTACACCAACCACCAGAGGGGAACCTTTTCTGGCCGCAATTAATTGATTGGGAGCAGTTTTTTCCAAAACCACAATGGCATAGGCACCTACCACCTGGCTCATCGCAATCCGTACTGATTCCTCCAGGCTGATGTCCAGATGCAGTTTAATATCCTCTATCAGATGGATGAAAACTTCCGAATCTGTATCACTTTGAAAATGATGGCCTTTGCGCTGAAGTTCTTCCTTCAGCGAGCCATAGTTTTCAATAATGCCATTATGGATGATGGCCAGACTTTCACTGGCAGAATAATGAGGGTGGGCATTTACATCGTTTGGCTCGCCATGCGTGGCCCAGCGGGTATGTCCGATGCCGATCGTACTATTCAGGTCGGTTTCCGTGAGACTCTCTTCGAGTTCAGAAACCTTTCCTTTTTTCTTGTAAACATTCAGCCCGCCGTTCAGCAGGGCTATTCCTGCTGAGTCGTATCCTCTGTATTCCAGTCGCTTAAGTCCCTTAATGATGATGGGGTAAGCCTGCCTGAAACCCACATATCCTACAATTCCGCACATACTTCGGTATGAAAAAATTTTAATCTGAATGCAAAGTTAAAAATTCTGCAGCCGGTAAGGGCTGCCCGTAAGAAAGAAGTTCAAATTGCAGGCTTATTTCTTCCCTAGCTGCAGGAAACTCATGAAAAAACTGAAGCTGATTACCTGAAAACCAAGCAGGAAAAGGCTCACTGCCGGAATTACTTTTCGCAGTACAAGCTGAGGATTCAAAGGGCCGAAATGCTGTGCTTTCCAGTAGGCCAGCGCTGAAAAAGTAAGCCATAAGGCAAGGACCAGAAGAATTCCACCGGTAATAAGACCCCGTTCCAGCCGGAACCAGTGCATTTCAATCCCGGAATGAATGCTCAGACCTTCTCTCCGGGCAAATGCCTGGCTGCTCAGATAAAAGAAAATCAGCTGAAAACCAATCAAAACCATGCAGTTGGCATACAGCAGCGTAGAGATGTCGAGCTTAAAAGATTGAAAAGGCAGCACCGACCTTGTGAGAAGGGTGCTCAGCATAAGGCCTGCAAAAACAAATAAGAGGCCGGGATAGAAAAATACCCAGCGCGGACTGAAAAGCAGCAGAAAGCGAAGGTGCCTCCAGCCGTCCGACCAGGTGTTCAGATGGGATGGCCCCCCTCTGCCGTCGCGGTATAGTTTTACCGGAACTTCCGCTGAGGGAATGTCTAACAGGGATGCTTTTACCACCATTTCAGAGGCAAATTCCATCCCGGGAGAGCTCAGCTGCATCCTGGCAAATGCATCCTTGGTGAAAGCCCGCATTCCACAGTGAAAATCGCCGAAAGCTGAGGCAAAAAACAATCTTCCAATGAAGGATAGAACCGGATTGCCCAGGTACCGGTGCAGCGGCGGCATGGCACCGCTTTCAATTCCTCCACGGAAACGGTTGCCCATTACGAATTCGGCCCCGTTTTTCCAGGCTTGCACAAATGGCTGGATCTCAAGAAAATTATAGCTGTCGTCTGCATCACCCATCAGGATAAACCTGCCTTTGCAGGCTGCTGCTCCTCCCATCAGGGCAGAACCATAACCGCTTTTTTCAACCTCTACAACTCTTGCACCTGCTTCCTTTGCCAGCCTGATGGAATCATCTTTGCTTCCATTGTCCGCCACCAGCACTTCGCCGGAAATACCCAGCTTATCAAGAGCTGAAAAAGCTTTCTCGATGCAAATCGTAATGGTTGCCGCCTCATTGAGGCAGGGCATCAATATGCTGATTTCCGGATCTTCTGCATTCACGGCAGCTTCTGCTTTTAGCGGGTTCAAATAACATTATTTTTCCGGAATGAAATCTCTGACCATTGATCAGAATCTGCCAAAATGATTTTGTTTGCCGGTTGCGTAAATTCCCGGAGCAGAGAAATCAGCTTTTTTATGAGGTGGCGGAGAAACAAAAACCCCGGAACCTTTGGGCTCCGGGGCTTCCTTTATACTTCCCTATCAGGGATTACTTACTTTACTTCTTCAAAGTTCACATCGGTTACCTGCTCCTGACTGTCGGTGCCGGCATTCTGCTGCTGGGCGCCGGCATCCTGAGGCTGTTGTGCCGCATTGTACATTTCGCCTGAAGCCGCCTGCCAGGCTGTATTGAGCTCGTTCATCGCGGCATCAACACCCGCCAGATCTTGTGCACCATGTGCTGTACGGAGTTTTTCCATTGCCGAGCTGATGGCCGTTTTATTGGTCTCCGACAATTTATCTCCATATTCATTCAGCTGTCTTTCGGTCTGGAAGATGAGACCATCGGCCTGATTGAGCTTTTCAATCTTTTCCTTCTCAGCCTTATCAGCTGCCTCATTGGCCTTAGCCTCATTACGCATGCGCTCAATTTCGGCATCGGTAAGTCCGGAGGATGCTTCTATCCTGATTTTCTGTTCCTTACCGGTTCCCTTGTCTTTCGCCGATACATTCAGAATACCATTGGCATCGATGTCGAAGGTTACCTCGATCTGCGGCATGCCCCTTTGTGCAGGCGGAATACCATCCAGGTGGAAGCGGCCCAGGGTACGGTTGTCCTTTGCCATGGAACGCTCGCCCTGCAGCACATGCAGTTCCACGGATGGCTGGTTATCACTGGCAGTAGAAAACACCTCTGATTTCCTTGTCGGGATGGTGGTATTGGATTCAATCAGGCGCGTAAATACACCTCCCATGGTTTCGATGCCCAGAGAAAGCGGAGTTACATCCAGCAGCAGCACATCTTTTACCTCACCTGTTAAAACACCTCCCTGAATGGCTGCTCCGATGGCAACCACTTCATCCGGATTCACTCCTTTGGAAGGCTTTTTGCCGAAAAACTTCTCAACTTCCTCAGCAATTTTCGGGATGCGGGTGGATCCGCCCACCAGAATTACCTCGTTGATCTGGCTGGTATTCATCGATGCATTTTTCAATGCCCGGCGGCAGGGCTCCAGTGTGCGCTGAATAAGATCATCACAGAGTTGCTCAAATTTTGCACGGCTCAGCTTGCGCACCAGGTGCTTGGGTATGCCGTCTACCGGCATGATGTAGGGCAGGTTGATTTCGGTTTCCTGTGAACTCGATAATTCAATCTTAGCTTTTTCAGCAGCTTCTTTCAAACGCTGAAGAGCCATAGGATCCAGTTTCAGATCAATGCCTTCATCGTTTTTAAACTCGGATGCCAGCCAGTCGATGATTTTCTGGTCGAAGTCATCACCGCCCAGATGGGTATCACCATCGGTTGATTTTACTTCAAATACGCCATCGCCCAGTTCCAGAATGGAGATATCGAAAGTACCGCCGCCAAGGTCGAATACTGCAATTTTCATGTCCTGATTTTTCTTGTCCATGCCGTAGGCAAGGGCAGCAGCTGTTG
>Ga0315905_10003216_pt1 | contig 16896 bp, 18 predicted proteins | sample LakEriMetagenome_5_FD_203522 | JGI IMG/M metagenome (GOLD analysis project Ga0315905, IMG submission 203522) | Freshwater fungal communities from buoy surface, Lake Erie, Ohio, United States - Buoy 4 MA121 | ecosystem: Environmental > Aquatic > Freshwater > Lake | place: USA: Lake Erie, Ohio... | reverse complement strand
TGCCTGTTACCGGCTGCTTACCCTTAAAGATGTACTCACCACGGGCACCTAAGCGATTGCAATGCCAATCCAAATCAAATTCTTTGATTGCAGCATCAATGCCGTCGCACCAGCGATTGCCGAGAGCAATCATGCGTTCAAAGTTTGCCTCAGTAAGAACTTCAGTCAGCGTTGCCTTCATCGCAGCCAAGGACAAAGCATTTCCTGCAAGGGTTCCACCAATTCCACCGAGATCGATGATTTCAAGTTCAACCAACTTCTTAATCTCATCAGCAATTGCTTGCGTCATTCCAAATGTTCCTGTGGGAATTCCAGCAGCAAGTGCCTTACCAATAGTGAGGAAATCAGGTGTTAGCCCAAGTGCCTTCGTCATTCCACCGGGGCCTACAGAGATTGTGTGGGTCTCATCGATAATCAAATATGTGCCGTACTTCTTTGCAAGTTCCTGCAGGCCAGCCAAATAACCATCTTGCGGCAGAACAATGCCAATGTTGGTCATGGCAGGTTCCATCAAAATCGCTGCAACATCTCCGTGGGCAAGAGCTTTCTCCATCGCAGCTAAATCATTAAACTCAACAACACGGGTAGTGACATCAAGATTAACTGGCGCGCCAATATTTCCTTCGCGCTTAACCGTGAACCCTGCATCATCTAACGTTGCAAAGGTTTCATCAACAGAGCCGTGATAGCAGCGGTCGATGACAACAATTTTGCTGCGCCTTGTAATCATGCGTGAGTAGCGAATGACGTGGCGGTTGGCATCTGTGGCTGACACAGTGAACTGCCATAAAGGTAGACCAAAGCGTTCTTTCAATAAACCAGAGACAATCGCAGCATCCTCCGTTGGAAGCATCGCTGTAATGCCCTTACCCACTTGCTCGCGGATAGCAGCAACCGTTGCATCAGGTGAGTGACCTGTCATCGATCCTGTATCGCCTAAGCAGAAATCAACATAGGTGTGGCCATCAACATCAGTAAAGCGAGCACCCTTTGCCTCTTTCACAAATACAGGGTGAGCACCTGGCCACTTAGCCATCCATGACATAGGAACACCTTCATGCATAACCTTCTTAGAGTCTTCAAAGGCAGCAGCTGATTTCTTATGGGTATCAAGAAAGCGCTGCTCTTCCTTTACGCGAAGTGATTTAAGGTGTTGGCGATTGATCTGTGTGCTCATACAAGTAATCCTATTTAGCCTTCAGAGAAAACAAAGAGAGCTTCGATGTAGTTCTCGCCACTGATTCCCAAATTCGCTGCATCAGGTGGCGCAGTCTGTGGTTCTAGGCAGATGCCATCAGAATCTTCACTATAGACAACCCACCATGGCGCGTCCGACTCGATATCAATACGCGCAACATCTTCCCAAACAACCGCAGGGGTTCCACGAATCTCAGTAAATGCATCATCCCAAGGTTCTGGCGTTGGGCTAATGAGTTCACCTGTTGGCAGCCCATCAGAACCACGCTTGAGCATCTTTGCTGCACTAAATTCAATCTCTGCAGCCCCTCCGCGTTCAAGATCACGAGCAAACCATGGGTGCATCCCTAGCCATATGGGAATATCACAACCATTGTCATCGTATTCAAGTGACCAGCGAATTGCATCATCAAGTACCTCAATTGTCTGCTCCACTGTCGCACCCATGTATGGCTTTGGTAGATGCAGCAGTGAACGACCAGGACCAATCTCTTGCCAAGAGGATAAGAAACCAAAACCATGAATGGCATTCGGTGGGTCGATATTTGTTGGGAGTTGATGTTCAATACCGGAAGCTGAAGTAATCAATCCATCGCGAATACGCCCAGCCCATGGAGCCATCGGATACCAACCGTTGGAGAGAACGCTCCCACGGAAGGGAACTGTAAATTCCATCTCACGCCATTTCACAGATGTGATCTTTCCACCGCCATCGAGATCGATAGCGACTTGAAACTCTGCATCATCAATAAATTGCATTAAATACCTTTCAACTCATGTTTGTAGGGAGGTTGCGCACCTTTACGAGAACATGTGATTCCTGCAGCAACTGCTGCACGATGCAGGGTCGCCCTCAATACTTCATCAGTTAAGTTAAGAATTCCCTTTTCAATCATCGCTTCCACAATGATTGCACCCACTGTGTCTCCAGCCCCCACAGTATCTGCCACCTCAATCTTCACTCCTGGCACTTCCACAGATCCTCCTGCAGTAACTCCAAGTAGTCCATTTATGCCACGGGTAATCACAACAAGGGCTGCGCCATCGTTAATCCATCGCTGTGCAACACTTTCAACGCTTTCGCCTGGATATAACCACTCCACGTCATCATCACTTACCTTTATGACAGATGAAATAGCAGCCCACTTCTCCACAGATGCTTGATACCTATCTCGATCTCCCATCACTGATGGTCGAATATTGGGGTCATAGACAATGGGTGCAAACTCAGCCACACGAATAGCCCAGTCATAGAGAACATCAGCACCTGGCTCAGTAACTGTTACCAAAGTGCCTATATGGAGCACCTGTGGCTTATAGCGAGAAGGATCTGGCAACCAATCAAGTGAGAAATCAAAGGTTGCTGTGCCATCGATGTTAAAAACATAGGAACCACTTCCATCGGCAGCAAGTGATACTTCAGCTGTGCAGGTTGGCTTATCGCTCTTTAAAGCTAGGTCTAACTTCACTTCATCATCGAGCAACTCTTTACGTGACATCTGACCATATTGATCACTTGAAATACCATCAATGAATTGCACATCATGGCCCAAGCGCGCCAGCGCTTTGGCTGTATTTGCCGGCCCTCCACCCACATGCGGCACTCGCACACCATTACTGCCCGGAATTAAATCAATCAGCACCTCACCACACACCCAGATGCTCACTGCTGTTCTCCCTTACGCGCCAAGTATTCAGTAATCACTTCAACGCCTAACAGGTGATCTTCCACCTGTGGCAGCCCACTAATAATCAAAATACCTGTCAATCCTAATCCCACAACGTTCAGTGCAAGACCGCCTCCATGAATGGCATAAAGCTCTTCTTCCACACCTTTGCTTGCATGCCAATCAATTCCTTGCTCTTCAGCAATTACACGCTCATGCATTGTCGAACGCCCTGTTAGATTCACAACGCAAGCCTTGCGACCTATCCACCAATCATTTTCTGTATCTGATCCAGGCAGCGATGCATGAAAGACAATCCAATCTTTCATTCGTACCTCAACAGCTATCGGGAGCTTTCGCTCTAAACCAATTGCCTGTGCAATCGCACCGATTTCAAGTGCTTCTGCTTGCGTCAACGATGACAACTGCAAAGCCTTGGCCTCAAGAGCCAAGCCAACGCTAGTAAACCCACCGGTTGTAACCACGCGCCTATCTTGCCGTACTCAATACCCCTTATTGGAACCATAGGACCACGCTGTGCCATATCCCAACGACCGCAAAGAAAGTCCCTGTAAGAGCTACCAACCGTGACACCGAAGCCACTACCGCATACACGGTGGAGATATCGCTCTTTCGCATCGTCGTAGCCTGCAGAGCAAGCGTCAGCCCCAAGCCAATGCCTAAGAACCCCGAAGCCCAATCAACCCCGGCTGATGAGTGCTTCTTATAGGTAGCCCCAGAACTTTTCATACCTAAAGCCTCTCGCATTTACCTGAGAACCACCTGCATAGAAGCCGAGCCAGCACTTAACATCGCATTACAAAAGATAGTCTTGAGCAATGACTACTGTAAAAAGCTCTTCCCTGAGCAAGCTTTGCGTAGCCATACTCGGTGAGATGCCCGCAGGGATTATCGAAGACCTTTCCGAGGCAGGAATCACCACTGATCAAATCCACTCGATTCCTTTTGTGGAAGCCTCTACTCGTTCAGAGTGGCTCAACTGGCAGAGAGTTTTAGGCACAAAAGAACTTGGAATTGGTAGAGGGTCAGGTGGATGCCTACTTGCTCATCGAGATGCTTGGCTCACTTTTAATTCATGCAACCACGAATATCTTCTAGTCTTAGAAGACGATGTGATTTTGACAAAATATGGAAAAAGGCATTTCGCCGAATCCTTAGGTTGGTCTGTGAAATCAGGCTTATCGCTAATCCATCTGGGAGATCACGTTAAATTCAGCCCGGGAAAATTAGCCCGACTTCTGACTCAATTAAACCTTAGGGAATTTGCAAAAATAACTTATGAAAGATTTTTCCTGAAATTTTTGAGTCCGAGGTTTGTGGAAAATCAATTTCCTTTTAGCGGGCATGCATACGTATTAAAGACGGAATTTGCAAGAGTAATAAGTCAATATTCAGAGAATTTTCTATACCCTGTTGATGTACACCTCAACGCAATTTCGCAGGTCTCTAAGAATAGAGTTGCCAAAGTTCGAACGCCAATACTTATTCAGGCAGAAAAGCGCGAATCCCAAATCAAGCAACGGGGGCGCTAATGATTTCTTTGCGTTTTTCAGACTTCTGGAAAAATTCAGAATCAGTAAAAGAGAAATTCTTTTCGCCACTTGTTTCCGCCGTCTATGGAGATTCAGTTGAAATTGTCAGGGATCCAGAGGTAAAAGTAGATTTAGAAATTTTCTCTGTATTTCCCAAGAAGCCGACTCTCACATACAGAGGTCTCAGGAAATATGGATTAGTGAATGAACCACTACGTAATCCCATTAAATCTAGGGTCCAAGCAAATGCTCACCGCAAAATCTGGTTCACTGGAGAGGATGTAAAGCCTCCAATCCCAGATCAATTTGATGCCTACTTAAGCTTTGAATCGAATGAGTATCATCCAAAAAATATCTACCTGCCTCTCTGGGTTCTGAACTTAAACTGGTTTGGTCATACAGGGGTCCATGGGTTCACTAGCCTCAATCCTACGCAAGACGAACTCTTGGTTCCCACAAAGCCGGCGGAAATTCGATTGAGTGAAAGATCTGGCTGCTGTGCATTTATTGGTGTGATGGAAAATTCGAGACGTAATGCACTTTACGAGTTAGATAGGGTAATGAGTACTGATATCTACGGTGCAAGCGTAGGAAATCGAGTTAAAGACAAAATCCAAGTAGCAAGTAAATACAAATTTATTTTAGCTTTTGAGAATTCAACATCACGGGGTTATGTGACTGAGAAGTTACTCGAGGCTCATTTAACAAATGCATTTCCACTTTACTGGGGTCCTACAGAAATAGATTACTTCAATACAGAGCGCTACGTTAATTTTAGTGACTTCCAAGGGCTTACAGATTTTCTCGAAGAAATCAGAAGACTGGACAAGAGTCCTGAAGAGTTAATCTACAAACTTTCGCAACCAATCTTATCTAAGACATTCGATTTTGATTCAGTACTGAGTAAATTAAGGGAATCCTTGTTCTAGAAGTAGGAATTTAGTAAAAGCATTTCTCCACAGGGACTTTGGCATGCGGCGAACGTGGCTCCAAGAGATAATTATTGGGCAAGTGCCTAATGAGAGCCCGGGGATCTATCCGTTTCGTCTTGGGATTAACACAGACTAAATTTCTTGAGAAGAATTTCTTGGGCACCGCATGAAGGCTTAAACCTCGAGTGGCTTTCTCTCGAATTCCCCAATCCCCATTATCGGGATGGCTGCTTTTAGAATTTAAATGAAATTCCATGCTTTCTCTGTCCAATAGGTATATGCCTTGATAGTTTTCCTCAAAATTTACATAACATTTCTTGGAGGATTTCTTGATCTTCGGGAGTTTCCAAAGCCAGGACTTCTTCGTGATATCTGTAAGGAACCGGTCAGCTTGTGGGCTGCCTTGCTCGTAACGGACGAAAGACGGGTAAAAAACAGTCCCCTCTAAGTCCTTTACACCCTCATGCCAATACTGAACGTTATCGGGTGTGAAAGTGATGTCATCTTCCTTATACAAGAAAAAGTCCCCTGGCTGCCCAGATTGAATAATTGTGCGGAAAATCTCAAAATGAATCCAGGTGAGAAAGAAGGGGTGTCCAAGTAATTCTGGGGAAACGATATTAGTTGAATTCAGACGCCGCGGCATTACACCTTCAATAAGTCGGACTGAGTTGGAGTCACTCACATTTGTCACAATTGTAAGGTTTACCACGTCAGCTAGTTCTCCTGCATTTGAAATGGAGTCCCTTAGGTACTCCAATCGATTGGCATTAAAATGAAATGTTACACAGATGTGCAGTGCCCCTTTGAGTGAGGATGAAATACTTTCTGCAGAGTTAATTGTCATTTATGAGTTGAGTTCCTTGAGCGTAATCTAGATGAAAAAAGAAGTTCGGCATAAAATCCAATTCGCTTCAACGCAAACAGAGAGAACAATCCAGCAAAAGATTCTGGCTTTTTCTTGATTATTTCTTCAACAAATCTTCTTGGGAAAAAGTATCGGACTTGATCCATAATTCTTAGCCGTTGTTTTGCATCAGTTCTTGTTGAAAATGACATAGATCGAAAGTGGACTATTTCCCCGTCTAAGTAAAAATCTGGATGATGAATCGAGCGCCACATTCTTGGATTATAAGTGCGCTCTAAATTTCTCCGTACAATGGCGACTTTAATTCCAGCTTCAGACAGTTTTGCGGCCAATATTCGTCCCGTATCAATTAACCTCGTCTTGGTTTGATAGGGATCAATCAAGCTAATCTCTGTTGGTAGTAGGTTCACAAGATTCAAATTGGTTCGATCAACAATAAACAGGCATGGGTGTGAGAACAGAGCCTGAACTGGGTCCTGCATAAATATTGCACCATAAGAATCCATTGCTAGATCTAGCCATTTAACTGCTCGTGGACTTACGAAGAGGTCTGTATCGATTACCCAGATTCGTTCACATGAGCATTCCAGTTGGCCGAGAGCCTTATTCACTGCATCTGCATGCTGATAAGAGGCATGCTGATACGGACTATTCAAATTGGGAATGATCTTGATCTGTGCTGGCTTCTGAAAATCACTGCCATTTAATTCTACCGATTTGGCGCCAGGTAAGGTATTTTGATCGATAACCGTAAAATGTTTAAAAAAACCTGAGTCATTTAAGTATGAAAAATTCCGAGTAACCCAGTATGAGTCACCAAAATTGCAATAAACAACACAGTTCAATTCTTTACTCAACTTTCTTCACAGTCAATTCTAGCCCTATTCTGAATTTAAGCCGTTATAATAAGTCAAATTTAGCGAAAACAAGAGGGCAAATGAGTTTCTTGAAGTACAAATTTCACCCGCCGCATCAGTGGGCAATCCGCTCTGAAATTCACGTGGATTTGGGTGCGGGCTCGTACCCAAGAAATCCTTTTAAGGCGGACCAAATGGTTGCCTTCGATGTACTAGACCCAAAGGATATTTCAATTAACTCCATCTCTGACGGCTCCCAGCTGAAGTACATGCAGGTTTCCCGTTTCAAAGCATTTCCTTTAGGGGACGAGTCAGTGACTTCAATTTCGGGGTTCGATTTTCTAGAACATCTTTCTCGTGAACCGGGACCTAAAGTAAATGAATTCATTTTTGTTATGAATGAAGTATTTAGAATTCTAAAGACAGATGGAGTTGCGTTGTTTGTAACTCCCGCATACCCACTTAGAACAGCATTTCAAGATCCAACTCATATAAATATTATGACAAAGGAGACCTACGAATACTTCTGTGGGAAAAATCCATTGGCATTGAAATTGGGGTATGGGTTTGAAGGTCAGTTCGAACTTGTCTCTCAATTTTGGGCTGGTCCATTTAGTAAGGTTTGGAAGTACCCAAATGCAGGTGATAACTGCGGTACGTTGAGAAATCGAATCAATCTTTCCATAGTCCGATTATCTGAGATAGCAAGATTTAAATTCCGCAGAACTCATCTTGTGTGGGTTCTGCGTAAGAAATAATTCTCAGAAGCAAAATTAGGGTAGCGAACCAGAAATCATCTTCACTGCCAATTTTCGAAACGCATTAGCGATTTTCAGTCGAATTTTTACTTCCCAGAGGTCAAGCTTTTTCCCAGTAGAAGCACTCACTCCTTCAAAAATTGGGATTTGATAGAAAGATTGAACTTTCCATCCAATGATTTCAAGTTCGAGGCAAATTCTCGTAAGAAAATCCTCCATCGTTGGAAATTCACGGCTCTCAAGATCGAAGGATTCCCCAGAGTATTTGCTATGCACAAAATCTATATCCTTTGAAAATACTTCTGAATACATACTCAATGGGATACCAAAAAAGCGTGTATCGGTAATATGGCGGGGTTTGTAGAAGCGATTTACCCACATTTCTCTCTTTGCGGACTTGGTGAGTTTTGCAAAATTATTCACAAACAGCCTTCCAGTGACTTTCCAGCAGAATTCAATGCCTCCCATTTCCTTGAGTACGGGTATTGATTCTCTTAGCATTATGTATTCACCTGAGCTAATTCCCTTTTTTCCGGAATCCGAATCAGACAGACATTGGTGAAAGCTAACGCTGTTAAGAATTGATTCTGGCAGTCGCTTTTTGAGAATATCAATTGAGGACGAATTTTCCACTACTAAAACTCTAAAATTCAATTTCTTTGAAAGTGTGTGCCATTTTGTTATGGATTCGACGTAATCATTCAGTCTGATTTCCGGGTTGATACGTACTACCGATACGTCCGCGTGTGGATTTACGGTACACGTTAGGACCACACAGTGGTTATGCATTCGATATCTTTCTTTTTGAGTATGTTGGAAGTAAGTTATTGAGCAAAGCAAATTCATAATCCTTTGCACCTAAATCAGCCTTGGAAATGACGCTCTTTATGGAACCTGGCAGGCTCCAATCAATATTTAGGGTCTTATCCAGCGGGCTAATCCCTTTTTCATAGAAGGAAGAGAATTCACTAGAGGTTAAATAGCTGATCGCAGAGGTTTCTTTTGGAACCGAAAAACCATGTGCGACTCCCGTGGCAATCAAAAGCGAAATTCCAGAATTTGAATCCAGTTCTACGCAGACTTTTTCTAGGTATGTAGGAGAGCCAACACGGATATCTACCAAATGGTCCAGGATTCCGCCTTGTACGCAAGTAACTAGCTTGCTTTGTCCCTCCGGTGCAAGAGAGTAGTGAAGCCCTCTAATTACCCCTTGCTTCGATGCCGAGAAGTTTGCCTGTGCGATTTTGAAGTCAATTCCCAATTCTTCGAGCGCACTGGTTTTAAACCACTCACGAAAAAGGCCTCGCTCATCAGGAAAGACATCATGCTCGATTACGAAACAGCCATCGATGCTGAGTGCCTGAATCTTCATAAATTTGCCTCCCTGCGTACTGACTCAAGTATTCTTGGAAATATCCTAAATAGCGATTCATCCCAGGGAACAATCTTGCTTATCTCTGCCTTACTCCATTTATCAGTCGAGAGAACCGAGCGAGCTGGGCGTTTAACTTTACTGGCGTAGGAGTATGAGTCCGTGGGTTCAACTAGCTGAATATCCGCTCCAGCAAGTTCATATATCTTCATTGCGAATTCGTGCCAACTGATTTGTCCCTTATTAGAAAAGTGATAAATGCCCACTTGAGGCCTTTTTTCCACTATTCCAAGTATCCCTCGAGCCAGGTCCTCTGAATTTGTGGGGGATCCAACTTGATCTTGGACTACTTGGATTCTCTCCTGTGCCAGTGCCTTTCTTAAAATAGATTTGACAAAGTTTTTTCCAGATGTCCCGTACAGCCAGGATGTTCGTACTATGTAAGAGCTCTCAGGCAGTACCTCCAAAAGATTGTGCTCCCCTTGTAGTTTGCTGACTCCGTAACCATTAATTGGAGAAGTGGCATCACTTTCAGAATACAAACCTGTATTTGTTCCATCAAAGACAAAATCAGTTGAAATATGCACAATCGGTATTCCTGCCTCCTCCACCGCAAGGGCCATATTTTTAATTGCTTCAGTATTAAGTTCGCATGCTTTTTCAAATTCAATTTCTGAATTCTCTACATCTGTCCAAGCGGCACAATTGACGATTGCAGAAGGTTTATGCAAAGAAATATAGCGTTGAACATCATTTCTCTTTCTGATATCTAAGCTTGACGAGCTTGGTGCGTCATATAAAACTTTTCTAAGATCACACTCGGCCACCAAACTTGAGCCCAGCATCCCGGACCCACCCAAAATGAGCAGCTTATTCATTTTTCAAGAAGTGGCCGCCACCACTTTTCATTTGCTAGATACCATTCAATAGTATTACTTAGACCAGTTTCAAAATCTATTTTTGGTGAAATGCCCAATTCTGATCTAGCTTTATTACCCGTGAGCGAATATCTAATGTCGTGTCCTTTTCTATCAGAGACGAATTTGAATGATTCAGATTCTGATTTTCCAAAATGTGTGATTATTCGTCTGGCAACTTCTATGTTTTCTAATTCATCCGTGCCTGCAATATTGTAAATTTCACCAGCGGCTCCCTTTGCCAGCACCTTTGCAACCGCCTGACAGTGGTCATCAACATGAATCCATTCTCTAATTTGCTTTCCATCACCATAAATTGGTACTTGCTTTCCATCAATTAAGTTAGAGACAAAAAGAGGTATCAGCTTCTCGGGAAATTGTCTGAGGCCATAGTTATTACAGCAACGCGTAATTCCAATATTCATTCCATGAGTTTTACCATATGCAAGAACCAAGAGGTCCGCACCAGCTTTGCTTGCCGAGTATGGGGAGTTCGGCTGAAGCGGTTCATCCTCATCCCAGCTACCTTCTGGAATTGCTCCATAAACTTCGTCCGTTGAAATTTGAAGGTACCGATTTACTCCAAATTTTCTAGATATATCTAGGAGGTTTTGGGTTCCCATAACATTTGTCTGCAAGAATTCAAAAGATGATTCAATGGATCGATCCACATGTGATTCGGCCGCGAAGTTCGCTACTACCTCAATCTTAGAATCACCGAAAATCTGAGTCATGACCTGGCTATCGCATATATCTGCCTCAATGAATTCAAATCCAGGTGCAGAAATAATCGAATCAAGGTTGGAAATATTGCCCGAATAAGTTAATTTATCGACTACGGTTATACTTGAATACGAATGTGGAATCGAACCCGTTACTAACATTTCAGCGAATCGAGAACCAATGAATCCAGCGCCGCCGGTAATCAATAAGTTCATGAGTGTGCTCCCTATGCGAATTGATGAAGGAGTGGCTCTATGAAAGGCGTCATCCTTGCGGGCGGTTCTGGGACTAGGTTACATCCTCTAACAAAAATTACCTCTAAACAACTCCTTCCGGTTTTTGATAAACCGATGATTTATTACCCATTAACAACCCTAATATTGGCTGGGGTATCTGAAGTACTGATTATTACGCGGCCTGAAGATTCATCATCATTTGAAAGACTCCTTGGCGACGGTTCTGAATTTGGAATTCAGATTACGTATGCAATTCAAGAAAAGCCGGCCGGGCTTGCTCAGGCTCCACTCATAGCGGAAAGTTTTCTAAATGGTGAAGGTTTTTGCTTGATTCTGGGAGATAACTTCCTTTATGGAAGTGGTCTCGGTCGAAAACTTCAGCTACTCACGAATATCCAAGGGTCAACAATATTCGCTTACAAAGTGAGTGACCCAACTCAATATGGGGTTGTAGAAGTGGATTCATCGGGTCGCGCTCTGACGATAGAAGAAAAACCAAAAGTTCCCAAATCAGATCTCGCAATTCCTGGGCTATATTTCTTTGACAACGAAGTTATTGATATTTGTAAAAAACTAACTCCAAGCGCTCGTGGGGAGTTAGAGATCACGGATGTGCTGAAGGAGTACATGCGCAGGGGTCAATTGAAGGTTGAAATACTCCCAATCGGCACGGCATGGCTCGATATGGGTTCGTTCGAAAGCCTCCTAGAAGCTGGCGAATTTGTTCATATTGTGCAATCTAGGCAAGGAATTCTCATTGGGGACCCATCTACTGCGATGAAGACTCGAAGTAAGCCGAACTAATTGCTCGGTCAGACTAGACTTTACCAATGCGCGTTTTAATCACAGGCGGAGCCGGTTTCATCGGTTCTCACCTTGCTGATTTCTACTTATCTGAAGGCCACCAAGTAACCGTCTTGGATAATCTGAGTACTGGCAATTTAGCCAACATTGAACCAATTCTTCAAAGAATCAATTTTGTCAACGGTGATATTCGGGACTCCAAGACTGTAGAAGAATCGGTTTCTAACACCGACCTCGTTCTACATATGGCTGCCTACCTAGGCGTTAAGAATATTATGGAAAATACTCTTGAATCGATTGATAGTAATTTCATGGGATCTGAAGTAGTGCTCAAAGCTGCAACTGAGCATAAGAAGAGAATCATCCTTGCCAGTACATCTGAAATTTATGGCAAGAATAGCCAACAGCCGCTCAATGAAGAGTCCGATCGAGTCGTTGGAGCACCACAAATGATTCGCTGGACTTACTCAGACTCAAAATCACTCGAAGAGGCTTCTGCGTATGTCATGCATGATCGACATGGTTTGCCGGTAACAACAGCAAGATTCTTTAATACGGTCGGACCAAGGCAGACCGGTCAATATGGAATGGTAATTCCAAGATTCGTTCAAGCTGCGTTAAACAATGAGGACTTGCTTGTCTATGGCGACGGAACACAATCCAGAGTCTTCTGCCATGTGCATGATGTTGTACGAGCAGTAGATCTTCTTGCTAAGGAGAGTCAGACGATTGGTGAATACTTTAATGTCGGTGGAGTCGGAGAGATTTCGATTAAAGAGTTGGCGCAAAAAGTAATTGAAATGACTGGTTCTCAATCTGAAATTAAATTCATCGACTACTCTAAAGCATATGCAGCTGGATTTGAGGATATGCAGCGACGAGTACCTGACATCTCAAAAATTGCTGGAAAAGTTGGATGGAAGCCAGGTCGCACTCTTGACGATATTCTTACAGATGTAATCCAATCCTTTTCAAAGTAGGTAACCTTTGATCATCACGAACGACAAGCCAGTTCTGGTGCATATTTCCAATTGGCATAGAAAATGGATAATCGGCGGCATTTTTCGTGAGGCAGCCGAGGCATGCTCAATCGAAGCTTCTTGGCAGGTCTATCCGACTTCCAAGCGTGATTTTCTCAATCCTAAAGTTTGGATGACCAAACTAAATCCACAATTCGGGAATCTCAACGTGTACACGCATCAAGATACATATTTTTCGATCTTTGAGGCTAATTCCGAGCAATTGAAAGGAAGCCGTAATCGTGTTTTCATAACTCATCTAAATGACGGCCACTCCTTCAATGAATTGCAAATTACAGCTCTTCAGTATTGCGAAAGGCTTTTAGTTCAAAATGTAGGTATGGAAAATTTGTTAACTTCCTTGGGAATATCGAAAGAAAGGATAGTTCGTGCCCCTGGGGCCGTGAACAGAGACGCCTACAAACCTAGTGAAAACTTGCCCGAGTCTCAATATGTCCTGTTCTCTGGTGACTTTAAATATCGGAAGAATCCCGAATTAGTAGCTCGCGTTGTTGAATCTATGCCGGATATCAATTTCATCGTTCATGGACAGAATTGGGAGATATTTCCTCCACAATTTCTTAGGGGGCTTCCAAACCTGAAGCGGCTTGATTTCGATTTGAAGAATCAGCCTCATTTGATTCGGCAGGCCAGCACTTATGTTTCCCTTGCCCTCATTGAGGGGGGACCCTATCCGGTCTTGGAATCCTTGGCTTCGGGGACCCCTGTTGTTGCGACCGATACTGGATTCTGTGCAGAGTTTGTTAACAGTGCCAATGGACGTTTACTGCCAAACCAACCTGACATAAAACTTGTAGAAAGTTCAATCAGAGATGCAATTGGCATGAAAGAAAGCGTTTGGGGAAAAGACCTTCTCAATGGCACTTGGCAATGGAAGGACATTGGCCAATTGATCTACCTTTAACTATTTCAGATTAAAAAGCAATAACTCCATTAATTTTGCCTGTTGTATCAAAAATGTACGGGGCAGAATTCTTAATCGCCTCCGGATTGACTGAGTCATGCTTGGTTAGGACAATCGTAATATCGGCTCCGCTTAAATTACTTGATTTCTCGCCATTCCAATTCTTTACCAATTCGTCATGCCAAAGGACTAGTGCACCTTTCGCGCGGCAATGCTCGATGACTAATTCAGCAGCAGTTTCTCTGACATCGGCAACATTTGGTTTATAGGCTACACCGACAATAAGAATGTTCTTGCCTTCAATAGAGCCACCGTTGTCTTGAATGACTCGATCTACAACGTACTCAGCCATATTGTTATTCACATCATTTGCATGCCGAATAAAGGTTGCGGGAGCACCGAGCTCTTCCGCCTTGGCAGCCAAGTAAGTTGGATCTACAGGAATGCAATGTCCGCCCACTCCAGCACTGGGAGTAAATTTCATAAATCCGTACGGTTTTGTATTTGCTGCGTCCAAAGTTTCATGAATGCTAATGCCAAGCGCGTGAGTTATTTGAGCAAACTCATTCACTAAAGCAATGTTTACTTGTCTAAATGTATTTTCGAACAATTTTGCGGCCTCTGCGACCTCTGGAGAGGAAACCTCGACCAACTTGTCGCAAAAACTAGAGTAGAAATTTCGTGTTTGTTCGCTAGCCTCGAGGGTTAATCCTGCATAGAGTCTTGGTGTATTTTTTTGATTGAAATCACCTCGGCCCGGATCTACTCGTTCGGGAGAGATTGCATAGAGATGATCAAATGACTGACTTGAGTGTTTTTCTATAGCAGGTTTTATATAGTCTCGTAGCGTGCCTGGAAAAGAAGTGGATTCGTTGATAATAAGTGCTTGTCTATTCAAGTTCTTTGCAATTGTGAGACATGCTGCATCAATGTATTTCAAGTCTGGGTTGCGTTCTTTGGAGAGTGGAGTAGGAACTGCGATGATAACTATTTCGCAATCAGAAATTTCTTTGGGGTCTGTGGTTGCTCTATATCGCCCTGACGCAATTCGATTCGTCAGCTCACCGCTATCCACGCCTTCAATGTGTGAGACGCCGTTATTCAGCGCAGTAACTATTGATTGATTTGTATCAAAACCGATTAACTCATGAATTTGGCTTGCAAACAAACTTATTGTGAGCCCGACATAGCCTTGCCCGATAATTGCAACCTTCATCGGGTTTCTGTCACGTCTGGATTTAGAGGATCTAAGCGTTTCATATTGGAAACTGCTAACGCTTTTTCTTCTTCGGAAGATTTCTGAATAAGAAAAAGCATTCGCCACAAATCATAGGAATCTGGATTCCATCTCACCGCTTCAAGAGCGTGCTTGTGTGACAACTCTTGAATATTGCTCTGTTCAAATAGTTGGATATTCATTAAATATTTATTCACATTCTGCGGGTTAAAGTATCCATGTTCCATAGTCTTTTCGATAGCTTCGACTGAACGAGATAGTTGTGCACTTCGCAAAGCAAGGTCTGCAGAAAGTGGTGGAAGGGCAATCATCAAACCGCAAACCGCACCCGTCGTAGCTAAAACTAGATCTTTTGGTTTGGAGGAGTTACTTGTTGTGTTCTTAGATTTTTTCTTGGATAAATCAGCTGACACGCTTTGTATTTCGTTATTCCTGGTGGCGCGCTCATAGCCAATGAGCGCTCCACCGAGTAACCATCCCCATACCGCTAAGCCAATTTGGTTAATACTAATGATTGACTGTAATTGATATCCAGCCCAAGCCGACCCCAAAATTGCCAAGACTAAATCAAATCGCTTAGTCCTCGATATGGATTTAATTAAGGCCACTCCTGCAATTCCAATAAACATCATATAACTCAAAAAAAGTGGCCATCCTCCAAAAGCAAAAATATCTAATGGGACATTATGAGCCGCGTTTACCACAATATTCACACCGGGTAATTCGAGTGCATGCACATCTCGCGTGCGCCGATACCAATCACCAAAGGCGTCCATTCCGACCCCCGTGAATGGGTGTTCTTGCCCAGTATTCCACCCAGCCAACCAGTACTGGCCGCGCAGAGAGACTGACCTCTTGTAGATAAAGTCAGATAGCGGCCCCATTTGTAGAGCACCCAACAATGCTAAGACTCCAGTGAAAATACTTGACGCCGAGTATGCGATTAGGACATAAATATTAAATCTTGAACGGAAATACATAAAAAGCACAATCGAAGACCCAAATAGGGCCACAACTCGCCCTTGGATTGCGCTGGAATCAATTATCTCAAAAGCGCAAATAGGTAACAAGCCAAAGGCGAAGAATCGAATCTTTCTTGACGATTTAGAATCTATTGCAAGAGCGATTAGTGATGAAAAAACGATACCCAGAAAGGCTCCAATAAAATTAGGGTTTCCCAGGGTTCCGAGTATGTTTCCATATCGATTATCCCAGCCAACAAAATCTCCGAATAAAATAACCCAGAGGCAGTAGAAAATATTTATCGTACCTGCAACGAGCAAAGCCCTGATAATGAGATTAAAGCTTTCAATTGATCGGAATGTTGCAGCTGATAACATGATAAGAATTAGAAATAAGTAAGTGAGTAGACCGTTGTTTCGTCCATAGGCTCCGTACAAAATTTGGGAAAGTGGCGCGTTACTCGCAAAAGTGGAAATTAGTAGAAAGACAGTAAAGATTGCAAAGAGTATGACTAAAGAGAAGTTAGTTTTAAGTCGCGATTTTAGGCTAGTGATTAAGAGAAACATTGCAGCCGTAGCCATTACGCCAAGTGAAACAAATTTTGGCGCATTTACGGGATCGGTCACACTGCCACTAATCAAGAAAACTGTTGTGAACGCAGTGCCCCAACCAACTATTCGGGACAAAAAACTTTCAGCTTTAATTTCATGCATGCTCGTATCTTAACGAAAGAAAGGCCGAATCCCGGCTCCCCCGAAGGGGAACCGGGATTCGGTTCTGATCTTTTCAGATAAAGGGGGCTAATTAAGCCTTGACCTTCTTCTGGATCTTGATGACTAGGTTAGTCAATGAAGTGATCTGAGCCTTG
>Ga0315905_10003214_pt1 | contig 16897 bp, 32 predicted proteins | sample LakEriMetagenome_5_FD_203522 | JGI IMG/M metagenome (GOLD analysis project Ga0315905, IMG submission 203522) | Freshwater fungal communities from buoy surface, Lake Erie, Ohio, United States - Buoy 4 MA121 | ecosystem: Environmental > Aquatic > Freshwater > Lake | place: USA: Lake Erie, Ohio... | reverse complement strand
TTAAACCTTCTAAAGATTCATCATCTTCTTCAGGCATCCATGTTCCATTTTCTTCCTTTTCTTTCTTTTCTTCTTTTAGATATTTTGTTACTTTTAAAGCAACAGAAATTACATCATCATATGATTCTACAGAATCGATGTCTGCAACAAGTTCTTTTTCTTTTTCATTGAAAATAATACCTTGAGCAGGTCCACCCTTACTGAAAAGGTTGAAACGATCAATGAAGTTTAGGTTATTTAAATCTGCACCACTAGTACCAAAAAAATTCTTTTCGATTAATTCGTTATAACCTTGTATGAATGGTTTACGAATACCAGGATATTTGTTTTTGATTCGTTTTTCAATTCGATGATCTTCAATCACATTTGCAATTGATCTTGGAATATTCAATTCTACAACTCTCAGCAAACCATCAAGAGGTGTATACAGAGCGTGACCAACTTCATGTCCCATAAAAAGGTCATAAAGTTGTGGTGAAATGTTTTTATCTAGAACAGGAACAGTAAGAACACGATTCTTTACATCGAATGAAGCGGTTGAAACTTTTCGCTGTTCGATGATTAGATTTTCTGTAGCCATTAATTTGGCAAGAATTGATTTTGTTTGAATGATTTCCATACAATCTCCGAGTTAATGTAAACATTATCTCATAAAAAACAAAAATAGGCAAGAAATATTTGATGCTTTGTTGCATAAAAACAACACACTATTGGTACTGTTCCTTTAACTTCTGGTAATTATCTAGGTCTTTTTCAAATTGTGACAAAGTAATCATTTTTCGAATTGCTTCATCTAACAAATACCAAGTTTCTTGCTCTTTTTTTGACAAATCACGATAATCACATGATGAATTATTTGAAGAAATCATTATTTTTTAAAATCCTTATCTAAAATATTAAAATCTATCGCTGTAGCTAAGCGATTAGCCAAATCAGGATCATATTTTACAAGAAAATAAGCTACATCCTGAACATCTAAGTGTTTGAGATTGAATAAAATCTCATCAACACCTCGATAAATTTGATCTTCTTCGTATTTTTGTAACATTTTTAACCTTTTTAGTGATAAAAATTCGAATTTTGTAATAATTTTGCTTGCATTTTTGCAATTCCGACTGCATTTACAAATTTTAGCATTTCTTCAAGCTCTTTTTCTGTCATTTTTTCGAGAAAAGGCTCAATTTCTGACCATTCTGACCAAAATTCAAGTTCATTTTTCTGTTGCATATCACAAAACCTCATTTTTTCTGCCAAGTGAAGCAGGATTCATGCCGGCAGAGACATAGACATAACTGCTTTTGTGAATTGGTGCTACACATTGAGCGATATGATCAACAGATTCACGATCCTCTTTTGTTAATTTGTGATAATCTTTCATAATTCCAGATTTTGTGAGCGCTCCCTTAAAACCTGTGTCTAAGGATTCGATTTCTGGTAGTTCACGGCCAGGAGGAGGCATCAAAGATGGTATCTTATTGACAAATCTTGTGGAAACATTTTTGGAATGTTTAGGCAACAATGTACTTAACGATTGTAACCATTGCTGATTCTGCAATTGAACAGATTTTGGAATTTTGCGTTTCTTGGATTTTGGTGCTTTTGTATAGATCATCATAATATGTAACTCCAGTCAAGGAATTACATATTCTATAACAGATCTATAGGAATGTCAAGGGGCTGTGTTGTATGAAAACAACAGTATTGGATTATACCAATTCCGTTATATCAAAGGCAGCATACCTACTTATGCTGAATAGTTGTGAAAACCTTTGTGTTTTTGTGGTATATTTTCATTCTCATAATCACTCAAAATATCCTCAAAATCACGATTTTTGATTTTCTTTATCTCGGAGTGTTCATTCCGATGTTTCTTTTGTTTAGTGTAAGTATAATCATCATTGTACTCTTTGTTCTTACGAAACTTACCAACAAACTTTCCCACTTACTAATCTCCTATTTTTACAATTTCAAAATTTATGCCTTTAATTTTCATTTCAGGCATATTGTGCATATCTTCATGCGATATAAAAGTATATGCCGCATTTGGATAACATATTTTCACCAATTTCAACAACTGGCAAACTGTTCCATCAGAATCATCAAAATAAAATACTTCATCTACAAATTTTAACGATTCCACTATTTCTCTACGTGATTCGTAATCTTGTACAACACCACCTAAAGTCCAATGTACAAAGGTATCAGAATGAATGCCGACAACAAGCCAGTCTCCCTTATTTTTACATTTCTTTAGAAATTTAATTTCTTCTTTGGAGAGAGGATCAAAAGAGCCGCTTGTTATTATTATTTTTTCTCTTTCGTACATTCTGGCAATAGGTCAGGAAATGCGTCCTTTACAAAATTATAGGTTAACCCTTTAACACCTTGGTCTTTTTTGAATATGCCAATTATAACTTCTGCTTCTCTAGGTTCTAGAGCTTCTAAGAATTGAAGTAATAATTGTTTTCTTCTTTCCATAGTAACATTTGCTGATTCTGGATGACCTTTTTGAAAAAGGTACATCTTCCTCAAATGTGTATGTAGTTTCGCATAAGAGATACCTGGAACAGTAACCAATGGTTTAAAGTTTTCAGGCATTTCTTTAAAATGCCACTCATATTTTGGATGAAATGTCATCTCTAATACTGAAACCAGTACTTGCGATAAATTGTCACCGATAACCTTCATTTTTTGTTCTTTTGACTTTGCTTCTTCAAAAGAATCAAAAATTTCATATATACTTTTCATTAAAATTCCTCGATGACTTCCATAAGATTTTTCAGTTTGTGTTCCATGAAATAATTTAACAATCCTTGTCTTGATGCCGGTTTGACATCATCGTAAGTATTTATGATTCTCTCTTTTATCTCAACAGGAATCATTTTGAGATCAATTAGTGTCTGATTACGAGAAAAACCGGTTTTAGCAACATCATCTTGCCAATTTTGCCAATCTTCATTAATCAATTTATCAATAACGCCTTTAGTGATTGGTTTTTGCCTTAGTTCACGGACAAAACAATCTGAAGGAGAAAATACATTTGGTATGCCATCACCTTTATCACCACGAATGATTTTCTCTTTGAGTTCCAAAAGAGGATCAGAAGAAGTTACATATTTCTTCAATGATGGATTGTATTGTTTTATTTTGAAACTGGTTTTTCCATTATATTGTTGTAATTGCAAAAAATCTCCGTCACTAGACAGTATTAAGATATTTTCATGCATGATATGTCGAGGTACTAGTGTTCCAATAATATCGTCAGCTTCAGCACCTTCAACATCTACAACTTTATATGGAAAATGTTCTTTGAGTTCTTGTTTGAGTTTGGCAAGAATATCAAAAATCATGTGCCAGTCTAAATCAGACTTTTCACGAGTTTTCTTTCTGCCAGCTTTATAGAAAGGAAAGAATTCTTTACGCCAGTATTTTCGATTATCACAACATAGAACAACTTCGCCATACTCTGAACGAAAATTTCTAATATGAGTTCTGATAATATTTAATACCATGTGTCTAACAAGATTTTCTTCAAGTTTGACACCTTTTTGGCTATTAATTTGTGCCATCAGGCCAGCCAATAGGACCTGATTTAAATCAACTAAAATCATAATAAACTTTCAATAGTTTCCAGATATATTAGGATATCACTATTCGGTCAACCTGGCAACCAGCCTGTCCACAAAGGCGGAAGAAGTGGTAGTCTTTCTGGCAATAATACCATACCAGTCAGATGGTAATAGTCCAGACATATACTCTAAAGGACAACCCAAAACACCCTCAAATTGGTCCAAATCGACCACATTGTGTTTCTCATCTTCTTTGAATAGCACAACATGATAATTGTGTCCGAGGTTACTGGAACCAATTCCTTCGCCTGGATCTTTGTATAGTGAACCTTCTATGTGTATCTGATTTTCTTTCTCACCTGGTAGAAAAAAGTATGCATCATACTGGTCGTCTTTAAGGTATTTTAGAAATTCTAGCATTGTATTCCTTTATGTGTGATTTTCTTACTCTTACCATTATCCATGTATTGTAGTAATCTTCACTTTCCATTACACCACGGACAAATTGTTCTTTAGCTTCAAGATATCCACATTCACCTTTAGAACGGCAAAGATGCAATATTTCTCTACTAAAGTTTTCATGACCTAATGCTAACACATCTTTCATTAGACTGTCACTACTTCCATAGTAAGTTTGCCAATCACTCTGTACCTTATACTTCTTTTTTTTACCTTTGACTTGTTTGGTTTTGGAAGAATAAAAAAATTTCTTTCCTATGTATTTTCTGTTATTCGTCAGATTAGTTATCTGATACACGAACCCGTAATTATCACCAATCAAGTCTTCCGTAAAATCTTTACTATCATATATCCAGTTTATCGATCCCATTTTTCATCATCTTCAAAATCATCTTCATCCTCTATATAGGATTCAGTTAATTCTTCGATGACTTCACCACAAAACGGGCAATGTTCTGGTAAATCTTGTGAGACCATTCCTTCCATATATTCTATATTGTAAGTTGATTCACAACTTAAACAATCTCCAGAAATAGATTTCATTGACATTATTTTTCCTTAATGAGCCCAAACATCACTCCAATCTCCAGATAAAGCTCCTTTTGCATAATCGGTTGCACGATTCTCAAAGAAGTTGGTGTGTGTTGGTGCGTTAATCATTTCTTCTACCCAAGGCAGAGGATTTTTCTTTACTTTATATACGCCTTTTAGGCCTAACGATATCAATCTACGATCAGCAATATATCGAATGTATTTTTTAACATCTTCTGCTGATAAACCTTCCATCGTGTTTATGCCGAAAGCAAGGTCAATAAATTTATCTTCTAATTCAACCATTCTTTCTGCAATCGTATATATCTTCGATTTTAATTCATCTGTCCATATTTCACGATTTTCTTCAATATAAGTTCTGAATAATTTAATCATTGATTCACAATGTTGTGTTTCGTCTACAATCGACCAAGTAACAATCTGGCCCATACCTTTCATCTTACCTTGTCTTGGAAAATTCAATAACATAATGAATGAAGAAAACAATTGCATACCTTCTGTAAACGCAGAAAATACTGCGATATGTGTTGCTGTGTTTTCTTTTGTAGAATTGTTTGCTGATATGTTGAGAACATAGTCATGTTTCTCTTTCATAGCTCCATATTCTAGAAATTCATTATAAGTTGTTTCTGGTAAACCTAGAGTTTCAATAAGATGTGAATATGCAGCAATATGTAATGCTTCTCTAGCAGCAAAACCCATCAACATCATACGAACTTCTGGTTGAGAAAAATATGGCAGATAGTTACGAACATATCCTCCAGCAACATCGATATCACCTTGTGTGAAAAAACGGAAAATATGTGTTAAGAATTCTTTTTCACTTTTCGTTAATTTCTTTTTCCAATCTTTTACATCTTCAAGCATAGGTACTTCTGTATGTAACCAATGTGACTGCTCATGTTTCAACCAGGCATCATAGGCCCATGGATAATTGAATGGTTTAAAGTAACTTCTTTCTTCTGTTATATTCGATTCTGTTTTTTTCATTTTTCTCTCTAGTGTGATGGATTTTCTAAATTAAAGTCATCCAAATCAAAAAGATATAACATTTTTATATCTTCGGGTAAATACATATCAGATTTAATTCTTATTTCTTTGTGTGTATTTTTATTTACTTTATTAATGATACTAAACGCATAATTAAAAACTGGAATTTTTTCTTCTTGTAAAATATCATAAGATTTTTTCATCGACATCGATGAATTGCATAAATCGTCAATTAACATAACAGGTTTTTGATTTGGCATTCCTTCTATCCAATTTAAAAGTCCATAAGTTTTTTGTTCTTTTCTTATTGAAAAAGAATTAATGTTTAAATCAAAAACACGAGCAATCAACGGTATTCCTGCTAATAGTGGTGTCGATCCTGTTTCCAATCCTGATATTTGAAAATCAAAGTGACCGATTTCATGTTTTACTTTGTGAATAAACATTTGTGAAACTGCTGACAAAAATTCGTGATTGAAAAGACCATTTCTCAAATAAAAGATCCAAGTATATGTTGTACCAGGTATTTTACCTGGCATAATTCTGTTTCTAATCAAACAATTTTTTTCAATATAATTTTTTGTCCAAAAGTGCAACTCATCATAATCCATTTTTTATCCCTCACAAGCAATGCAATCGTTACCTTGAGCAATTTGTGTCATGTCGATTTCTTTAATCACTTGTCGCTCAATTTTCTTAGATACTTTATCAGCTTTACCAATCTTTTCTGAACGGCAATAATATAGTGTTTTAAGTCCTTTTTTCCATGCCATGAAATGTATAGCATGAATATACTTTATGTGTGAATCTGGTCTAAAGAAAAGATTTATGGATTGTGCTTGATCAATATATTGTTGTCTATCTGCAGCCAATTCTATTACCCATCTTTGATCAATTTCCATAGATGTTTTGAAAACTGCTTTTGTATTTTCATCCATCCATTCTAAATGTTGTACAGATCCATCATTGGCAATAATACTACGCCATACATCATCGGCCCAATCTTCTGGTTTACCTTCAGATTCCTTTTGTATGATTTTCTCTAGCCATTTATTTTTTGTTAGTGATGAACCAGATAATGTATCTTGACGGTAAGCATTGGCACGATATGGCTCAACAGAAGGACTGGTGTTGCCCATGATAATAGAAGATGACGCATTTGGTGCAATCGCCATGAGATGACTAAATCTTCTACCTGTGCCTGCAGCGTCTGGTGCCTCACCTCTTTGACTTCCGAGATATGTGTTTGCTTGGTCTAGACACTCTCTGATATGCTTGAACATTCTATTGTTTGCAACTTTCGCCATCACTCCTTCGAAAGCAATATTATTGCGCTGAAGATAAGCATGAAAACCGAGAGCGCCAACACCAATACTTCTTTCCCGTTGAGCACTAAATCTGGCACGAGCAATGGCATCAGGAGCGTTATCAATAAAAAATTGGAGCACATTATCCAACATTTCAGCGACATCACGTAAGAACAATTTATCATTTTTCCATTCATCATAATACTCCAAGTTAAGAGATGAAAGACAACATACTGCGGTTCTTTCTTCATTTGTTGGTAGAATAATTTCAGAACATAGATTGGACTGATGAACCTTCAAACCTTTTTCTTTAAGAAAGTCTGGCAACATCCTATTGCTTGTATCAATATAGTGGATGTATGGTTCGCCTGTATGCATACGCAATTCTAAAATCATTTGCCATAACATTTTTGCAGATACTACTTCTCGAACTTCACCAGAATGTGGATCTTTTAATTCCCAATCATCAGAAGCTTCTGAATCTAACATACACTTCTCAATGATTTCCATAAAATCATCGGTAATATTAATACCATGATGTAGATTTAAACAACGAACATTTGGATCGCCTGTTGGCTTTCTCATCTCCAAGAACGAAATGATATCAGGATGAGAAATGTCAAGATAAGCAGCATAAGAGCCTCTACGAGTACGACCTTGGCGATATGCAAGAGAGGACGCATCATATATTTTAAGATGCGGTAAAACACCCGTAGACTTATCATCAGCGGCTCGAATACCAAAGCCAATGCCCACACCACCACCGAGCATAGAAAGCCAGTTTGTTTCGGATAAATTATCAACTAATCCCTCAGCAGTATCTTCAATGTAGTTAAGGAAACATGATATAGGAAGGCCCCGCTTACTGCGGCCATAAGAAAGAATGGGAGTAGAATAAGAGAGCCAATGACGACTGCTGTATTCATATAGTCTTTGTGCATGATTTAAATCCGTTCCAAAAGCTTTTGACACATAAGCAAATCGACATTGTGGAGATTCTTCATCTTCACGCATATACGATTCTTTAAGTCTTTTAATTCCAAGATCATCAAATAAATTATCTCTTTGTAAATCAATATTGATTCCTAGATATTCCATATCTTACCTTTATTATTATTATTTCGTTGCAAATACAGCCATACTTTCATTGCCAACAAATTCTTTAATCATTGGAAATATCGGTTCAATTGCTGTAGCACACGCATCAGCAACTTCACGATGTTCTTTTTGTGTTCCTTTTTCTGTGCGTAGTTGTATGTAATGTACCCATGATCTAAGTGTTCCATTCATATAAAGCCTAGATTCTGTTATACCTTCTGGTAATACAGCTCTCGCTTGTTCTTTTGCAATTCCTTTTTCGATAGCCCAAGAATATGCTGTTCGTGCTTCACTAATTATACGACTTTGAACAGATAACCATTCTTGTTGCAAAGAATCATCAGTTACTTCTATACTATTTTGCCTGTTTTTTTCATCTTGTAGTCTTGCTTCTTTAGGTATGAAATCCAAGTCTTTGGTTGGATCAGCATATCTTTGAGAAAATTCTTGGAAAGAAAAAGAACGATGCCTCAATATTTGTCTTGCTATGTCACGAGTTGTTTCTATCTCTAAACATATGCTCACCATTTCGAGTGGTGACCAATGTTGATTTTTAATCAAATAACGAATTAACTTCTCACTAGTTACATGGTTGTGTTGGTTTCCTGGATTCGACACTCTGGCACAAAATGCAACCAGTTCTGTCATGTTCTCCGCAAACCGTTCTGATGGTTGTGTGTATGATATCAATTCTACTTTCATGATTTAAACTTTCTTCCAATTCACGAATTCCATTTTTGCTCTCAAATTAACGAATGTATTCTTACTTATAATATCTTCAATTTCATCCAGTGAAAAATCAGATAAGATCATATCATTAATATCTTTATCATCAACGAACTCTGGCCATATTACAACATTATAATGTTCATCTATGGCTTTTTCAATTTGCTTGACGATTTCTTTATTTCTTGGCTCATTGTCAAAGATTAAAACCACTTTGGACTTGTCCAAAACTTCGGTAATCGATTGTAAATTGGAGTCTGCTGTGGCTACTGCATTATCAATAAACAACGAATCAATAGGTCCTTCTACAACATAGACAGGTTTTTCTTCATCAATTCTATCCAAACCAAAGACTTTTTTGTTATCATCATGCATCTTTACAGTTATATATCTGAGTTTGGACTCACCAAGTGCTCGACCTTGGAGTGCAATTAGATTTTTTTCTTTATCATAGAAAGGAATAACCAATCTAGGATCATCAGTTTTTAAACCATCTTTTTCTATTCCAAGTTCCTCTATAAACTTTTTAAAATCTGCAGCAAAATATAGATTTGAATAGTGTTTCTCTGGTATCTTCCTCTTTTCTACATACACCTTTGCAAAGTGTTCGTTAGGCAAAGATGCAATAGTTTCCAGTTTTAATTTTTCTTTGAATACTGGTTTTTCTGTTTTATATTCATCAAATGATGGTTTTGGATAATTATTATTTCCTGTTTCTCCGTTTTTGTATCTCTCTAATTGATATTCTTTTATTAATTCTGGATCAACGTGTTTTAGGAAATTATAGAATGTGGTTGATACACCACAATTATGGCACATGAAGAAATAGTCATTCTTCTTGCGGTAGACATAACCACGAGTTTTTATTTTGTTCTTTTGGGAATCACCACAATATGGGCACCTAAAGTTATAAAGATCATCCTTCTTTCGTTGAAATCTTTGTAACTTGCCAGATACCATCATCAGGAAAGACCTGTCAATAAAAATGCTCATAATATAAAAGATAATTTATTTAATTGAATTTACTATTGTATTGATATTTACATTAGAAATCAACCATGAAACAACAATAATACCACCAGCAACCATCCACTTCCATTGTAGAAGTTTGTCTAAAGCTTCTTTTTCACTTTGATTGTGATCTTGCATATCTGATCTGAGAGATTTAAATTCATCCATAATTCTTTGATTTGAAGCTTCCATTTTATCTAATACCATATCAATTCGATCATGAATTTCTTTAATATCTCCGTCTGTTTCTAATCTGCGGTTTTCCATGTCTGAGTATACTTTCGATATGTGCCGGTCGTGGGTATCCACTATCTTTTCGATAACTTGATCCATCTTATTACATAACGCAGATAAAGTCAATACCTGCGTTTTTAGAACCCCCACATCAACTTTCAGATCAGATACTTCTTCCGACATTATTTTTTCTTTTCTGGTACAGGAGTACCTTCTAATTTTTTGTGTACTTTGATTTCTTTACAAACTTCTTTTTCTTTACCTGTCTTTGGATCTTTTTGTGTTACACAAGATTTTTTGGTCTCAGCAGCTTTAGAGACTGGCATATCAGCTACCATAAAACCACAAACAACCATAAATGACCAAACGAATGTGTTAATTGCTTTCATTTTTATTTTCCTTTTTAGCAAATTTTTCTGAAGCTGTAAAACCTAGTCCTGCAATAACAAGATATATCATCGAATCGAATAATGATGGAGTTACTTTATAACCAAATGTATCTGCAATCAATGCAAAGGCGCATATTAAAAATGCTAAGAATGTTATTACTCTTTTACTACTTATGGAATTATTATGTCCATCAGATAACATACTATTTAACCAATTCATTTATTAAATCTCCGGCTGAGGTGGTAACACAGGCATTGGTTTACCTGTAGAACTCATTGTTACAGATGGCGTAAAAGAAGATGTTGCTGGTGAAATTGGCGCAGCACCCATACTCATACTATTACCACCTAAAGACATACCACCGAGTGATGGACTTGGCGTAGATGGAGTTGTTGGTGCTGATGATACTGTTGTTGGTCGTGTTGCTGCTTGTAGTGCCATCTTCTGTGCATCTTTATCACCACCAGCCAACATGATACCAGATAATGTGCCTGTCAAAAATGTTGCGATAGGTATAATTAACTCAAAGAATTTTTGATCAATTGGAGAGATAGCATTGAGAGGTTGCGTTACAAAAATTAACGAATACAATACTACAAACACAATGCCAAATAATGTAAGTGCTAAACATATACCAATAAAGAACTTTAGGCGAGCCATCAATTGTTCTTCAGTATACATGAAGTTATCGTCTTTCTTTTCTTCTTTGTTTAAAATATTCAAGTTCATTTGCAAGTTGCTCCAGTTGTTGGTGTTATCGGTGTATTTTGTGTAAGAGGTTTATTTCCTCCCGGTCCTACTCTTGGATCATTTTGACCTTTAAAAATATGTTGAGGACAAGTTCTTGTTACATCACAGTAAGGTAGTTTACACATATCATTATCCCAATTTAGGGGATCTTGGCACGGATAACGGAATCGGTCACCACTAAAATATGCCAATGTCAGAGGAAGCAATAATAAAATAATTAGACCTTTTGCTAATTTTTTATCATCCATTAATGAACTCCTAGTACATGAAGTGCGTGTTCATAATGTTTAATGCGATCTTCAAGACCAATGGTGCCACCATTGATACGCTTTGTTAATGTGAGAATGTCGCCTTTGTCAGCCCATTGATTTAGTTTATTTGTTTCCCAAAACCAGCAAGCAGATTGAGCAGCACCTTCAAATGTTTGTAAATATTCGGATGCTTCTTCAACAGATATTTCAATTGAAGCGGCAAACCAAGAATAGTTTTCTTTACCTGTTAATTGAATCAGTCCACGGCCACAGTATCTATATCCATCACCAGATGCTTCATCACCATTGCCCATGCGATTAGCATAGATACGATTTGCAATTGCTTCCTGTTTGTTTGGTTTATTTGCATACTCATTTGCTAGTTCATCTGTTGGAAAATACTTAGGAAACAATTTACGGAGAGTTGCAGCACGATAATTTAAATTTTCTTTTAGTGCTGTAAAATTTGCTGATTCATGACCACATTGTGCCATAAAAGCTGCAATTCTTTGTGGTGTATTGATGTCATAATCAGGCAACAAAATAGTAAGAGCATTGTGCCAATATTCGGCATAAGGATTTTTTCCTATAATTTGTTTTAATTGTTCTAGTGTCATTTTTTAATCATGCCTCTTATTTTTTCTTGAATCATTTTAGCCCAAAAAGGTTGTGGAAAATTCCAACCAACAAAAGCTCCAACTGCAATCCAAAAAATAGTATCTAACATTTTATTTCCCTTCGTTAATATCTTCGTATTTTAATTTAGCCAAAATGTAATCTTTAACTAAAGAACTTCTCACGATATCATCAACGGTAAACTCTATTCTGGTGAAAGCGCTCATATGTTGAGCGATATCAAAAAACTTTAACAGTCCAGACTTATCATTATTTTTTCTCAAATCTGTCTGACGATAATCACCACACCATATAATCTTTGAACGATAACCAACACGAGTCATAACGGTATCAATTTCTTCAAAGTTCATGTTCTGCATTTCATCAACAATAATGATCGCATCATCAAAGGACATACCACGAATGAAAGATGTAGAAATGAATTGAATGAAACCTTGTTCTTCTAATCTATCCCAAGCATCTCTACGACCAAACAGAGTATCACAAATTTGTCTGTATGGTTGTTGATAAATTTCCATTTTTTCTGTCACATCACCAGGAAGATGACCAATCTCTCTAGATTGTACGGCAGAACGAACTACAATTATTTTATTAAATGGATTGTTCTTATCCAAAACTTCTTCAATCGCTTTATACAGAGCAATGAAAGTTTTACCTGTTCCTGCCACTCCGTGTAATGCTACGAAATAGTCACCTCTTTTGTATGCGTCAAAAAACTGTTTCTGATTATCAGTAAGAGGATCAAATGTTTTTAAATCGTCTATTCTTATTTTTAAGTGATTGCTGGCTTGTTTCCTTTGTATTGGTTCATTATTATCTTGTTCTACTAACTTGACTGCTGTGTTAGTCTTTCGAGCCATGCAATCTCCTTAAACTGGTAAGTTTTTAACGATATTTACCGCTCCTGCTAATATTTCTTGATAATCTTGCTTGAGTTTCATTTCGATGGAAGAATTTTCAATAGTTTCCATAATGTTAAGGTCATTTATTAACTCTTTAAACTCTGCGTCTGAAATTAGGCCAGCCTGATGTTGCTGTTGATATATTTGCACTTGGGCAGCCATACTATGTATTTTTAATACTTCGTCACTCATCTTTGTTTACTCCCTATGACACGTTGAATTTGTTCAGATGTCTTGCTTATTGTATTTAGTTTTGCCTGACAATATACAGGACTAGGATTGTCTTTTTTATGCAATTCTTCTACTATGGATAGTAGTTTTTTACTCAAATCGTGAGCTTCTTTGTTTCTTGGTATATACTGAGTAAATTGATTAAACTGTACAGTAGTTTGATATAAAGACTTTATCGAATCTTTGGAACAGTCGGAGACGGTAGAGATAGTTCTTACCTTTGTGATGAGTGAATATTCATTGGTATCATATCCGGCCATCATATAGATGTCATACAATGCACAACCAGAGAGTGAAAAAGATAATAGTGTTATTAATAGTAATTTTTTCATATTTTTACCTGTAATTTAAATTATTTGTATTAATAAATCTCTCGCCATTGGAGTCCAACTCCAACATTGGTGGGTTGCGATCCTATATTTGTTATCGCAATAACATAAATTTCTGAGTTGGTCGAATCGTAATTCTGTACAATATAATTTTTCTTTGCAGTAGAAGGTAAATTTGACCCAGGAGATCCACCAGTTTTCTGACTACCTTGCGTTGAAGCACTAACCCATCCATTGTCTATTTCATCACCATCTGTAAATGCTGTGGCATCCACATTATATTCAACACCACTATCATCATCAACTGATGTCCAAGTGTTCGCAGTTAATTGACTCAAATCTGGTAACTTTATGAGGCGGTACTTTATATTTTCACCATCGCTGAATATATTAACATTACCCATACGAACAATCATTCTGTTTTTGTATGTTTTAAATGAGTTCTTCAATCGAATCGCCATGATTGGGAGTGTTGCTCCAGCGGAGAGTAATCTTGGTGTATTTGTTACTGCCCAATCAATACCTGCTTCAACATATCCACCTTCCGACATAACAGTAGAACATATTTGGTCATAATATCCACCTGTAGTTGTTCCCGTGTTAAGCAACTCACATCGAACAGGTAGATTTGGACTACTCATGTAAACAGTTGCCAAATTGTTATTGTTGTGAAATTTATGAGCAGTTACAAATTCTCCATTGTTAACAAATCCACAACGAACTGTGCCGACACCAAGCCACTCAAAATCAATCCATAATAATTGAGTTTTTGTAATATCTAAATTAAAAGCACTAGCTCCAGTCCCATCACATTTATCTTCACTCCATTGAGATTGTGGAATTCTTCTTTCTGTTGGACTTCCAGAAACGTAACTTCTCAATACAATGTTTAATGTTCCGTTTCCGGTTTGCTCAAAGTAAATACCGTCATTATCATCAAAGTAACCAGTTCGTTTTGTGACATTAGTTACCGCTGAATAAAAATTAAAACTAGAAAAAATGAATTGACTTTTTCCAGGCATATAGTGATGATAAAACTTAGTTTGATGCACAACTCTAGAAGTTGTATTACTTGATGTTGTTAATCTGGCACACGCTTGATTAGGTTGAAATGTTACAGTTGCGCCATTTACAGTATAATCTATAAAATTTGGATCTAAACCATAAACGTGTTTATAATCTCCAAGCGTAAATGGTTCACTAACTCTTGCACGACCAAATGCATCATAACTTGTATTTTCTTGGAACAAATATGTCATACTATTCTCCACCCATTTCTATAAATCATTTGTATACCACCATTGTTTATTTTTAATATAAAACCATTTGCATCATTATCGACATTTCCGTGAACAATTATTGGAAACTTTGAACATCGTCCAGATTCATCTTTAATTATAATGTATCTACCATTTTTAGCAACCGCAGGCAAAGTTACTGTTACAGTTCCAGCATAGTTAATACCAACATAATAATCTTTTCTACTAACTGTGTAGGATGATGATGTCACTAGCGTTGTTTGATGATCTAAGTTAATTACATCTCCTGCACCACCACCAGGACCTTCTGCTGATATTTTGTATATCCATTGTTCCATCATTTCGATTCTTTTCTGAATCAATTTCATTGTAGTTGGATATGTTTCAACAGGAGGCAAAGAAAACAAATTTGTTACTTCGTGTATTCTTTTTTTAATTACTTTGGCAGAAGCTTCCACCAAATCATCTTCTTGCTTTTCTACAATAGGAACATTTTCTGGTAAAGGTTCCATCGTAGGTTCTTCGATGACGAGATCAGGAAGTTGTTCTTCAAGTTTTTCAAATTCTTGTTTTATTTTTGTAAGTTCTCCTAAGAAATCAGATGCATTGATTTCAACATCAAACTTTTCTTTGAATTTGTCTACTTTAGATTTTCGACCTTCTTGAATTATTTTGGATAATTCGGACAGAAGTTCTTCTGGTGCGGATTTATTCTCACTCATTTTACTTTATCATGAATTCTTTTTTGTTCATTGTACCACTCAATCCAAGCATTATACTTTTCTTTGAGTGTGTAGTACATACTATAATTTTCGTTGGCATTTTCCAAAAGATCAGAAAGAGATTTCTTATCTTCTGGTAATTGTTTTAAATTATTTGCTGGTTCCAGTAGGTTTGCTGGTGCTTCGGGAAACGGCATTTTGACTGGCACGGTTGTAAAGCAACCAGGCAGTATCACTAAGCTTACACTCAGCGTCAATGCTTTCACGATTCTTTTCAATTTCTTGTTTATTGACATTAAAGTTGTCCTTAATACCTTTTAACTTTTCACTCACTTCTTTATCTAGGCGCTCATTTGCTTTCTTAGATTCTTGTTTTGCTATATCAACCTTTTTTTCTAAATCTGCAATCTTCGAGCGCCACATCATTTCATTAGTTATACTGCCTTCAAAATAGATACCAATTAAAAGTACAATTGTTGATATACCCTTTACAACACCACCATAGTGGCTAACAAAAGGTATTTTACTGCCTAAGAATCCAACAATTACACCAATTAATCCTAATATTGTAACGGCATGAACTGCATATGTCAACCATATATCAGGAATGAATGACAAATACCACATTTTACTTTGGTTTCTTTCTTGCTATCAATTTCATCAATATTGGATTTCTTCTTCTGCTAACACCTGGTTCACCACCAGCACCACCAGTACCAGCAATAGCACCAGAGCCTTGTACATTTGTTGGTGCAGCTGCAACGATACCATCTTCTTTTACGGTATGTAATTTACCTAGATGTGCCATTGCATCGGCTGTTGTTGTATTGATTTGATTGTTTAGTGATTCTCTTTCTTCATCACTTGGTGCTTGTTTTAATTGGTGTTTAAGATGATTGAGTTCATCTTTCTTTTCCATGTATTTTTTGAATGTGAGTATGTCGTATGTCATATTTTTCTCAACTTTTCTGCGATATCCATATCTATTGGAATATCATTTGTTAAAATTGATTTGCCGTTAATGCCTTTTATTACTTCTGGTAATATATTTAAATATAAAAGAAATGTTTTGAGTATATCATAATCTCTTTCATCAATCCTATAAAACAATATTCTTGATGTTGCTTCCGGCCCAAAAACATTGTTCAATAGAATAATATGATTTAATATCAATCTTTCTTTTAGAGTTTTTGTGATCTTATATCTACGAAACAATCTTTTAAGATATTTTGTTCGTTTTATATCTCCTTCAAACTCAGACATAATACAATTCGGTGCTTCATAACACTTCATTGCATATAAAGTAAAATTATCTTCATTTAAATCATCAAACATCAATTCAAACCCTAATATTAAAAAACGGAGACAACCTTTAGGATGTCTCCGTTGTCGTCAACACAAAACCACCAAAAGCAAACTATTTATTAAGTAATTGTAATAGTTGCGTTTGCAGAAGTTACAGTAGTTGCACCTGCTGCATT
>Ga0315905_10003213_pt1 | contig 16898 bp, 20 predicted proteins | sample LakEriMetagenome_5_FD_203522 | JGI IMG/M metagenome (GOLD analysis project Ga0315905, IMG submission 203522) | Freshwater fungal communities from buoy surface, Lake Erie, Ohio, United States - Buoy 4 MA121 | ecosystem: Environmental > Aquatic > Freshwater > Lake | place: USA: Lake Erie, Ohio... | reverse complement strand
GGGGATTTCCGCACAAACTTTTTTTTCCAAAAATTTTCGAAAAAAAAATTTTCAAAAAAAAAAAAATAAAAAAAAATAAATAAATAAAAAAAATTCGAAAACATTTAAAAAAATATTTTCGACAAAATAATTTAAACAAAACTTAAATGGGATTTATCGATATTCGTCGCCTTACCTCCCATCACAGCAGAATATACACGTGCATAAGCCCATCGCTCTGGAGATTTTACTTGTGGTCTTACAGACTGGGGATTTGTTTTATATGCTCCTATTCCCTTATTGAATATAGTCTGTAATCCTGTTTCTCTAAGCCCACTAATTTTCGCAATATCTTTTAATGAATGACTCTTATCTTTTGGAAATCCATATTTCATATTGAATTTATTTTTATAAGTGAGAACCATATATATTCACCAGAGAATTTTATCAGCAAAGAATCCAGCAGAACCTTTTATTTTTCTATCTTTTTCGTGGCGAATTTTATATAGCTTTCTCCTTTCTTCAGCTAAAGCTTTATTTTCTTTCAAATATGTCGGGTAATCCTTATAACCCTTTCCGCCAATAGATGCTATTTTTTCACCTGATTTAAAGACATCTATTTTTTTCTTTTTATTTGTGGAAGGTTTAATATCAACACCTAATTTTTTCGCTTGTTGATATGAATAATCTGTTATTTTATACATATAATAAATGATTATATTTTTAATTCGGCGGGTTTATTCGATGTAGGAGTCAATCTTAAAGAACTACCCGAACCTTCATCACTATCATTTCCGCTTGGTATATCGTCCAGTCTTATGACTCTATGAACTTTAAATAATCCAAAACAAAAACTCACATCATCAATATTGGCTTTCAAACACGATTTAATAGCCAATACTATAATAGCCGAAGCGCTTGAAATTACAAACGTATAGAAGACCTCGGTTAGTGCCATTTATATATTATGTATCTTTTTTTTCTTTCTTCTTTTTAGGAGTTCGTTCTTTTACTTCAACACCTGCCTCTATCAATCGAATTCGTTGATTGACTGTTGGAGTTGTTCGTCTAGGTTCTCCTTCTAAATTATATTTTCCCTGTATTAATAATTCTAAGGGAACATTCGAACCAGCCCCTTGACTTATTTGTAAAGCACGACGAACCTCTCGGGCGGGGCTTGTTCTTTCTTGTCCTAATGTTGGAAAACGTTGAGGCTCTTCTAAAGCATAACCACCACCGAAAAATTCTCTTTCTAATTGTAAAGGTTCAATATCAACTTCTTCCTCAATACCAGCCCTAAAAGGATTTTCTCCTTCTATATTAATAGTTTCAGGATTAGGAAAATCACTATATAATGAGGGTTCTTCAGGTTTTCTTAATCTTAAAACTCTTTGTTCTGCTACTTCTTCTCTTGGAATAAATGCGCCACCTAAAATACTTGTTCTTGCTTCAGCACCTCGTCCCATTTGTAAAGGTTCGGTTTCTGGTTGTCTAATTTCTTCTGGTTGTAAAATAGGACCGCCTAAAAGATTAGGTCTAGCTAGTGGTTCAGGAGAACCAATATTTTGTTTTGCCGGTTGAGAACCAGATGCTTGATACATATATTGAATAGAAGGTTTTTCAACTTTTTCCACTTTTTTAACTACTCGACGACGTCTTACAGGTTTTTTTACATCTCCAATTTTAATATTGACTATTTGTTTCTGGCTTTGTTTCTGTTTCTGTTTAATCTTCTTTTCTTTCTTGATTTTTACAGGCATATAATTTATACAAAGAATTTATTTATAGGTTTATTTGTTCTTTTCGATTCGCTTATTGCGATTGCTATTCTTTGTTTAGTAGCCATTTTTTTACTTAATGGTTTTTTACTAAACCTTTTTCCGGCTTTATCTTTAACAAAAAAACCGTCTCTTTTAACTTGTTCTAACATATAAGGCATTTTATATATTAAACTATTATTTTATTTCTTAAATAATGTTTCCGTTTTAGCAGGAGGGGATTTCTTGAAAAATCGGGCATCAGCTAAAGGCACACGTTTAGACATAAAGCCAGAAAGTGGTTGGGGACGTTGAACGGGCATAGTCTTATACATTATATATTATATGAAAATATTTTTATCTTTGATATTATCGATTTTATGGGCTTCCAAAGTGTTTCGTATTTTACCAGTAATTCCTAAACCACCACCTAATTTTTGTTTTCCTTGAATGGTTTTCACATTTTTATTTCCAGCCCCAGCAATAGAGACTATATCGCCACTTGACCTATAAATAGTTTGTTTAGGATTTACTTTTTGACCTATTGTCATAGCCGAATCCAAAACAATAACTTTATCATTTTTTCCACCTGCTCCTTGCTGTAGTATTCCACCGCCTAAACTATGCGCCGTTAATGTAGCAGTATCAACACCATATTTTTGTTTAGCCGATGCTATAGCTTGTTTAGCCTCTTTAAATCTTTTCGTATCTTGTAATTTACCAGCAACTAGTGCGACATCCGTTCCAACGTCTTTGATATTATGCGTTCCTGTAACATTCACTAAAAGAGATTTCGACGGTTGATGAAAATATATTTGTTGATTATCATTACTCATAGGGTCTCTTATATATCCGTGTTCCACAGCAAACGCTTCCTGTTTCTTTTTATTACCATATCCAGCCTTTAAAACAGAATGTAAATTAACTTTTGGTTTTTGTTCTACTAAACTATCGTCTTTATTATTAGCGTCTTTATATAGTGAATTCATATACTATATAAAAATATATTAAAGTTTCTTAAAATGTAAAATTAAAGTCCATTCATAATTTCCAACAGCTATTCCATTATCAAAGTTTAAAATCTCTACCTTAAAATTATTACCTGAAGGTCTGCTTTTAAAATATACTGGAGGGTTTGTTTCAGTTCCAGCAAAGAAAAAATAAGTAGCACCAACAGCAACAGGATAAACTAAACCAATTACTTCAGTTGAGGTAGCAACTCCAGCACTTGTAACATTATAACTATTATTCAATCCGCCTATACCAGCTAATCTAATTTGTTTATGAGAGTTCGCAACTAAAGCACCAGCGTCTTTTGATTGATAAATAAAACTCAATTCATATGGCGAGTTATCTTCTAAAACCAACCAATTGAAATTAAAACCAACTGAAGTAGAAGAACCAACAGTTGTAGCCGTTCCTTGTAATGAATTTAATATTAGAGAGAAAGACATTTATATATACTACTATTTTATTTTTTTTACTTGTTGATTGACTTTAATTCCGCCTTCAACAACTTTTACAACATCACCAGGAGATTTTGCGGTTCGTGCTTTTTCAAGAGTAGAACCTGCTAAAGAAGCACCTTTTGAAAAAGCAATACCACCAGCTAAAGCCGGAAGCAATTCAGGGGCAACAGCACCAACAGCGAATCCAGTTACAGGATTAGCCAAAACTTTGGTTCCTAAAGCACCAATTTGAGAAAGATTTTGGGCTTGTCCTTTTATCAACTGATTGCCGAATTCTCGAACATTTCCTTTTGAAGCAATACCAGCTTTTACAATATCACTAACTCCACCAGTAGCAACTGATAATACGGGAGACGGTATTTTATTCACAACAGATGGTAATGTCTTAGTGAAAAAACTTTTAGCTCCTTGCGGAACTGTTTTTCTAAAAAAATTTCCAATAGCTCTAAATGGGTTCTTCATTATATTATATGTCAATATTTTTTCTTCTATGAACCGTTCTATCAAATTCTATAATATTTTTTTCTATTAAATTCGAAAACGTTATAATAATAGAAATACCATACCAAGCATAAACTTTTGTTAAATGTATATCCTTTATAAAATATCCATTTTTATTCATATATTCTATTCTTTTCGGGGTTAAACTATGAAATCCAATCAAATATGAAATTTCTTTTGGTTTTAGAGAAACAGATTTTTCTAAAACTTTATCAATAATACTATATGGCGGATTACTTATAATATAATCAACGTTTTCATTATGTTCGAAGAAATCTAATCCTTTTTCAATCTCACAATATATTACATTACAAGATGGAAACTTTTTTACCATTTCATTATAATAAGCTCCTTCACCATAAAATGGTTCAAAAATAACAGAACCTTCGGGTATATGATTAAATTTTTCTAAATGAATTTTAACAAGCTCTACAGGAGTATAAAATTTATCATTTGGTTTATCTCTATTTCCTATATTGTGCGAAATTTTAGAAGTCATATATACTACTCCTCGAAAATAAGTTCGTCCCAGTTTTTAAACAATCTATTATCACTTAATGAAATGAATAAATAGTTATACTTCTTATCAAATACAAGTTTTTGAATTTCCATAGCCAAATGCTTATACGCTTGTAAGCTCTCATCAAAAATAGTAGCTAAATCATTACCTCCTACTTTGAATAAAAATATATTATCATATAATCGTCTTACCTCCATCGGGACACTTTTCCAAGTCTGCGACATAATAATCGTTTGAAATATATGGTAGTGTCTTTTATTCATAGCAATATGTTTAAGACCCTTTTGAACCGCTCCATCTTTTAACTGACTCGCCATATCGTCTATGACAATACAAATTTTTTCATCAGGTTCGCTATTCTTACAATATTCGATAATCTCGTCTAATACATCGCCGTTCAATTCGTTATATATCTGGTTGTCTGGTAAAGCAGAAAATATATTATCCTCCATAGATTCAATCGAGTTCGCCGGGGCTATATAAAATATCTTTGTAAAGCATTTTTTTAAGACCTTAGCACTCTTAAACCAAGACCACGTCAAACTTGATTTACCCTGCCCCGGCAATCCAATAATAGCCGTTGTTTTATGCTTTTGGAAAGCACAACTAGTTAATTCATATTTATCCAATTTCTCGTGTAACTTAACATCACAACCCATTTTACAAATAGGCAATTCTGGCTTAGAATTTTTTTTTATGCTTATCATATTAGTTTATAGTAATATGATATTATTATTTATTGCTAAAATATATTTACTTGAGGACAACAACCTGTTTCATCGTAGGGTTAAACTTAATAACAGCATCATAGCAAACAATAAGAACACTATTAACACCAGCACCGAGAGCAGTATTGGTAGTAAGACGAACAGTAAGATTGGAGTTTTGGCTCGAAATACCACTTAGGAAATATGTCGATGCCGATGAAATCTTCTCACAGTTAATACCGAAATAGGCTTTTGAAGTATTTATAGCAGTATCTAATCCGTCACCGGCATTTCTCCAGTTAAAGTTAGACATAGATGTTCTTGCGGATGTTACAGGGTCGTGAGTTCCATAAATACCGGCGAGGAACTCCAAAGTTGCGTATTGAGGACGTTCAACCGTCGAAATAGCAGTCTCAGGTAGGGAACGACCTGCTACCGTATATTGAAGAGAACCATTCTGCATAGTGGCATCTACAGACGAAAAACTACGGTTACCAACTAGAGGAGTAAATAACGAAAACAAACTTTTTATGGATGTAAGTGACTGTGCGTATGGTATCTCAGTTTGCCCCTGAAATGCGTTAGCGATAGGAACAGAAGACACAGCATAAGACTGGGTCTTGAGGTAAATATCCCCTGCTCCATCTGCTTGTCCCATAATCATATTTTCCACCATTTCGTCAAACTGAACAATATCATAGTTGAGTTGAATTTGGGAGATTTGGAGATTAGAAACTGTTGCCACTCCTCTAGTGAATATGAAATTAGCAATATCTTCAACCGTAAGAGTGATTCTCGTATCACCCATATTCAAAGGCAAGAATTTCGAAGCAGATGAAAAGATACAGCCAAGAGGGGCGGATACTCGAATAGTTTTTGTATTATTCTGTCCTCCAGCCTGAATGTGTGCGTCAGCGTTAGAAAGACCAGGGGCAGATGTAGCGAGAGTATCATTTGTAGAAAATGTAAGACCGAATGGTTTAGAAAGTCCTAACTTATCGGTAGGGGTCATTTTAGCATTCACTAACATATTAGACAAAGCGTTGTATTGCGAAATATATTCTACTTGGGAAGAATTAACTGTAGTTGTCAAATCTTTAATCCAAGCTAAAGCAGGGCAACCACCCAAAATACCGGTTGTATCACCGGCACCAGCCGAATTCGCCACATCATAACGAATAACAGCAGAAATAACGAGTGAGTCGGGGCAACAGAAGCCATAAGAAACGAGGGGTAGTGTCACCTGCTGTCCTGAGCTAAATGCTCCAGAACCCTGCTGAGGAACAGAAACGAGAGACATACATCTGGTAGAATTAGGCAATTCTCGGGGCTTAGTATAATCAACTTCGCTGGGGAGGACAGACATTTATATATTATTTCTAAAGAAATAAATTTATGAAATTATTGATATAATAAAAGCCCTAAATCATCGGCTAAACTCTGCGTTCCATCATTTATTGGTTCTTGTTCTATATCCTCATTTTGACTTATATCATTATTTTCATTTGACGGAGGATTTAAATTTTTTATATCCTGTTCGATATTATCTAAACTATTCGAAATATTTCCTAAAGAAATAATTTGTGCCGAAGGAGGCATTTTTCTATAAATAATCAATTGAATCGTAAAAGTAAAATTTATTGAATTCATTTGTAAGAATCTTCCTAATTCATCATAAAGTTGAATATCTACCGTAGAAATATTTTTAGCTTTTAATTTACTGTAAAGATTATTTCGATTTACATAATTAATCAAACCCCACGCCGGTTGGTCTATTGGAACACAACATAAAATATTATTTGGCGATGTAGAACCAGTAGAATAATTTCCAATAGTTGCTAAATTATTCGAACACATTCGAATTTGTTTTATCCCTAAAACATTCAAAGGATTCGGGGCATAAATAAAATCAAATCCTCCGCTTGTTATACTTTCATAATCAAATGTTGGAGTAAATCCTAAAATACGATAAAGTCCGTCGCTACCGTTATAATTAAATGTTATATGGTTACCTCCGGTTCCTGTAAATTTAAATGTTAATTTACCCGTTATGATTTCAAAAGATACTAAACTAGTAACAGAAACCGCTAAAAGTGCTAAATCGAAACTGGCTTGTAAAGTAGAAATTAAATTATCACTTGTATAATTTCCAAAAGGAAGAACAATTTGATAATTAACTGCTAAATAAGTAAAGTTTAAAATATTGGTATCAGTATCAACTAAATACCAACTAACGGGTATTTCTGCTGACACTAAACCACACGTTGAAAATAAAATATCGGGACCATCTACAAGCATATTCGGTATAGAAAATGTCATATTAGAATTTTTATCTGCGTTCAGTTTCTCATATGCGTCGTTACTGTTAAATGTTATCAATCTTGCGTCTTGGTATATATCCATCTATATATACTAACAAATAAATTTTATAAAATTATCTATATCTTTCTCATTCTCCAGTAATACATCATATGGGAATTTCTCGAAAAAATTGCGATGATATTTCTGTAATAATTTTAAATAGTCGCCATTAATATATTCTTCTCCTTGTCTATTTCTTATTCTCACACGGCAAAAGCATATCGAGTAAGGAATAAATAAATATACCCGTTTATTGGTTTTTATGCGATATGTTTCATACATATAATTCAATATAGAAAATTGAGTTGGACTAATAAATCCCTTATCATAAAGCATTTGACCAAAAATAAAAATATTTGATTCTAATGACCGTTCTATAATAAGGATTTCGCAGTTTTCACTTTGTTTTTTTATAGCATTATAAAGCGACATATAAACTAAAACTTGAAATTCGAAAGCATATTTAGCGGGATATTCATAAAAGAGTTCCAAAATTGGTTTTCCATTCTTTTGGATTGTGTTCCATTCCTGGATTGGTTCTTGTAAAATTCTCACTCTGTCATTCGTTTCAATTTTATCTAATATAGTAGATTTCCCACTAGCAATATTCCCCTCTAAAGATATTATATAGCACATATAATATATTTACTTATTATTCTTCTTTAACTGGCGAACAGTCGATTAAGTTCCCGCTATTATCTTCGAATAATTTTTGAAAATATGACTGTTCCTCTTTCATAGCATTTCTTAATCTACTAATAGTTTCCTCTGCGAATCTTATTTCATCGGTTGTTATAAGGTTCTTATTATATCTTAAAAACAATATCCAATACACATATTCGGGTAGTCCTGGTATTTGCTCTTTGAAAGTATCCACAGACTTATAAATATCGTCTTCAACAAAAAGAATTCGTTCCTCTTCCACTTTTATACATTCTTCACGGGTTAATTCAACATTTGAAACATCGACAACAGAAACAACTTCTTCTTGAAATTCCGCCATTATATATTTCCTAAAGATAATAATTCTAAATCAATTTTCCTAAATATTATTTAAGCGATTCTTACCGCCTGAAAATAATTGCCATTTGTTTTTATTGTAACCGCTGCTGTTGTGCTCCAGTATAGATATATTATTCTATTTGCTGTTGTGTTCGCATATACTATTGTATTAGAACAAGTAACCCAATTTGCGGTTCCAGTAGTTGAACCTGAAAAGGCTAAAACAACAGCATCGCTGGTTTGTGGTGCACCAGCAGGTGGTGTTGAACTTTCACTTAAACAACCCATTAATACAGTAATAGCAGAACGAGTAGAAAAAGAATAACTCAATAAATAAATGCCTTGTGATACTAATGTAATAGTGTTACCTGATGCTGGGGCTACCCAAGTTGTTAATGCACCTAAAGCAGTAGGAGGCAAAGTATTACTTACTCTATATCCTAATTGACTGCTTGTTTGGGTTGTGACAGTTTGTAAGCCTATTCTATCAAAAGTTTTATTAGTCAAAGTTTGAATAGCATCGACAGAAACCAAAGTTGTATTTGTTTGATTTGGCGGTAAATTAATATCAAAAAATGTAAAATAAGTTATTGTTTCGGTATTATAAAAATTGATGGTTGTTCTCCCATAATCTGTAATCGTTAAAGGTGTTATATAATTATATGTAGTTTGGGATTGAATTGTATATGAACGAGGAACTAGTGATGTATTAGTTTGATTATAGAAGTTGAAATTTATTGGAGAAAATGCTGTATATTGGTTTGTTGATGGATAAAGACTATAAGTTGAACCTGCTGTATAAACGACGAGATATTGGGATTCATTTGCTGTTACAGAACTTGATTGTAAAAGTGAGGCTGTTAATGTAACAGGTGCTGTTATAACATATGTAAAACCTGAACCTAAAGCGCCCTCGGTATATGCTAATGTTAAATCATATAAGTTTGAACCTAAAGATGAAACGGCTGTAATATAATTTACATTTGTTCTATTTGCTATTCTTATGAAATCATTCACGGCTGGAACATATAAACCAAGTGTATCAATACGATAAACCAAGGCTGATATTTGAAAAATTCCTAAATCTCCTCCCTTTTGTGGTGTAGCATTTAAAATATTTTTACCTCTTAAATTTGCCTTGAATCCTCCTAATGTTGCTTCTTGTGTGAAACTTGAAATATACGCTCCATTTAAACCGCTGTTATTAAAACTGGTTGTTGTAACTGAATTTATAAAAAATTGATTAACTGCTAATAAACCAGTAGTAATTCTTGTTGGTGTAAAAAAATAAACCTCTGTGTCATATAAACTTCCTCCTGCTGAAACTGAATTACTACGAATATACCATCTTGTTACTATTGAACTATTGACAACAGGAGTAGAGGCTACAGGTGCTGTTCTAAATTCTAATCTTGAAATATTACCTGAACCTTTGTCAAATAAATCACTATTATAAATAACGCTCGATGCTGGTGCTATGGTTGTAGCTACTAAAAAATTATATATCTTATTATCGTTACTATTAGAACAAAAATACCAACCTGACGCCCCTCCATTAAATATAGCCCCTGTAGTAGTAGTAACAGTTGTTGTTCCTAATGTTCCGCTTGGTATTGTGTATAAATTTGATGCTAAAGCTCCTCTTTGTATTAGATTCCTGGCGAAACCATCATCTCCATTTAATTTTGTAGCCTCTATATAATTCGTTGCTCCTAATGTGATAGTTTCTAATACATAATAAGTGGTTGTTGATACAGGATACGCTCTATATCCTGGAAAAAAACCTACACTCGTAGGTTCTCTCACGGTCAAATTTGCGGTCAAATTATAATTTGAATAATCCGCTGAAACGACTATGGCATTATTACTTCCTGCTGGAGTAGTTAATGAAAGCCCTGTTTGTTCCGGTAATGCTGCGCTATTAACTAAATATTGTGTGGTTTTTAAAGGTGTAGGATTAGCAACAACTAATTGAAACGAGTTTGTTGCTCCATTAGATTTGGTATAACCTGCTAATCCTGTGAATGATGCTGTTGTTGCTGTATTAGTTGATGCTAATGTAAAAGGTGCTACTAAAGCTGACGCTGAAACATAATTTTTAGTTGAACCAATTCCTGTTCCTGTAAAGAACCAATTTTGTCTTTGTGTCGAATTACCTAAACCTCTTACTTGTAATTGCGTGGTAGAAACCATATATCCTAGTAAATTAGTAAGACTTGCTGTTTGTGCTGTTAATCCTGAACTTGTTACTTCTTGATTTGTTCCGTTATATGATGTTATTGTTGTTCCATTTGGTATTAATGAATTAGGACTTGTATTATTTTCATAAACGATTGAACCAACTAAACTAGGATTACTTGTTAGTTTAACAATCGATGTAGATGAAACCATACCTACTGCTGTTGCTAATGGAGTAGTAACTGATATTGTATAGTTGTTTATTTGTGATAATTCCATTATATTTGATTGACCTGTATATGGTGCGGTTGCTGTAATCATTCTTGTTGCTTGTGGTATTCCAGTTCCTTCTATAAAATGTGATGCTGTTTGTGCTGTGCTACTTATAAACCAAAACTTAGATGAAGCAGACCTGACATAACCAAGAATACCTGTTGTTGCGGTTGTATTAGTTAATACAGCACTTCCTGTTCCTCTTTTAACTACATATTGTGAACTAGGCGCTATAGGAACAGATGTAATGAAACTATTGATATTTTGAGGTATTCCATTTGTCGCTGAACCATAAACATATCTACCTGATGGTAAAATACTAGAACTTTCTAATTTCAAACTTAAACCTGAAACATAGCCTTCACAGAATGTAACAACTGGTATAGGTGTTGAATGTGAAAGCGAAAGAGTTAAAATACCATCCGCTGTATTATTGGTTGTTTTTGTTCCTGCTGATATTTGATTATCTTGAGTTATAAAATCATTATTATTTCCCCCAAATGTGTTGTATGCTAGACTAGTAGATGTTAAAGCTACCGCTGAAAATGAACCTGTTACTGAATTTGGTGTGATTGTATTTTGACTTAATAAATTAAATTGATTTGTTCCAAAAGAAGAAGGAACATAAGTAGGATTTGAAACTCCTGTTAAAGAGATAAAATTTTGATTAGTAAATGTATCTAATGAAACCAGTTTATTACTAGGATTAATATAACCCGCTTTAGTTACAATTGATGTTGTGAGTGAAGATGTAGGAGTTGTTGCCGTATATAAACCAGTAAGCGAATTAACAAAAGGCTGATTAGCAGATGTTCCTGTTCCATTAATTCCTTTATCTATTGTTCCTATTAAAGAGTTATAAGAAACAAATTGATTCGTAGATATAATAGCACATAGAGTATTTGTAGAGGCTGGAGTTGGTAAAGTAAATGTTCCTGAATATGTAACATTTCGATTGGTTGTATCAATAGAGGCTATTGTTACGCCTGAATCGCCGAATGGAGTTATTCCTATTCCATTAGATTTTACAAAATCGCCTACTGATACAACTAATGGACTATTATTTACAATTGGGTCTTTATAAGCCATAATGGAAGAAGAATATAAAAATGATTTTGGTGCATTACCTGTATCATTTTCTTCAACAATTTTGTTTGATATGGATAAAATACCAGTATATAGTTCATTACAAGTCATAATATCAGTTTCCATAGAATTGGTTGCTGTTACGCGGTCAGTAGCATTTACTTGAATCGGTGTCAAATAATTCGCACTTGTTTGGGTTGAACCATCGGGGAATGTCAAAGAGTTTGTTATTAGAATATTTGTATCAACTGTTCCGGTGAATGTTTTTACTCCATCTATGGTCTGGTTATGACTTGTATCGACTATATTCGCGGAAACTCCGTCATCTACAAAACTCATAACTCCATTATTTGATAAATTGATATTTCCATTATTTATTTTGATATTGTTAAAAGCCCAATTTCCTGTTATTGTAGTATTTGATGATGGGGTTAAATATGTTTGTCCTCCTGATGTAGTCAAATTTCCATTCACTACAACATCAAATAATTGGGTATTATCAGTTATTATTGTTGTATTACTGACACTATTATAAGATACGTTAGTAAGTTTAATTTCTAAACCAGAAACAGTTTGGTCTATTACTGAAATTTGATTGATTCCATTCATCGAACGGGCTGTATAAAACGGATTACCATTCACAGATGACATATATATCTACAATAGAAAATTATTTATGTGCTAAATGTATTTATGTAAATCAATAAAAAAATTATTATAAAATATATTCTGGTTGAAGTTGATTTTATTTTATATTTAGTAATATATATATGAATAAACCGACTGAAGAGTTAGATATTCTTTTAGATGAAGTTGCGAGTCAGGAAACTGACGACGTTGAAATTCAAGCAACTGTAAAAAAACCACGAGGGAGACCAACTCTACCGACTCCTCCGCCTGTTTATAAGCCTCGACAAAAACCAGATGAACCTCCGGTAAAGAAAGAACGAACCGAAGCACAAAAAGAAGCCACACGTCGAATGCTCGAAGCCAGAGATAGAAATCGGGCTAATCGAGTATCTGTAAAAGCACAGAAGGAAGATTTGAAATTGATAAGAGATAGACAAATCGCTGACCTTAAAGCACAGGCGATAAAAGAATATCAGGATAGTTTAGTGAAAAAGGCAATATCGATAAAGAAAAAGGAAATTAAACGAAAGGTTGAATTGGAGGAGATAGTAAGTGATGATGACACGCCGATTGAGGAAATACGAAAGATAGTTAAAAAAGCCCCTGTAAAAGCCCCTGTTGTTCCCGTTCCTTCAAAACCTCAAATTACGTTTTTATAAACATATTTAGGAAAATTGATTTAGAATTATTTCTTTTAATAATATATAAATGGAAAAAATCCAGATTGGAGAAACGGACTCTTGCCCGATATGTCATAAGTATTTCAAGTATCGATTTACAAAATGGAGATTATGGGATACTCCTGAGGGATTATGGGAAGTTAAAATGAAATTCACTCATCCGGCGTGTTCTATTTTAATAAATAGACGTGATAAATTAAGAAATGAATTGGAAACGGTTGAAACAGAATTGTTTTGGACTAAACATTTAGGATAATTGATTTAAAAACTATCTCTTATATATTTATAGAAATGGTTTATAACGAGAAGATAAAAGAATCACACTACAGATGGAGAGAATCACATAAAGACCAATATCGAGGATATGTTAATAAGGGAGTAAAAAAACATTACCAAGAACATAAAGACGATTTAAGAAAAAAGTCTTTGGCAAGATATTATCATAAAAAGGAATTGAAGGAATTTATGAATATTCTTCTTTAGGGATTTTGTTTATTTAGGAAATTTTAAATCAATAGATAAAATTGATTTAAAAAGAATATATAATATATATATATATAAAAATGAGAAGATTCAACTCCAACAAAAAACGAGTCCTTCGTGAATTATTGAATGAATATCAACCAAGACCATTTAGAAGTATTCGAGGATTTAATAGTATATTTGGAACAAATACAAATGAGACTTATAATATTTTAGATGATTTAGTAGGTGTAGTTGTGTTGCCAGTTCAAAACGCAGGTGAGGCAACATTAGCAACAGACCCCAATATGTTGCGAATTCGTGAATATTTATATGCGAATAGAGGACGAACAGTTCGTATTACATATTTAGTTGATGGAATGGATATAACAAATGGACGCAATCAAGTTGTAGATTTTACATTATCTATTCCAAATGATAATGACACATTTGAAAATTTTTGGTATGGCGCAAAATGGTCTTTCGCTGGTGAAGATAATTCAGGAAGTTCTGTTTTTGAGGACAATAACTATGCCGGAAAAATATATATTAGACCCCAACAAAGTTTAGCAACAACTGACCGTATTAAGCAATCATTTTTAGATGGATTGATGCACTGTGTTTTTACGCCTATATTAAATTGGGCGAAAGAATGTTTATCAAAAGCCGGAAGCGAATCATCCAAAAAGAAATATAAAGCAAAAATAAATAAAATCGCAAAATATTCAAAAAAATATGATACAGGTGTTCCCGAAGAAGATATTGAACCATTATGTAAAGATTTGAATATTAAAATCAACATATCCTATCCATTTAGTAATGATGAATCGAAATATGGTGAAAGGCTAAAAAACGCTGATAAAGTATTTAATTTCATTAACACTAGATTGAACCATTTAGAGATTGGAAATTTTGTAATTAATAAAAAACCCGAATCAGTCACAAGAGATTTCATTTATAGTGAAATTGATAGATTAGATGCTTTGAATGAATTTTACTATACAACAAAAGACAATAGAGGTTATAACGCGGTTTATACATTAACTGATTGCTATTCTTGTTCGACTGATTTTAAAGAAACGCTTGATAAATTCGAGGAACAAAACGGAATGAAGAATATGAGAATTTGTGATATTAAACATAGCGAATTGGCTTCATTTATCAAAAGAGGAACACATTATAATACAAGTATTAATTTTGGTTCTTTTGGAGATGTAACTGAGAATGATAATAAATTCGTGAAACTTATCGACCAAAAGAAAGCCTACTATCATTTTAAAAAATGTAAATTTTATCAGGGATTTCTTGGAAAGATAACAGATTTTCGAGCAACTGATAAAGTTCAAGGTGTAGGATTATATTTGATTACAAAATTATATTTTGGTAGATGTTCCAAAAGAGTTTTTAAATTATTAGAAAAAATGAATTGGTTCGTGAATGGAAACGTCTATACCTCAGCAGAGCTTAAATTATTAGACTCTCTTAAAATCGACTATAAAATTATTTCTGGATGTTGGGGAATAGAACCTTTTCATTTCGAATTTGGAAATGAGTTTTTACAAAAGACAGATAAGAAACCATTTGTAGATGAGAACGGCGATTTATGTATGAAGGGAATTTCTTATTATGCCAAAGCTACGGGAGCGTGGGATTCTCATAACACACATTCATATCGTTATATCAAAGGTAATAATGAATACGCACAAGTTCTAAAAAATACAAGTCAAAATACAATCGTAAAATTTAATGATGATAATGAAATATGCGTTGGTATCCCAAGAAAAAATATTTATACATTAGGTCATATTACTGCGTTTATTTTAGCATATCAAAGGATTTCATTATTAGACCAATTATTAGAAATGAATATGGATAAACTTGTAGGGGTTTATGTTGATGGGATTTATTATAACGACCATTCATTTAAACAATTAGAAACATTCGAATCGAAAGAAATTGATTCAACAGTTCATTTTAATGATAAGATATTTTTAACAAATATTTTTCAAACTAAACCAAAAATAGATTACGCAAAAAGTAGAGAAACATATAAAACCGAATTATTTATTGGAGCCGGGGGGAATGGAAAAACACATTTTAATTTAACCGATTATGGATTGGTTAATTTGTTATATGTTGCCCCATCTCATAAATTAGATGCTAATAAAAAAAATGAGTATGGGGTTGCGGTTGAAGTCTTAGCTTCTCTATTAACTGACAACCCAGAAAATTATAAACGTATTATGCGTTATAATAATATATTATTTGATGAGGTTTCTATGATGTCAAATGAGGATAAAGAAAAACTTATGATAAAATATTCATCTCATAAGCTTATCTTTTGTGGAGATGTTGGTTTTCAATTACCCTGTATTTCTACAATAGAGGAACCAAAAACTCCTTTTAAGATTGAAAAAATTAACAAGATTACAGAATTTACAACGAATTACAGATGTAAAGATGAAATATTATTGGAACGATTAAATTCATTACGAGATTATATAAAGAATAAACATATTGTAGTTCCTAATGATTTCAAATTTTCATTTCAAATAGTAGATATGGATTTTGTGAAAAATAATTATTCAGTTGAAGATATGATTATATGTGGAACCAATAAAATGAAAGACCAATACACGGCTTTATTTCCAGATAAAAAAAAATGGTATGTTACAAAAAAAACAGACTATTATAATAATGGAGATATTGTTATTCAAGACGAGCAACCAGATAAACACGCTGTTATAAGACACGCATATACGGCACATTCTATACAAGGAGAAACAACAGATAATAAATTATTTATTGACTGCGCAACTCTCAAAGATATCAAAGCTTTTTATACTGCTATATCGAGAGCCAGAAAAATGAAACAAATATTTATTGTAGTTCGAAATATTACACAGGAAGAAATAAACGAAAAGGAAATATCGTTAGTAGAGAAGAAAGAAAAAAAATCTACTGGTGTATGTAATGATTGCGGGGCTAGTTGTGGGAAGTATTTTAGATGTATGGAGTGCCATTTTGCCTTTAAAGGAATTGATGCTTTTCACTTTGGTGAAATCCCTTTTTAAATTATTTTGTCGAAAATATTTTTTTAAATGTTTTCGAATTTTTTTTATTTATTTATTTTTTTTTATTTTTTTTTTTTTGAAAATTTTTTTTTCGAAAATTTTTTTTTATTTTTTTTTTTCGAAAATTTTTTTTTTCGAAAATTTTTTTTTGGAAATTTTTTTTTAGGAAAATTTTTTTTTGGGGGGTCCCTAAAAAAAAGTTCGGGATATACTCTAGGT
>Ga0315905_10003212_pt1 | contig 16903 bp, 8 predicted proteins | sample LakEriMetagenome_5_FD_203522 | JGI IMG/M metagenome (GOLD analysis project Ga0315905, IMG submission 203522) | Freshwater fungal communities from buoy surface, Lake Erie, Ohio, United States - Buoy 4 MA121 | ecosystem: Environmental > Aquatic > Freshwater > Lake | place: USA: Lake Erie, Ohio... | reverse complement strand
CGGCGCCCCCCGCGCCCCCCGCCCCCCCCCCCCCCCCCCCCCCGGCCGGCGTGCGCGGAGGGCGGCAGGCGAGCGCGCGCGCGCGACGCCCGGGGCGGCGGCGCGCTACGCCGCCAGACTCGAACGATCGCACCATGCAGCAATCCTCGCTCGACGGCTCGATCGGGGGCGACGCCTCGGACGGCGGTGGTCCGGGCTCGGGCGACGACGCCGCCTCGGACGCACAGGGGCGCGTGCCCGCGACGACGACGCGGAAGAGGAGGCCCCTGCTGCTCCTCGTCACGGCAAAAAGGGCTTGCATCTGTCGCGCGCGGGGGGGCGTGCGCGCGCGCCCGGTCGGGCCGGGGCTACCTGCGCTCCCGATGGGACATGGTGCTTGTGATTGTGTGTCGCAGCGCCGATTGATTGCAACGGGGTGTGGAGCGCGCCCGCCGACAGCGGCGGCGGCGCGCGAGAGCAAGAGGAGCGGCGCCGCGCGCCGACGAGGGGGAGGAGCGCGCTCGTTCCGATCCGTTGTTTGGGGTGTGCTGGCCCCCTCGCCCCCGCCCGGCTTCTCTCTCCAGCCCATGTTTTTTTTTTACACGCGGTGGTTACAAGGGGTCGTCGGGTCCGATTCGTCAGATGTATGAGAGAGAGAGGGGGGGAGGGGTCAGCGGCGCACGTCGTCGTCGTCGTCGCCGCGGCCCTCGCCGCCGCCGCGCCGCCGCCGCCCCTCGCCGCCGTCGCCGCCGCCGTCGTCGGCCGCCTGCGCCGCCGCCGCGACGAGAGGGTCGACGGCAAAGGGGTTGTTGCGGTCGCGCCCCCCCTCGGCCGGCCGGCGCAACGCGCGGGCGCGCGCGGCGGCCGAGCCCACCTCGACCGCGCCCGCGAGCGGGGCGCGCGCGGCCGGCGGGGACGCGGACGCCGCGACGGCGTCCGCGTCCGCGTCCGCCGCGTCCGCCGCCCCTGCTGCCGCGGCGCGCGCCGCCGCCTCTGCCCCTTCGCCCGAAAGCAGCTCGTCCGCCGCGGCGGCCAGCAGCCGCCGTTGCTCCTCCTCCTGCGCCGCGGCCGCGCGCCGCGCCCGCCGCGCTGCCGCGCGCCGCGCGAGCGCCTCGTCGCCGTCGTCGCCGCCGGCCCACGCCGCGCGCTGCTGCGCGAGCAGGCGCCGCTCCTCGGCCGCCTCCTCGGGCGTCATGCCCGGGGCGAAGGGCGCGGGGACGCCGTTGGGGCCGAGCGGGCGGCGGCCCGCGCCCGCGAGCGGGAGCTCCTGCTGCTGCTGCTCGCCGCCGTCGTCGTCGATGACGACCTCGTCCTCGTGCCAAGCTGCTGCTGCCGCTGCTGCTGCCGCCGCCGGCGGGGGGGGGGGCGGCGGCGCGGCAACGAGGAGGCTGTCGACGCCCGGCGCCGACGCGGCCGCCGGCGCGCGCTGCCGCGGCGGGGGGCGCGCGGGCGTCTGCCCGTCCAGGTTGCGCCGCCGCGCCGGCTCGGCGTCCTGCCGCCCGCCGCGGCGGCCGCGAAAGAGCCCGCGGAGCAGGCCACCGCCACCGCCACCAAAGCGCGGCAGGCGCGCGCGGCCAGACTCGATCGCCTCGGCGTCGGCCTCGGCCGAAGGCGGCGGGTCGCCGCCGCGGCCAAAGAGCCTGCCCTCGTCGTCGTCGTCGTCGTCCTCGTCGCCGTCCTCGCCCTCGGGCGCGCTCTCCTCCCACTCGGCGAGCGCGCCCGCCTCGAGCGCGAACGGGTTGAAGTCGTCGGGCTTGTCGCTCAAGAAGGCCTCGACGCGCAGCGAGTTGGAGCCCTCGGCGCCGTCGGCGTCGAGCGCGCGCGGGTCCTCGTCCTCGCCGACGGGGCCGAGCGCGCCGATCGGCCGGCGGCGGGGGCTGCTGGTGTCGTCGCGGTCGCCGGGGGGGAGGTGGTTGTAGGGGTCGTCGTCGATGTCGACGGCGCTGGCGCCGACCGCCTCGACGGCATCGTCGCCCGCCTCGAGGGCGGAGCGCGCGCCCGCCTCCTGCTCCTGCTCCTGCTTCTCCTCCTCGCGCCCGGCCTCGCGGATGCGGCGCGTCATCTCGTCGAGCACCTCGCGCGAGACCAGCTCGCCCGCGGCGGCGCCCAGCTCGCCGGCGTTGCCAAAGGCGGCGGAGGAGGAGGAGGAGGAGAACGGCGACGACGCCGCCTGGCCGCCGACGCCGGCCGCCCCCCGCGAGAGGGCACCCCCCCCACCGCCACCTCCGCCCTCGGAGGACCACATGCGCGCCTCGACCTCGCCCGTGCGCGAGCCCTTGACGAAGCGCTCCCACTCGCGCAGGGCCGCGCGGCCCTCGCTGTCGGACACGGCCTGGGGCAGGGCCAGGTTGCGCGGGCCCGAGGCGGCAGGGACGGCCTCGCCGGCCCCTTCCTCCTCCCCCTCGGCGGCAGCGGCGGCGGCCGCCTCGTCGTCCTCGCCCTGCTGCTGCTGCTGCTGCGCCCGCCTCTGGTCGCGGTCGGGCTCCGAGGCGGTCAGCACGCGCCGGAAGCGCGCGCGCTGCGCGGCCAGGTCGTCGGCCTTGGCCTGCGCCTCGGCGTCGCGGCGCGCCTGCTCCTCGGCCGAGCCGGCGTGGCGGTCGGCGGAGCGCGAGCGCGCGGCGGCGGCGGCGCCGAGAGCGGCGGCGACGAGGACGGCGGCGCCCACAGCAGCGGCCGTGGGGGCGGGCGCCTGCGGCAGAACGACAGAGGAGGGGAGGACGGCGCGGACGGCGGCGAGCGGGCGCTCGGCCAGGTCGCGGGGCAGCAGCTGCGGCAGCGTCGGCGTCAGCCCAGGCAGGGCGGGCAGGCGCGCCGACGACGCCGCCGCGGTGGCGCGGTCGCGGGCGGCCGAGGCGGCCGAGGCGGCCTGGCGGCCCAGGTCGGCGCAGGCCGGCAGGACCGACGCAAGGGCCTCGGGGACGGCGAGCGTGGGCAGGCGGAAGGAGGGGGGCGCGGCGGCGGAGGTGGCGGTGGCTGCTTTGGCAGCGGCGGCGGCGGGGGTCGCCGCCACCGTCGCTGCCCGCTGCTCTTGCTTCTGCTGCTGCTGCTTCTGCTGCTGGTCCGCCGTCGCCGCGTCCACTGCATCCGCAACGACGACCACGGGATCCGGGCGAGCCAGCTGCGGCCACGCGTCCAGGTGCTGCGGCTGCTGCTGCTGCTGCTCCTCTTGCTGCTGCTGCCGCCCGGCAGAAGCATGGGAGGCGTCGCCCGCGGCCGCCGCCGCCACCCGCGCGCCGCCGTCGCGCTCGCCGCGGTCCCGCAGCGCGCGCGACGGCAGCCACGCGTCGCCGATCCGCGTGGTCACGAGCTCGGCGTCCGGGCCCAGGCTGACTCCGTCCCACTCGCGCAGCGCGTACGGCACGACGAGGCCCCCCCGGCCGCCGAAGAAGCGGTCGGCGACGCCGCGCGCCTCGCCAAACGCGCGCGCCTCAAAGTCGGGGCTGTCCGGGTGGCGGCGCTGGGGGTCGGACAGCTCGAAGAAGGAGGCGGGGGCGACCGCTTCTTGCTCCTCCACCGCTGCAATGATCTCCGTTTGTGGCTGCTGCTTCTGGTGGCTGGCGGCGCCGGCCTCGGCGGCGTCCGCCGTCGCGACCGGCTGGAGCGTGGCAGACGCGTCCGGCTCGGCGACGAGCTCGCGCGCCGCGGCAAACAGCTCCTCTTGCTGCTGCTGATGCTGAAGCTGCTCGTCGATCCGCGCCTCCTCCTCCTGCTGCTGCTGCACGTCCTCCTCCTCCTCGAGCAGGGCGGCGGCGGCCTCTTCTTCGGCGGCGACGGCGTCGGCGTCGGCCAGCGGGGCGTCGGCCGTAGACGGCGGCGCCTCGTCGATTGCGTCGGACGTGGCGGCCGGGCGGACGCGCTTGGCATTCTGCTGCGGCGGCCTGTGGCGGGCGATGGGGGCCAGCCCGGCAAAGCGCGACGGGTAGTGCGCGGGCGAGCAGCGGAAGAGCGAGGGCGGGGCGGCGGCGGCGGCGGCGGCGCGCGGCGGCGTCGCGGCGGCGGGCCGGCAGAGGCGCGCGCGGGCGGCCGACGCGCCCGCCCGCGACGGCGCCGACGGGGCGGCGGGTCGCATCTCTGCTGGGCTGTGAGAAGTAGGGGGCCTGTTGTCTTCTTCGCGTCACGGAGAAGAGTGGGGGGCCTCGTTTGAAAAAAAAAAGAAACACTCGCGAGCTTTTTAAAAAAACAGGTGGCGCCGAACGCGTTCGCGAACTGCCTCTGGGTCGTCGGGTCGGGAGTATCTTTGTGTGTGTGTGTGTGTGCGTGAGTTCAAGGAGGGTGATCGGTGCGCGTCCACTCGCACGTCCAGATTGTGGTGACGCTCCGCGCCAACCATAGGACCGCGAGTTGAGGCGGCTGCCGCGGCGACGCCCGATGTTCGCCCGCGATCGCCGGTTAAGACGCCCGACGGCACGGCGCCGCGCCCCAGTAATTCAACAATCCACATCAAACGCGCGCGCGCACGCTGCGCAACACAGCGACGCGCGCGCGCAGCATGGATGCGCTGGACGGCCTCCTGCTGGCCAGCGTAGCCGCGGCGCTGCCGAGCATCGTCGACATCGTCCAGTTCGCGTCGACATCTCGACGCATCCGCGCGGCCGTCGTGCAGGGCGCGAGCGACGCTTGGCGGCGGCACGCGGACGCGCTGCCGCCGTGTCCTCAGGAGAAGGAGGAGGCGCGGCAGGCGGAAGTAGTAGGCGCGACAGGAAGAGGAGGAGCGCCGGCCGCGAGTCACGCCGCCCCCGGCGGCGGCGTCCCCGCGCCGCCGCCGCCGCCGCCGCCGTGCTGGTGCGCCGCGGCCACCCTCTGCCGCCAGAGGCTGGTCCACTGGCGCGCCGTCACGTTCGCCCGCCGCGACCTCGAGCGCCTCAACCGCGAGTCGGAGGTGGCGACGGCCGAGCGCCTCGTGCGCGGCCTGACCCGCGAGGCCGCCGCCGAGGAGCAGCGCCGCGCGGGGCTCGCGCGCGAGGCGGCGGCGCTGCTCGAGGCGCTGCGCGAGGCGTCGCCGCCGCCGTCGCGGGTGCCGGCCTGGGCGCCCTCCTCGGCCCCGGGGGGTTCCGCCCTTTCCGCCGTCGTCGCCATGCACGGCGTCGACGCGCGCGTGCGCCTGCGGCAGCTGGACCAGGAGCTCGCGCTGTGCGGCTCACGCGCCGAGACGCTCTCGGCGTCGCTGGGCGCCGCGCGGCGGGCGCTGGCGCGCGCGAGGGCGGCGCTGGCCGAGGCCGGGGGGCAGCTGCCGCTGGGGCCCGGCGGCGGCGGGAGAGGCGGCGGAGGCGGCATGGTGTGCCCGACGCCGCTGCTGCTTTACTAGCGACGGCAATGGCCGTTGATGATGTGAAACACAAACAGCGGGCCCCCTCTGGGCCCCCGGGAACGAAAAACAAACAAACGCCTCTTAGTGCCGCGACCGCTCGCCGCCTCCTGCCCCCGCCGCCGCCGCCTCGCCCGCCGCCCACACCGCCGCGTCGAACGCGCCGCCCTCGCGCTGGTCGCGCGGCGGCGCCAGCCCCGCCCGCACCGACAGCTCGTGCAGCCGCGCCCGGCTGCCGCCGAGCAGCGCCGCCGCGCGCTCGGCCAGCGCGCGCCGCGCCGCGGCGGCCGCCTCGGCCTCGGCGCGCAGCGCCGGCAGCTCGCGCTCGAGGCGCCGCGCGCGCTGGGCGAGGGCGCAGGGGTCCACGGGGCCCGCCGCCGCCGCCGCCTGCCCGGACGGCGGCGCGCAGAACCGCGCGGCAAACTCGGCCTCGAGGCGCGCGCCGAGGGTGTCGAGCGTCGCCTGGCCGCGCGCCAGCAGCGCGGCCATGTCGGCGGCGGCGGCCGAGAGCTGCTGCGGGCGGTAGGGGGCTTGCGAGCCGTGTAGGGTGTGGGATGAGGAGGCCTCTGCGGCAGAGCCCTCTGGTCGCGCGGTGGCGGTGGCGTTCATGGTGGATTTGCGCGCGCGCGCGGTCGATCAATTCGCTCTTTCCCTTCCTTTCGAAAAGTTTGGTCGGCTGTCAGTCTCTTGTTGTGTTGTGCCGGCGTCGTCGATGATGGTGATGATGAGGAGGGCGACGAGGGGTCCTTGTGAGAGCGAGTGATCACGTTGACGTGCACGGTCTTCTTCGTGTGGGTCGTCGCGACGAGGGCAGCGACAAGAAGCGCCCGGCTGTTCGTCTCGACCGCGTCTCGCTCCCGGCTCTCGCGCCCCGACCGCCGCCGCCGCCGCCGCTGGCGGCCCGCTGCCCGGCTCGCCGCCGCCGCCGCGACCCCCGACTCTCTACAAACTCGCAGTCGCACTGCTCATTGTGCGCTCTCCTCCACACACCCACCCGCCTCCCTACAACTCGCACGCGAGCGACACGCAACGCAGCCGCGGAACTTTCCCCTCCGCGCATCCCATCCGCCGCTGCTTCAATCACCCAAAGGCGCGCCACTCGCGGCACTCACCGCGAAAGATCACCGCACCGTCCGCTCCTCGTGCAAAAGCGCCGGCGCCCGCCCGCGGCCGAGCCAATCCGCACCGCCGCCGCAACCCGCCAATCGGCTCCGCACCGACCTCCATCTCGCCACAGATGCACCTGCACCAGAAGCCCCGCGCCATGCGCGCGGGCGCGGCGCCGCGCGCGTCGACCCCCCTCCTCCGCAAGGGGGTCGTCGCGCCCGCTGCTGCTGCTCCTTGCTCCTCCTCCGCGCGCCGTGGCGCGGCGGCCCCGCGCGCCGCCGCGGCGTCGTCAGTGGGCGCGGCCGCCCCCTCTGCCCTCCGCGCCGCCTCCATCCGCAGCAGCAGCAGCAGCAGCAAGCAGCAACTCCGCCGCACCATCATCGCCGCCGCCGCCGCCGCCCCCACCTCGGCGGCCGGCAGCGACGACGACGACGTGCTCGACGCCGTCATCGTCGGCGCGGGCATCTCGGGCCTCGTGACGGCCATGGCCCTCGCGCGCAACCACAAGGACGTGCGCTTCCTCGTCACGGAGGCGCGCGAGCGCGTCGGCGGCAACATCACGTCGCTGCAGGACGACCGGTACGTGTGGGAGGAGGGGCCCAACTCTTTCCAGCCCAACGACAGCATGCTGCGCGCCGCGGTCGACGCGGGCGTGGCCGACAGCCTCGTGCTCGGCGACCCAAAGTCCCCGCGCTACGTCCTGTGGGGCGGGCGCCTCCGCCCCACCCCCTCCGGGCCCGACGCCCTCACCTTTGACCTCATGTCCCTCCTCGGCAAGATCCGCGCGGGCCTGGGCGCCATCGGCGTCCTCAACGGCTCGCCGCCCGCCGACGGGCGCGAGGAGTCGGTCGAGCAGTTCATCCGCCGCAACCTGGGCGCCGAGGTCTTCGAGCGCCTGATCGAGCCCTTCTGCAGCGGCGTGTACGCGGGCGACCCGTCCAAGCTGTCCATGAAGGCCGCGTTCGAGCGCATCTGGGTGCTCGAGCAGAAGGGCGGCAGCCTCGTCGGCGGGGCCCTCAAGCTGTTTCAGGAGCGCCGCGCCAACCCGCCGCCCCCGCGCGACGCCGACCTGCCGCCCAAGCCCGCGGGGCAGACGGTCGGGTCGTTCCGCAAGGGCCTGCGCACCCTGACGGACGCCATGGGCGCCAAGGTCGAGGAGGCCGGGCGCCTGCGCCTGAACTGGCGGCTCGTCAAGGTGGAGCGGGACGCCGGCAGCGGGATTTACGCGCTGCGGTACGAGGAGGAGGCCTCCTCCGGCAGCGGGGAGGGGGGGCAGGGGCAGCAGCAGCCGCAGCAGCAGCGGCGGCAGCACGTCGTGCGCGCGCGCTCCGTCGTCAGCACGGCGCCCGCCTGGGCCCTCGCCGACCTCGTCCGCCCGGACGCCCCGGGCGCCGCGGACGCCCTCGCGTCGTTCGACTACCCGCCCGTCGGCGCCGTGACGGTCGCGTACCCGCGCTCGGCCGTGCGCGAGGACCGCCTCGACCGCGCGGCCGGCGGGGGCGGGGGGGAGGGCGCGCTCAACGGCTTCGGGCAGCTCCACCCGCGCTCCCAGGGGGTCACGACCCTGGGCACGATCTACTCGTCGAGCCTGTTCCCCGGGCGCTGCCCCGACGGCGAGGTGCTGCTGCTCAACTACATCGGCGGCGCGACCAACCGCGGCGTCGCGACAGCGCCCGAGGACGAGCTCGTGGCCCAGGTCGACCGCGACCTGCGCACGATGCTCATCCGCCCGGACGCCCCCCCGCCCCGCAAGGTGGGCGTGCGCGTGTGGCCGCGCGCCATCCCCCAGTTCAACGTCGGCCACGGGGACCTGCTGGCGCGCGCGCGCGGGGCGCTGGCGCGCGAGGCCGGGTGGGACGAGGAGACGTTCCACCTCGGCGGAAACTACGTGAGCGGCGTGGCGCTGGGCAAGTGCGTCGAGTACGGGTACGTGTTCGCCGCGCGCGTGGCCGAGGGCCTGGAGAAGCAGCGGGCGCGGCAAGGGCAGCGGTCGGCGGGGCAGGAAAAGGCGCCGGCCGCAGAGCGCGAGGCGGTGGCGGCGTGAGCGTAGCGCGTGTTTTTTTGTGTGTTTTTTTGGTTTTTGTGTTTTTGTTGGCGTCTCGTGCTTTTTGGGCCCCCGAAAGAGAGCATTCCTTGTCAAAGCAACTCGAGGCAGCTGCTTGGCCCTAGAGACCCCTTCATCATCCCCCCCCCCCCCCTCCATGCGTTGCAACACAAAGTGAGAGAACGACGACGGTGCCCCATGCAAGCTAGCTGCCGCTCGCCGTCGTTGCGGCGCTGCCGCCGCCGCGCGGCCGAGGTGTCCCGCCGCCCGCCGCCGGCACGCTGCGCCAGAGTCTCGTGGTTGCGCGCAAACGACGCGCGCGCTCAGACGACCCCAAGCCTAGCCCTGGCCCGCGTCGATGCAGGATCTGCTCCGAGGTGCAACTTTAGCCCCTGCGCTTTCTCTCTGGCGGGCTTGGGGGCCACGACGGGGCTTTCGCGGTGCCGCCGAGGCAGTCGGCGTTTTCGTCGTCCACTTTTTTTGGGGGGGGGCGAGCTGGGCAAAGCGAGAAGGGACGCGTCGTTCGCGCGTCAAAGCTCCGGCGACAACACCACCGCGGACGACGCAAGCAACGTCCTGACAACAACAACAACAACAAACGCTCAACCATCACCCACCCACCCACACACACACACACACATACACACGCTGACACCTCTCTCTCTCGCGCTTGGCGAAAAAAGAGGAGGAGCCAACCCCTTCCCCCTGCTAGTAGCCAAACCTCTCGCCCGCCCGCCAATGGCGACGGGCCCCTGCCCCACGCCCGCGTAAACACCGTCCGCGTTTGAGAGAGGGAGCTTGGCCGCCCTTTCGTGGCCAGGCACACGCATCCTGCACGAGCTTTCCGGTGGTCGGCGCACGGACAGCGTTGAACGCGAGGAAGCCCCTTCTCTCGTTTTTTTGCTTTGCTGCGACGACTTTTGGCTGCTCCTTCTGCCTCTCTCCGCAGCGCTAGCCACGCACAACCAGCAGCCATGCAACCCATGACGCTGACGGCGCGCCAAACGGCCGCGCGCCGCGCCACTGCCCCGTCGCCGTGCGGCCGCCCGCAGCCCGGGCGCAGGCGAGCGGCGCCGCCGCCGTCGGCGCGCGTCGGCGCGACGCGCGGCGGCGGCAACGGCGGCAACGGCGCCGCCGACAGCCACGACGAGCGGCACGCCCGCTCGCCCACGGCCGCAGCGGCAGTCGCCGACCAGCAGCAGCAGCAGCAGCAGCCCACGCGCGGCGCCCTCCTCTCGCTGCGCCGCCGCCTGGTGAGCGCGCTGCCGCCCGCGCTCACCTCGCTCGCCTCGGACGCCCAAGAGGCGGCGGCGGCCGCTGCGAAAGCGGCGGCGGCAGCAGCGGGCGCCGGCGGCCCCCGCAACAAGCAGCAGCAGCAGCAGCAACAAGCGCAGCAGCACTCCTCCCCGCCATCGTGGGGCCTGCGCCTCGGCTTCCTGTCCGGCGGCGCGGAGACGGACGAGCAGCAGTCGGTGCCCGCGCCGTCGTCGATCGCGCCGGCCGCCGCCGCCGCGTCGCCGTCGCCGTCGTCGCGCCCGCCGTCCGCGTCGCCGCCTCCGCCGCGCCCGGCCGAGGGCCGCCAGCAGCAGCAGCAGCAGCAGCAGCAGCAGCCGTACGACGTCGCCGACGCCGAGAGCGACGCCGCCGCCTCCCCCTCCTCCCCCTCCTCCTCCCCCTCCTCCTCCCTCCTCGCCCCGCTCGAGCAGTACTGGTCGGCCCTGCCGTCGCGCCACCGCGTCGTCTTTGGCGCGGCCCTCGCCTTTGTCGTCTGCAACATGGACAAGGTCAACATGTCCGTGGCCATCATCCCGATGGCCCAGGAGTACGGGTGGAGCGCGGGCGTGGCCGGCCTCGTGCAGTCGGCCTTCTTCTGGGGGTACATCCTGTGCCAGCTGCCGGGCGGCTACCTCGCGTCGGCCGTGGGCGGGCGCGCCGTCATGCCCGCGGGCGTCGGCCTGTGGTCCCTCGCGACCGCCGCCGTCCCCCTGCTCGCCGGCACGGTCCCGGGCCTGTGCGCCGCGCGCGCCGCCGTCGGCCTGGGGGAGGCCGTCGCGCCCTCGGCCGCCACCGACATGGTCGCGCGCGTCGTGCCCGCCGGCGAGCGCTCGCGCGCCGTCGCCTTCGTGTTTGGCGGCCTGCACGTCGGCAGCGTGCTGGGGCTGCTCGCCGCCCCCGTGCTCATCGAGCGCCTCGGCTGGGAGTCCGTCTTCGTCTCCTTCGGCGGCGCGGGCCTGCTCTGGTGCGTCTGGTTCGAGCGCCTCATGGCCGAGATCCGCGAGGCCGACCCGGACGTCGCCGCGCGCCTCGTCGGCGACGGCGTCGCGGGCGCCGAGGCTCGCGAGGCGGCGGCGGCGGCGGCGGTGGCGGCGGCGGTCGCGGCCGACGCCGCTTCCTCCTCCTCCTCCTCCTCCTCCTCCTCCCTCCTCCGCCCGGCCTCCCCCTCCGCAGGAACAACGAAAACCCGCCACAACAACAACGCCAACGCCAGCGCCAGCGCCCCGGGCGCCGCCGCCGCCGCCGCCACCCTCCCGCGCATCCCGTACCGCGCATTCCTGCGCGCGCGGTCCGTGCGCGCGCTCGCGTACGCCCACTTTTGCAACAACTGGTTCCACTACACCATGCTCGCCTGGCTGCCCACCTACTTCACCTCGGCCCTGGACGCCGACCTCGGCTCGGCCGCGCGCACAGCCCTGCTGCCGCCGCTGGCCGGGATCGCGGCGTCGGCCCTCGCGGGCCCGCTGGCGGACGGCCTGGTGGCGCGCGGGTGGCCCGTCTCGCGCGTGCGCAAGCTGGCGCAGGGCGCGGCGTTCGTGGTGCCGTCGCTCTGCCTGCTCGCCGCGTCGGCGCTCGCGGGCGGGGTCGGGTCGCCGGCCGACGACGGCGGCCCGTGGGCCGCGCGCCTCACGGTCGCCCTGATCACGGCCGGCCTGGGCGCCTCGTCCTTCTCGCTCGCGGGCCTCTACTGCACGCACCAGGACCTGTCGCCCAAGTACTCGTCGGCCATGCTCGGCCTGACAAACACGGCCGGCGCGGTGCCCGGGATCGTCGGCGTCGCCGCCACGGGCTGGCTGTACGACGCCACGGGCTCGTGGGCCGACGCGCTGTTCCTGCCGACGGTCTTCTTCCTGCTGACGGGCGCGGCCGTGTACACGGCGTACGGCTCGAACGAGGCGGAGGACTTTGACGCGCCGGGCCTGGACGCGCCGTTTGCGGCCGAGGCCCCGCTGCGGCGGGCGGCGGCGCGCGCGGCGAGGGCCCTGCTGCCCGAGTCGGCGCGGGCGCGGGTGGTGGAGGTGCTGGGATTGGAGGTGGAGGCGGACGAGGCGGTGGAGATGAAGGAGCGTTGAAAAGGACGGATGGACGGACGCACGTGCCCTGTGGCGGCCTCAAGTTGGTGTTTTTGTGCTGTGTTGGCGCGCGGCATCGTCGTGCTTCCGATGCGCGCCGCCCCGCCCGATTTTTTGTCTTCTTTTTTTTCCCCCGCGCGCGCCCTCTCTACGCCAGCGCGACGAGCAGCAGCTCGCGAATTCTTTTTGTCACACCACCGGATCCGTGTTACTCACAGCCGCAGCAGCCGCAGCAGCAGCAGCAGCAGCAGCAAGAAGTCCTTACAACACAGCGCGCGCGCGCGCGCGCGCGCGGTCTCTCTCTCCTTTCACCCCAACCCCGGCGGCGGCGCCGCCGTCGCGGCCGCCGCCAGCACGCGCCGCATGGCCGCCACGGCCGCGCCCCCCGGCGACGACGACAGCAGGCCGCCGCCTGGCGACGGCGGCTGCTGCTGAAAAGGGCGCGGCTCGGCGTCGGCGGGCGGCGGCGGCGGCGGCTGCTGCAAAGGCTGCTGCAGCCACCGCCGGTCGCCGCCCGCTCCGCTGCCGACGGCGAGCGAAAACGTGATGTCAAACGGGTAGGGGCAGGGGCCGCCGCCGCCGAGCGGGAAAGCGGCACCGTCGCCCGGCGCCGGAGGGAGAGGCAGGTGGTCGCGGTGCTCCGACGCGCGCGCCAGCAGCTCGGACAGCGCGGCCTCGGCCTGCGCGGCGAGCCGCCGACGCTGCCGCTGCGCTGCGGCGGCGTCGGCGTCGGCGCCGACGCCGCCACCGCTCGGCAGCAAGGCGACGCGCAGGGGCAGCACCCACGCCTCCCACGCGGAGGTGGCCACGGGTGCCGAGCCCGACGCCGACGACGACCGTCGCCGCTGCCGGGGCGGCTCGAAGAACGAGACGGCCACGTCCACGGCCGCCGTCGTTGTCGCGGCCGCCGCCGCTGGAGCCGCCGCCGCTGGAGCCGCCGCCGCCGCCGCCGCCGCCGCCGCCGCGCGCCGCCGCTGCTGCTCGAGCGCCCGCACAAGCGCGTCGATGCGCGCCTCCACGCGCGCGTCCAGCTCGGCGTCGAGCGCGGCGGGGCTGGGGGCGGAGGATGATGATGATGCCCCGGCGGTGGTCGGGGGGGACGCCGGCGGCGGCGGCGGCGCCGCGCCCGCCCGCGTGAAGCAGAGGCCGTCGATCAGCTCGCAGTGGCCGTCGCGCGGGACGACGGGGCCGACGGCGCGCGCAAAGACGGCGGTGTGCGCGACGGCGCGCACGACCTCGCGCGCCTGGTGGAGCTCGACCTCCTGTTGTGTGTGTTTGTTTGTGGCGTTCGCGTGAGAGTTCGCGTGAGACAGAGAGGCGACGTGCGAGTGGTTTCCTTTCGACAGCAGCAGCAATCCGTTCGACGCGGCAGTAACGGAGGACGCACCACGGGCGGCAGCTCGTACACCTGCACGTTCGACATCGCGGCTGTGGTTGAGTGGGCCGCGGATTGGGTGTGCGTGGGAAAAGACGCAGCGATCGGGCCCTTGAATCGGCGCCGCCGCCGCGCGCCGTTTTGCTCGGTTGTCCTCCCCCCGCCTCTGCTCGACGCCGCGCTCGACCGAAAAAAAAAAAAAAAAAAAAACCACGCGCGCAACACAAGCCGGGAGCAAGAGTTTTCACGCGCGCCAGCCGATCCGCCCACTACTAGTACACCGTCAGCAGCGCAAAGGCGCCGTACATCAGGAAGCACGGGTACGCCAGCAGCGACGGCGACCGAGCCAGCACGGTCCCCCGCGCCCCGGGGGCCCGGCTCATCACGCCCGCCGCCAGGCGGCCCGCCCACAGCGCGCTCAGCAGCGCGGCGCCCGCGGTGAGCGCGCCCCTCGGGAGGAGCAGGGAGGCGACGGACAGCAGGAGGACGGGGAGCATGCAGTACCCCGTGACGCAGCAGACCGAGTAGAGGTCCAGGCCCGAGGGGGCGCCGCCGCCGCCGCCGCCGCCTCCTCCTCCTCCTTGCTGCTGCTGCTGCTGTCCGCCGCCGCCGCCGTAGTAAGAAGCCCCGTCGACGCCCCCGCCCCCGTCCCCGCCGCTCCCCTGCCTGAGCTGGTGCGCCACGAACCACACCGCCACCGACTGCAGCACTCCCCACCCGAGCACCACGCCAAAGTGCACCTTCCCCGCCAGCAGGTGCAGCGACGCGAGCGCGAGCGCCCACACGAGCGCGCCGCCCATGTCGAGCCCCCCGTCGAGCGCGGGCGCGCGCAGGCGGTGCGCGAGCACGGCGGCGCTCTTGCGCGCGATGGCGGGCAGGTCGATGCCGAGCTCCTCCAGCAGCGGGGGCTCGTCCTCGAAGCTGTTGCCGTGGCCGCCGCCGGGGCCGGGGGGTCCGCCGTAGCCGCCGCCGCCATACCCGCCGCCGCCTCCATAGGCGCCTCCGCCGCCCATGCCGCCCATGCCGCCGCCGCCGTACGCGCCGCCGCCGTAGCCCGCGCCGCCGCCGGGCGGCGGGGGCGCGTAGCTCCCCGCGCCGGCCTGCCCGGCGCTGTACCACTCGACCGACCCGGACGTGAACGAGTTGGCGTTGGGGCGCATCATGATGGTGAGGGTGTTGTTGTTGTTGTTGTTGTTGTTGTTCTCGACGCGACGCGTTTGGTGGTTTGGTTTCGTGTGATGGGTCTCGTTTCGCCCTCTCCCTCCTCCTCCCCGTCAGTTGGTCTGTGGAGCGGAGAGAGCGAGAGAAGAGAGTAGAGGGCGCGCGCGAGCGCAGGGAGAGAAGAGGGTCAGAGAGAGAGTGGAAGCGAGCGCGCGCTGATGCGGTGTTTGAGCGTGGAGCGCCGAGGCGGCGCGCATGAACAAGAGGCGCGCGCGCGTTGGCCGCCCTCGGGCGACGACGCGGGGATCCGGCACGACGCCGGCGTTGCTGCGTCTTGTTGTCCGTCGTCGCCCCGTCGTCTCATGCCGTCGTTGGCCCTTGCGCAGCCGGGCGACGACATCCTACTCCGCCTCCTAGATACGCTAGGCGCGCCCGTCTCTCCCCCCCCTCACTGCTCCCCCGATCGACAGCTGGGGGTGCAAGAAAGACCATCACCCCCCTTGAACGCGATGGCGCGCCGATCAGCGCGCGCGGCGTCGGCGGCGGCGGGTGGACCATCATCGCCGGCATCGTCGCCGCGCGGGCGCTCGCGATCGCGCGACGCCAAGGCAGCGCCCGCGCGAATGCCCGCCGACGACGCAAACGCCGCCGTCGACGCAAACGCCGCCGCCGCCCCGGCGCGCCAACGCCGGCGCCCCTCGCGCCTCCTCCTCCTCGTCGGCGGCAACCGCGCGCCCCCCTCGATCGTCGTCGACTGGCGCCCGCGCATCCTCGCCGCCCTCGTGTGCGCCCAGCTTCTCCTCGCCCTCACCCCGGGGCTCTACCGCTCCACCGACTTTGACGTCCACCGCAACTGGCTCGCGATCGCCGACGCCCTGCCGCGCGCGCGCTGGTACGTCGACGCGACCAGCCCCGAGGGGACGCTCGACTACCCGCCGCTCTTTGCCTGGCTCGAGTGGGGGCTGGGCCGCGCCGCCCGCTTGCTCTTGGCGAAGGAGGCGGCGGACGACATCCTGCGGCTGCAGGCCGGGCCGAATGGCTCGCCGTCGTGCGTCCTGTTCCAGAGGCTGACGGTCGTGGCCACGGGCCTGGCGCTGGCGGCGGCGGCGTGGTGGGCGTCGTCGTCGCCGTCGTCGGCGTCGGCATCGACGGCGGCGCGCTCCCACCAAAAAAAAACGCCCCGCCCTCCATCGCCGCTGCTCTTCTTCCTGATCACGTGCAACGCGGGCCTGCTCATGGTCGACTACGTGCACTTTCAGTACAACGGCGTGCTCCTCGCGCTGCTGCTGGCGTCGATCCTGCTGGTGGAGCGGGGCGGGCGCGGCAGCGGCAGCGGCAACGCAGCAACATTCAGCTACGTGCTCGCGTCCGTGGCGTTTTCCGCGCTGCTCAACGCCAAGCACCTGTTTGCCTACGCCGCGCCGGCCTTTTTCGTCTACCTGCTCCGCCACTACGTTTTGGCCGCAGACGCCAAAACCTCCGTCGGCCAAAAGCTCGGCCGCCTGGCCGCGCTGGGCGCCGCCGTCGTCGGCGTCTTTGCGGCCTCGCTCCTGCCGTTTTACGGCAGCCTGCCGGCCCTGGCGTCGCGCCTGTTTCCCTTTGGGCGCGGGCTCCTGCACGCCTACTGGGCACCCAACGCGTGGGCGCTGTACGCGGCGCTCGACAAGGCGCTCGCGGCGGTGGCTGGGGGGTTGAGCCGGCTGCGGGGCTCTCCCGCGCGCTCCGCAGCGACCGCCAACATGGCCGGCGGCCTCGTGGGCGTCGCCGAGTTTGCCGTGCTGCCCCAGGTCGGCCCCCGCGCCGCCGCAGCCGTCACGCTGGTCGCGATGCTGCCTGCCCTCGTGGCGCTGTGGCGCGCGCCCCCCGGCGCCCCCGCGCGCCGGCGCTTTGCCCCCGCCGTCGCGCACGGCCTGCTGTGCGGCTTTTTGTTCGGCTACCACGTGCACGAGAAGGCCGCGCTGACGTTTTTGGTGCCGATGGCCTTGGTGGCCTCGGCAGGGAGGCTGGAGGATGGCGAGGAGGGAGGGGGGGAGGAGGGGGGGGAGGGGGGGGAGGAAGAGGAAGAAGAAGGACGAGCGGCCGCCGTCGACTTTGCGCTCGCGTCGACCGCCGGGCACGTCGGCATCTTCCCGCTGCTGTTCCGGCCGCAGGAGCTGCTGCTGCGGTGGGCGGCGGCGGCGCTCTACTTTGTCGTGGCGGCGCGGGGGTTGAGGGAGGAGGAGGGACGGCGCGGCGGGCGCCGGCGGCAGAGGCGATCCGGCGGGCGGGCCGCGGCGGGAGGACGAGGCGCCGGCGGCCGCTTGTTTTGGTACTCGTGGCCGCTCGTCCACGCGTACGCGGGCGGGTGCGTCCTGCTCGAGGCCTTCAACGCCGCCGCGGCCGCCCGCCTGGCCCCCGGGCTGCCCTTCTTGCCGCTCCTGCTCACTTCCGCGTGGTGCGCGTGGCCGCTCGCGCTCGTCTGGCTCCGGTCGACGGCGGCGTGGGCGCGCGAGGCGGGGCGGGCGGGCGAGCCGGCGCGCGGCCGGCGCGGCGCGACCCCGACCGACCGCCGTCGATGACTTTCAACCGCGGTCGAGAAGTGCATA
>Ga0315905_10003211_pt1 | contig 16904 bp, 15 predicted proteins | sample LakEriMetagenome_5_FD_203522 | JGI IMG/M metagenome (GOLD analysis project Ga0315905, IMG submission 203522) | Freshwater fungal communities from buoy surface, Lake Erie, Ohio, United States - Buoy 4 MA121 | ecosystem: Environmental > Aquatic > Freshwater > Lake | place: USA: Lake Erie, Ohio... | reverse complement strand
CAAGGTATCTACAATTCAAACACAACCTTCCGCAACCCCCAATCCTGAAAAGGTATCTACAATTCAAACACAACCTTCCGCAACCCCCAATCCTGAAAAAGTATCTACAATTCAAACACAACCTTCTGTAACTCCCAATCCTGAAAAGGTATCTACACCCCCGGATACTAAGAATACCCTGGAGACTGCAACCGTAAATACTATTAATCCTGTACCTTCAGCGACACAGAACGATAATTCCTTTGTTGGTCGGACTGAGTCTCATAAAAAACTAATCCAAAAATTACGCCAAATCAAGGAAGAAAGAAAAAATCCTCAATAATCATTGGTCAGGGGGTAAGAGGGACGAAAATCTGAGTAATTACCAGCCCCCACAGATATGATATAAGTTAATGAACAATGGACTGGATTATTCTACTGCGATCGCTACAGTCTGACTTTCTCAACAGGTTAAAATCTGGTTGTCTACTTCATTGCGAAGTTGAAGGTCAGCATAGTGAATTGACTATTATTTCCGGTGATAGATTAAAGACATTACGGGAATTTTGTTGGTTAATGACGGAAAAATATAAACGTACTTCCCCAGTCCGTGATGTTTTTATTAATAACCTGAAAGGTAAATTAGGAGAAGAAGTTGTTAAAGAAAGATTAGCCGATTTTATTACTGAAATAGATTATGAAAAACGCTTTGGTGGTGATGGTAAAAGTGATTTTACCCTCACCGCTAACTCTTTAATTGGGGTTGAAGTCAAATCTCGTCACGGTAGTATTGATAGAGTTAGATGGTCAGTGAGTGCGGAGGAAGTGGAAAAAAATGCAGTAATTGTCTGTATTTTGATTCAAGAAGAAGTTAATGAAGCCCAAACAGCATATCACCTTTTATTAGCTGGATTTCTCCCCACCCAAATGATTAAATTAAAAACTGGAAAAATTTCCTTTGGGATTCATCAATTATTATATGGTGGTGGTTTATTTTCCTATTTAGAACAATTTCAAGTTTCCGCAAATTCTCATAAATCTAATTTATCTCAAACTCAGTTAATTAAATCCCCATCTACACCTGTTGATTTAACAAATTTCTATTTAACTATCGGTGATGAATATTTCCAAAATGGAGATTATGCAGCCGCAATTAACAGTTATCATCAAGCTTTAAAAATTAATGATAATCATGCTGAAATTTATTACAAACTCGGTTTAGTCAATTGTCAATTAGGAGATTATCACACAGGAATTACTAATTATAGTCAAGCAATAAATATTAATATTAATCATGAGCAAGCTTATAGCAAAAGAGGTTTAGCACATTATCAAACAGGTAATTATCAAGTAGCTATAGAAGATTACAGCCAAGCAATTAGAATTAATCCCCATATTGCAATTAATTATAAAAATCGTGGTGATGTTCGTTCTCATATTGGTGATACTCAAGGAGCAATTGAAGATTATAATCAAGCAATTAAGCTGAATCCTGATTATGCTACCACACAAAAAGATAGACAAATTGCTCGTTATTTATTAGATGATAAAAATCAATTAAAGCAAGTGATTCCTCTTGATTCTGATCATGGTATTAGTTACAAAAACCGGGGACATAATCGGGCTAAATTAGGAGATTATCAAGGAGCAATTGACGATTATACCCAAGCAATTCTTAATGGTGATGATATTGATGCTTATTATTATCGAGGCAATGCTTACTTTGATTTAGGAAAATATGCAGCAGCAATTAGCGATTATACTCAAGTAATTAAAATGAATTACCATTATATTAATGCTTATTATAACCGAGGAAATGCCCGATTAGAGATAGGAGATAAACAGGGAGCAGTTGCAGATTTTCATAAAGCAGCAGATTTATATTGGCAAGAGGGAAAATTAGCAGAATATCAAGATACACAGGCTAGAATTATAGAATTAGAAATAGAAGCATCTTTAGATATTTTAAATTTTTAACTATAAGTAACTATAAGTAGGGCTTGCTGATAGCCTGCGTGGCGTAGCCATAAAAGTTGTCTGTGAGGGGAGGGAACAGGGAACAGGGAACAGGGAACAGGGAACAGGGGACAGGTGACAGGGAACAGGGAACAGGGGACAGTTTTAACTGTCTGGATATCCTCAATTTTCCAAATCCAACAAAGAAAAATGCACCTTTACGGAAACAAACCTTTCAAAAAATAACCCCCTCTACTACCAGTATCAGGGGGTTTACAAAACTTAATATCCGCCTTCTTCTTCGTATTCTACCTGTCGTTCCTTGACCTTTTTCGGGATATTTACGGGCTTTGGTGCATCATCCCAAGCATCACCATCTAAATCATCATCGTAGTCATCATACTGGTCAGCGTAGGTCTTTTTAGTAGGTTTAGCCTCACTGGGTGCTTCTTGATAACTGTCACGAACCGTCGCCTCACTCCAGTTATCTTCCTCTTCCTCTTCATACCGAATTGACTCATAGGAACGGGCTTTCATAACTTGACGCTGAGGTCTTTCTTCCTCTATGTAGTCTTCTGTCCATTCCTCTTCTTGGGCTACAGGTTCAGGAATACGCACCTTTGGCCGAGGTGCTTCCAGAGGAACACCGCTGGGTAATTGATTACTCGGTGCAACTGTGCGAGGCGGCGTATAACCAAATTCTTCTTCTGCGTCCCTTTCCCAGGGGGCTTTACCAATACCTAGCCGTTCTAAAACGCCTACAGTTAACTGGTTGACTCTTTCTTCAGCACCTTCAAATACAATTAAGCGACTCGGACCAGTGCTGACAACTTCATCTATGGAAAGTTCGTAGGTACTCAAAAACTGGTCAGGAATTTGGGGTAATCCTAAAGAAGCAATGACTATAGTGTATATTTTACCTGTTTCGCCATTAAATTTAAAGCCCCGTACCTTGCCTAAAACTTCACCTGTTTCTGTAATCACTTCCCAGTTCATGAGGTTACTGAGAATCTCTATTTCCACATCTTCGATGACATCCTCATTATCAACTAAGATGACATCACCGATTTGGTTGATGCTGTTGAGATACATATTGCGAGGGAGACTAGAAATAGAGATAAGGCTGTCTCGCAAACTAAGCGCCACAACCTCTCTTTGATCTACATCAACCCAGACTTGACTCACGATACCTAACCGCTTACCGTTGTCGCGGGTAATTACCTGAGTGTTTAATATATCCGAACGTCTAATTACTTGCTCTGAGGTCATTATATACTTAGTCCTGATCTCTAATCCAGTTTATGTATATCACTATTTTTAACAGAAATTTGTCAGTTGTCACTTGTTAGTTGTCTACTCCCTGTTACTTGTTGCTGTGGTGATTCTATCATCAGACAGTGCCAACTTACAACTATCTCAAAACTAACTAAGTAGTTTGTTGTTAAAAATTATCGCTATAGCCAGGGAAAAATGAAGAAGTTTTAAGAGATTTTACTTATCTTCACATATTTTGGTGATCTCATGTCCACCCAAGGATCTCAAAACTAACTATCTCAAAACTATAAATTGTAACTGTTTTGTCGGTCGTTCGATTATTTTAGCTGATCCTGACCCATTTGTCCTATCTCAAAATAGACAGTTGTTAATTAAAGTATAGCCAAAATAGAGATTACCAAACCGATTTTACCCAACCCCAACCAGTAAGGCGTTTCCAAAGTCAGAGGTAAAGAAAAAAACAAAAGTAATCTTTTTTTGAGAAAATTAAAAACAGATCACTAATTTTTCGGTTGTTTAATGATTTTAAATAGTAAAAAAAATAGTTTAATCGAAAAACTAAAAGAAATTAAGGAGTTTTGGCAATCTCAAGGTAAAATAGATAAGCTCTGGGTAGTCCTAAGGATTATTAGTTTAGTGTCAGTTTAGCCTTATTAACAATAAATTTTAGTTATAAGCATATCCCCTTTAGTAAAAACGAAGAAAAAAGCCAATTGAACTATTGTCAATAAAATTACCTCCCTTGGTATTCCCTGGAATAAACAGGGCGTAAACCGGACTTTTCCTCCCCTTAGCAAGGGGAGGGTTAGGGTGGGGTTAACCACGGCTAATTTTAGAAAGTGAAAGTGGTCCGTAAAGTACCAACGTATTCAGCACTGTTCTTGTCGTTATGCTCAGGATTCAAGATGACTATTACACCTGGAGTAACAAGGATATTATCAGAAAGCTTCACTTTGTAAAGACCTTCTATATGATAAGAAGTGTTAAAATCTCTGGTAATATTACTAGTAGTAGCACCAGTACGAACAGTACCACCTGTTAATTTAGGTGATTGACCGACGATTAAACCCAAAGTATTACCTTCTTTAATGAAGTCTTTAATACCCAAGGTAGCAGCCCAATACCAGATTTCTCCACTAGTGCTATTACCAGTTAAAGTGCTGGCGGCGGTATAACCACCCCAACCACCAATTGTGATATTTTTAGTGGGTTGCAATGTACCTTGTATACCGTAGTTACTTGCTTCAATCTTATTAGAACCAACAAGACCAAGGGTATTAGCTCTAAGGCTACCCGTGTTTCCGAAGAGGTTGGGAGTACCAGATTGATAAGTGTGGGCGTAGGTCAAACCAATGTTGATAGCTGGGTTAGGCCTCAAAGCCAATTGACCAAACATGGTGTTATTACCCTCGAATAGTCCTTTTCCTACGTTAGGATCAGCCGCACTGTCCCTACCTGTGGCAAAATAAGCTGCACTCAAACCCAATTTACCATTAGGATTGACGTTAACAGTGATACCAGCACCGTCACCTGCCTGACGATAAATGGGACTGAAACGTCCGTAGCGAGACAAAGCACCTGTACCACTGCTTCTAAAGTCGGGGTTGAAAACATTGACGTTTTCGTTTAACTCAGCACCAGTAGCATCAATTCTGACACGAATGTTGTTTTTTAAATTGAAGGCGTAGTTGAGTTTGTCAATAGTTACGGTGTTATTGCTATTACTACCACTTGCAGCACCATCATAACCTAGTCGAGTCATGTTAGTACCTGTAAGACCACTATTAGGTATGATATTTATTCCTTGCAAACGAGTTTGCAATTGGTCTGTACCAGTGAAGCTGCTGTTCAAACTCAACCGCACCCGGTCAGAGAAGGTTGCATTAGAATTTAAGTCTGTTGTTGGGCTTGTACCACTAGCGCTGGATTGAACCGCTACCTTATCTCCAAAGGCTTGGGAGACGCTGAAAATAGCCTCTCCAGATAGTTTGGTGGTGGTGGAAAATTGATTAGCTTCTAGTTCGCCGGTACGAGCTTCTAAAGCATCTACTTGACCGCGAATAGTTGCCAATTCAGTGCGAAATTCCTCTTGCAACCGTTGTAAAGTGGCTAAATCCTGCTTTGTCACTAGGTCAGCAGTAGCAGTAGCAATAAGTTCATTCACGCGGTCTAAGCAGGAATTTAAACCAGCAGCAAATTCATAACGACTTAAAGCACGATTACCACGGAAAGTACCGTTGGGATAACCAGCCGCACAACCATAACGTTCAACTAGGGATTGTAAAGCTTGAAACGCCCAATCTGTGGGCTGTACGTCGGAAAATTGAGAAACAGATGTTACTTGACTCAGGTTGTTGGACTCTTGAGATAATTCAGCAACACTTGTCACTTTACCATTAACTTCACCGGCAAAGGCACTGTTACCGGCCAATAAGGTCAAGGCCACAGCAGGGCTGACTTTGAGGATATTCCAGAAAGCTTTTTTCATAAATTTTAATTTCTCTCACACCTAAACGAACTGAGCTTATGGTAAAGTCCCTCTTCAGGAAGTTACACATAAATTTTCTGATTTGATTCTACATCATAAATAACACTTAACACAACCAAACATCAAAATTTTTATACGAAGTTATAATTTTTTTTATTTTTTTATCTTATGATTATGATTTGGTAAACACGAAGTTATGAATCGGATTTTCTTGTCAACTAGGACTTACGCAGGTGTCACAAAAAATTATCATAGAATACGTTTGTAGTCAGGGCTTTAGCCCTGATCTTATTTCCCTAACTTCTCAAAGAGAGAAACTTTAGTTTTCACTACAATCTAAAATATTATGCCTAAGTTAAGTCCTGTCAAAAACAGTCTAGGGTATTGCAGGGTAGTGGAGATGAATGAGATCCATAACCCAAAATTATTAAGTGTTTGGTGCGTTACGAAGACAGCTAACACACCCTACGGGATGTACGGGATTTTGGTGCGTTACGAAGACAGCTAACACACCCTACGGGAATTAATTTCTGCCGGAAATCCAATTTAACAACGTTGACCTGTGACAATATATGTGACTCGTTGGGCAATGTTGGTAGCATGGTCTGCCATGCGTTCTAAAGAACGAATGGCTAGGGTTAAGAGTAAAATTGGCTCAATTACTCCCGAAAAATCCTGAATGTGGGCAAAGGTTTGATAAAGATGCTCATAAGCATTATCTACAGCATCATCTAACTGATTCATCCGTTGTCCACTGGTTTCGTCTAATTCCGCCAAAGCAACTAAACAAGTTGCTAACATTGCTTGGGCGTGTTGAGACATAATAGCAATCTTCGGTAAAGAACTATGGGGAGGATAGGGAAAGATTTTAATGGCAATATCTGCCAATTCCTTAGCATAATCCCCAATGCGTTCTAAATCGCGGACTAATTGCATAAAAGCACTCAAACACCGTAGATCCTGTTCCGTGGGTGATTGATGGGTGATAATGGTGGTGCAGTCTGATTCTATTTGCCGATAAAAGCGGTCAATTTTTTTATCTAGTCGGGGTATTTGTTCCGCTGCCATTAAATCGCGGTTAAATAGGGCTTGGTGACAAAGCCGGAATGATTGTTCTACTAAAGCACCCATACGTAATAAATCCCGTTCTAAACGCCTAATGGAACGTTTTATTTGGGGTGTTTCATGATTCGGTGTATAAAGTACAGTTTCCACGCTGGTCATATTAAAAAAACTATATATTGTCTTAACTATAGTCAAGACTGAAGTGAATTTGTGATCATTTGCGGAAATTGAACTTGTATCCAAGCGCCACCAGTGTCTGGATGGTTCATGGCTTTAATTGAACCACCATGGGCAATAACTATTTGCTGGACAATGGCCAAACCTAAGCCACTACCAGCAATTCCCGTTGTAGAATTTACTTCATTGACTGGTGAACGATAACGGGCTTTATCTCCTCGATAAAACCGTTCAAATACATGAGGTAAGTCACTAATAGCAAAACCAATACCGGCATCAATAATATTTATTTCCAGTATTTGCCCGTGGTCAACAGCAATTATTTTAGTCTCAATGTGAATAGTTGTCGCCGGGGGACTATATTTGATGCTATTATCTAGTAAGTTAACAAATACTTGATAAAGTCGGGATTTATCTGCTCTAATGTAAATGTTTTCTAGTCCAGTATAGGATATACTTAAAGAGTGAAGTTGGGCAATTGGTTCTAGAGTTTGCCATGCTGAGGCGATAAGCGATCGCATTTCCACCATTTCTAAATTTAACTGCATGGTGGGGTTATTTTCTATTTGTGTCAGTTCTAACCAACTTTGTACTAAATTAATCAGTCTGTCAACTTCTTGCATCAGCCTATTAACCCAACGATCTAAAGGTGGTTCTAACCGAGTTAACAGGGTTTCCACTACTAGACGAATTGCAGTTAGGGGTGTTCTCAGTTCGTGAGCTAAATCGGAAAAAGAGCGATCGCGTTCTTGCTTGATATCTAACACCGGCTGACAATTTTCCAAAAATACGCCTACTTGTCCTGTTGGTAAAGGTAAAGTAGAAGCCCGTAGGAACATAGACTTTAATTGTGTCATCACCTTGGCATCTTCACAAGGGGGATGAAAAACCCATTCTTGTACCTGTGGTTTTTGCCAATTACGAGTTTGTTCAATTAACTGATCTAATTCGTAGGATCTGACCAATTCTAATAATAACCGGACTTGTCCTGGTTGCCATCTTTGGAGATATAATATTTCCCGTGCTTGCTGATTACACCACAGCAGTTGGTTTTCTTCGTCTACCTGTAAATATCCCAGGGGTGCAAAATCCAGCAATTCCTGATAGGTAGATAAGGACTGCTGTATATCTTGTCGCTGTTTATTGACGAGGGCAATTTCCTCACGTAAGCGAGGTCTCAGCAGCAGTTTTATATTCGTCATTTTCTGGGCAGGAGAATTGAAGGGTTGCAGTAACCGCTCTAGATACCAGTTCAGATGAACTAGTTGCCAAACCCAAAAACCAAGGCCGACAGCTAAACCCAGTAAAAATCCCAATAAAAACATAGAAGTTGTTAGTTGGTGTATTATCACTCAAAGCTAACAACTATCTTGATTAATTACCCAAATCTGTAACCAAAACCTCTCACAGTAACAATACATTCTGGATGACTGGGATCTATTTCTAATTTTTCTCGTAACCAGCGGATATGAACATCAACAGTTTTACTATCTCCAATAAAATCAGGTCCCCATACCTGATCTAGTAATTGCTCCCGTGACCATACCCGACGGGTATAATTCATAAAGAGTTCTAATAGCCGAAACTCTTTAGGTGACAAATTTACCTCCTCTCCACGCACCATAACCCGACACTCACGAGCATTTAAAGTTATATCTTTGTGCTTGAGAATGGGAGTTTGTGGTGGTACGCTTAAACGTTGGCGACGAAGTAACGCTCGACACCGGGCTACTAATTCCCGCATACTAAATGGTTTGGTGAGATAGTCGTCAGCACCCACTTCTAACCCTAGCACCCGGTCGGTTTCACTACCTTTAGCACTCAGGATTAAAATTGGCACTGAGTTCCCTTGATGACGTAAAAAACGGCAAATATCGAGACCATTGATCTGGGGCAACATTATATCTAATATCACTAAGTCCAAAGATAATTCCTCGGAATTATGTTCATAACTTTTGAGATATTCTACCGCTGCCCGGCCATCACTAGCAGTGATTATATCATATCCTTCCGCCTCCAACGCCACAACTATCATTTCTCGAATCAATTCTTCATCTTCGACTATGAAGATACGGCTGGTTTTTCCAATGTCCGCTTTCGCAGAATATTTAGTTAATTCGCTGGTATACATTAACTTTTTAAGTGTATAACAAAGTCTAGTATATGGGAAATCATGCCAAGAAGATATTGATTTAATTTTTTTCTATTTACTTTATTTGTAAATTTTTGTAGCAGTAATTTTCCGGGAACAGGGAACAGGGAACACTTCGACAAGCTCAGTGCATCGCAGGGAACAGGGAACAGGGAACTTTCACCTACTTATCATCCTTTTGTAGTCAGGGCTTTAGTTAATGTCCGGGTGAAGTATCTGAATTAACTATGTATGCTACCATCAGGCATAATCGCACCTGTTAAGAATGTTTCGCTCATATCTGTAGCATTTAAATTTGCACCTGTTAAATTAACTTCGCACAAATTAGCCTCGCTTAAATCAGCGCCACTCAAGTCTGCTCCTTGTAAGTCTGCTTTCCACATTCTCACACCCCCCATTTTCGCACCACTCAAATTTGCTCCCCGGAGATTTGCAGCGGAAATTGAGGCCATGTGTAAATTAGCATCACACAAGTTAGCACCACTTAACAATGCCCCGCTGAGATCAGATTCGTTTAAATGTGCCATTTCCAATGTAGCTTGAGTTAAATCAGAACCACAAAGAATAATTTCAGATAAGTGCGCTCCTTTTAACCTTGCTCCTTGTAAATTTGCTTTACTCAAATTAGCTCCACTTAAAAAAGCATCTGTCAGATTTGCTCCTCTTAAATCTGCTCTACCAAAATCCACACCACCCAAATTGACTCCTTCTAGGTTTGCTCCTTTTAATACAATGCCATTAAAACTTCTTTCTCCTGTCGCGTATCTAGCTAAAAGTTCTTTAACATTCATATATATACCTTGATAAAAGAAAGAGGGAACAGGGAACAGGGAACAGGGAACAGGGAACAGGGAAGAGATTTTGGACAACTTTACTTTTCGTTACTTATGTCGGTTTTTTTCCGTTTACCTACTTACAATATAACAGTTAACCTTAATGCTTTTGTATTTATGGATAATAGCAATTTAAAACTAGGCAAACATCTAACTTTAGAAGAATTTTGTACCTGCACTCAAACCTATCAGAAATACGCCGAAAATATCAACCCCTATCCTCAAAATCTACCAGAAGTAATTCCGGCTTTACAGGATTTAAACAAATTTATCATTGACCCAATTATAGATTATTTTGGTAGAGATAAATTTGATCTTACCTACGGTTTTTGTTCCTCAGACTTAAAAAAGTATCTTGAGAAAAAAGACCCAGTTACAGGTCAAAAAAATGGGCGTGTAGCCCCAAATCTTGACCAACATATCAGCCATGAAATTAACAAAAATGGTCAATATTACTGTCAAAGATTAGGTGCGGCCTGTGATTTTCTAATTAGAGACTTACCCAGCACAGAATTAGTAGAATGGATATTACAAAGTAAACTACCTTTTGATTCCCTGTATTTTTACAGTAACTATCAACCAATTCACATTAGTTATGGACAACAACATAAACGGGATATTTGGACATTTAATAACTTAGGAACACCGACAAAAAAAGGAATTGAAAACTGGATAAAACTAGCAAAACAAACTTAAAAAAAACTCTATTCCTCCTCTCTGCGACTCTGGGACTCTGCGTGAGCAAAATTATTATTTTTTTGTCGAGTTCTCAAAGCTGCTTTCAGTGCTTTTAACTTATAAAAATCCGCATCTTTGCACCAAATTAACCTATAACCGTTAATAACAGTGCAGTTTTCTTTTAAGCATTTTTTCCAACCAGAAAGATGACTAATACTGTGCCAATTATCCAAAAGTCCTCTATTTTCTTCTTGACGAGTTAATTTAGCAAATTTCTCATATTGGGGATAATCGGGAGTGACTAAAGCATCTATTTGGTGTAATATTGGTGGGTCATCTTCTAGATCATAATCTTGATAAGTAACTTGCAAATCTCGTAAATCAATTGTCATCACTTTTGATAAAATTGGGTGGGGGTTGCTATCAAAATCAGGGTAAAATAAATAGGATATTTTCGGTGTTTTTAGATGGAATTTAATCACATTTGCGGCTTCTAATCTGCCAATGGTGCGACTAGCGCAGCCTTCATAAAGCCGTAATAAGGGGTCTATTGCTTGTAATGCGGAAATATGTACCAAAAGAGAATTAGGAAGTTTTTTGCCTACTTTGCTTTCTTGACAACGTTTAATGATTAGTTCTGTATTTCCTAAACTACGTAACATTTGATCAGCGTCTAAACAAGCTTGTTTATAACTACTATATAAACCAATTATATCCTCCTTGACCGCTGGTGCTAATTGTCCTAATCTGGGACGACGGCTAAAATTACAGAGTGCTAAATAAACCATTAGGTCTTGACGGCGTTTGTCAGCGATCGCTTGCCATTCTTCTGAGTCAGTTGCCTGTATAATGACATTAAAAGCCCGGCGTAAACTGCCAAATTCCTGAGCAATTTCCGCCTCTTGGGATAATTCACCTTTAATGGGAAGTCTTCCCCGTTCTGTGATAAAATTCATCAGGGGAGTCAATAATTCTTGGTGTTCCTGAAACTGTTTCACACAATTACGTATTCTAGGGGTAGTAGCGCGGGACCGGAAACGAGAAACCCGAAATAATTCCGCGTCAGCTTCATCTCGAAAGACAAAATAAATACCCAAGGCCACGGGAATAGCATCCACTCCTAACACTTGGTCAATGTAAATTTTTAATTCTTCTTGTTCATAATATTTCTGAAATGTGTTACGGTTAGTAATTACCCCGTCGCCATAAGCAATCACACCGCGTTTAATGTCGGCTATCAACACCTGAGCAGCTACTAACAGTATCTTTTGAGTCAGTTCCCAGGCTTGAATTAGGGCTTTCCGGCGCTCGCTAGTATTTTCAATGACATTGATCACAAAACCAATATTAACAATATCCGCAGCCATGGGCGGTGTATCTGGAGAATAGTACGGGTCCCAGCCAGAACTTATATAACCTTGTTCAGCCATACGAGTCACATCTCCACCATGGCCACAACCGTAATCAAAAAAGGTGGTTTCTGGGCTAAATAAGCCAGATTCCAGGGCTAAACGGACGGGACGGGATAAATCAGGACGAATAATTGCGGCTTTGTGACGCTCTATTTTCGGGACTATGGTTGTGGCTACAGAACGGCTTTCCCGTTGAATTAAGTGATGTCCCTGAATTTCCACTCCAAAAATTTGTAGCCTTTGTTCCCAACCTAACTTAGTACCAATGCCTTTAGTCTGATTGAGTAGACCTAAAGCTACTTGAGCGCGAGTTAAAGCAGCGAACTCCGCATATAAAGGATATTCTGGGGTAACAAAAGTTTCTTTGCGGTGTAAAACGGGGGGGTTTTGGGAATCGCTATAATCCCGATAACCAACTTCTAGAGTTTCTAAATCTACCTGAATACTGTAGTGTAAAGACGGATGAGGGTCTGTATCAAATTCAGGATAAAATAAATAGGAAATTTTGGGTTTATTAGTGCTAAATTTAACTATGGTTGCTGACTGAACTTGAGGTAAAGCCCTACGAACACAACCTTCATATTCTTGCAGCCAAGGGTCAAGAGTATGTAATGCTAAAACATGAATGTAAAAAGCATCAGGTAAAATTTTGCCAAAAGGACTATTTTGGCAATATTGAATTATGTTACTGAGTTCAAGAGGATAAAACTTGGAGAGGTTTTCCTCAAGGGTATGGGTGATATTGTCAGGTTCAAACATGAATCTGTCATCTTGTAGAAATAGAGATAACCTGAGTAGGTGAACGGAAAAAACCGACATAAGTAACGAAAAGTCAAGTTGCCCAAAACCTCTTCCCTGTTCCCTATTCCCTGTTCCCTGTTCCCTGTTCCCTGTTCCCTGTTCCCTGTTCCCTGTTCCCTGTTCCCTGTTCCCTGTTCCCTTGTCATAACGACAATTTTTAACGCCAACCTACTTGATTAAAATTACTTTAGTACAAAAAGCTGAAAATGGAAATAAAAAACGTGATAACTTAGACAAAAACCGCTCAAAGCCTCATTTCTCTCCGTCCTCTGTGTCCTAGTTGTCCTAGTAGGTTCGTTCTTGTATTCATCAAATATAACAAAAAGAGCGAACAGGCCAGAAACAAAAATTTGAGATAAGTAAAGTTTTGTTAATTCATATAAATTGACAATTCTTAATTAAAATCAAGATATTTGTCTAATTATTAAATTTTTAATAATACTTATATCTAGTTATAGATTTATGCAGTCACTTAAGATGACAATTGTGTAATCTGAAAACAACTAACTAATGATTAAATAGAGGTCTAATGACTCCCACAATCATGCGTCAGCTTTGGTCTATAATTGAAGCTACCCACACAGTAACACTTTTACAGCTTGATGATGATAGTTTAGTGCAATGGCTGGTAAAACAAATCACCAATCAAGCTTTCTTAGATGCCAGTGAGATTGATTTCCTCTGTGATTATATTCAATCTCGGCTGAGTCTGATTCGTGATTTAGCTTATGAACGTCAACAAACATGATTAAGTCTTGATGCTACTTAATTCAATTAACTACCGATGGTAAATAACCTTCTACTAAGCAGTCAGAGCCGACAATTCGCCAACTTACTTGTTCCAGAGGTAATGCTTGAGTCATACTGGTTAAACCTAAATCTCCTACAGGTGTGGGAGCATGATTTCCACCAATAATTTTGGGGGCGATAAATGCCATAATTTTCTTGACCGCGCCTTGAGCGATCGCATTAGCTGCTAGAATACCACCACATTCCCATAGTACGCTACAAAAACCGCGCTCATATAAATGAGTCATAACTTGTTCTGGAGTCAGTGATGTAAATTCCAGTACCTCCACCCCTTTTTCCCGCAGCATATTTTGAAAAGTCTGTGAGCTACCAACCTCTGTCAAAACTAAAGTTGGAGCTTCCCGGGTATCCCACAAGCGAGCTTGTTCTGGTAAATTCAGACTTCGACTCATCACTACTCGCAGGGGATTATGAGTATTACAGTTGTGGCTAGTTAAATCAGGGTTATCTTGTCTAACCGTGTTTCCACCGACAATAACAGCATCACAAGCGGCTCGTAAGCGATGAACCTCCGCGCGAGCATCTTGATTTGTTACCCAAGCACTATGACCGGAAGTAGTAGCAATTTTGCCATCTAAGGTCATAGCATATTTCAAAATCCCTAAAGGTCGCTGATAGAGAATACGATGAATAAACCCTTCATTTAATCGCCGACAGGCTGCTTCTTCTACGCCGACGACAACTTCTATACCAGCAGCACGTAACCGCGCTATACCGCCACCGGCGACTAAGGGATTAGGATCAACCATTCCCACCACCACCTTAGACACTCCAGCATTAATTAATGCTTCTGAACAGGGAGGAGTGCGTCCATAGTGGTTACAAGGTTCAAGACTGACATAAATAGTGCTTCCTCGCGCTCCTTCTCCCGCTGCTTTCAGGGCAAAAACTTCTGCATGAGGTTCACCCGCACGGGGATGAAATCCTTCCCCCACAACCTCCCCATTTTGAACAACCACCGCCCCGACTAAGGGATTTGGTGAGGTCCGTCCCAAAGCTTTAGCAGCTAGTTCTAGACAGCGTAGCATCATCCTAGAGTCAAAGTCATTAGCGATTTTTTCTGTAACTACAGGCTGTTCTACAAGAGGACTTTGAGGAAAAGATAGAGATGTGAGCGAGATTTCCGGGAGCTTATCCATTGGACTTATGAGTTACGAATTAATTTTATCTGCCGCCACCAGCGATTAAGAGGATAATAAACCACCGGGGCCCACAAACTGCTAAGAATTGCCGAAGCTAGGGTAACACGCTGGTAATAAGTCCAAATGCTGGCTAGATGACGATTTCCTGCCCAAGACAACTGCACAGCAAAAATAGTATCTGCCACCACAGCCATCCCAAATACAATTAAAGCAATAGAAATAAAGTCTTCTTGAATAAACCGCTGTTTTTGAATTAGTGCTGTTAACATCCCTATTATTCCCAAACCCAAGGCATGAGTTGGATCTGGTGATGTCATTGCGTCTTGCAATAGCCCTAAAATAATGCCTGATAGCATACCAGATAATACTGACCGGTTTACACTCCAAGACACTACCCAAATTAGTAGCCAGTTAGGAGTTATACCTAATAACTCCATCCCAGGCAGACGAGTTGGCAACATTAATAAACATAACATCACTGTGTTGAATATTACCATCCAATCTATAAATTGATGCCACCAAGGATGCCATTGGACTAATGGCGGAATCAAAGAATGGGATTTTTGGGCTGGTGATGCTGCTTTTTTGTTCCTTTCTCCGGTAAATCCAGGTATTTTCATCGTTTCGGTAATTGGTGATTATCTTCTGAGGCTCTCATTCATACCGCCATTATGCAACCCCTTGTTATTTAACTATCGTTTCGGATATTGCGTTTAGCGAAAATAAAAGATATTATGCAATTAGAAAATATATCACAAATCTAACCATTATGAAGAATATTATGCCTGTCCAAAACCAATCTGTAGAGGCAATTAAGCCTCATTTTCATGTAGTAGAGGAACAGTTATCAATCAAACACCTGGAAAATTTACTCAAAGCTCAACCTTCTCCACCAAAATTAGTAGGCGCGGACGGTCAAGAAATTATCATTCCCGACTCAATATATAAGATATTACTTCAAGCTGTTCATGCAATGGCTTTAGGTAAGGCCATTTCTATAGTCCCCCAAGAGCAAAAATTGACAACACAAGAAGCAGCAGACCTGCTTAAAGTTTCCCGTCCTTACCTGATTAAGTTATTAGATCAAGGTGAAATTCCTTGTATTAGAGTAGGAACACATCGGCGTGTTCGCTTTGATGATTTAATGAAATATAAGGAGCAAAGAGATGCTAAACGTAGCCAATTTTTGCAGGAGATGATTGATATTAGCGAAGAAGCTGGATTTTATGATGATGAGGAGTGAGTAAAAAGTCAAATGACCATGCCCAGTGTTGTCTTAGATGCCTGTGTTTTGATTCCTTTATACCTACGAGACACCTTGCTGACTACTGCTGAGGCTGGTCTTTATATGCCATATTGGTCAGAGAAAATCTTAGATGAAACAACGAGAAATATTGTTCTTATAGCTAAAAAAGCTGAAAAAGATGTTTCTGCGGAAAAGATTCAAAATTTAGAAAAAACAATGAAAAAAGCTTTTCCTGAAGCAATGACGGAAGTGACTGTAGGACTAGAGGATCTGATGAGAAATGACCCTAAAGATCGTCATGTTCTTGCTGCTGCTGTCATAGCTAAAGCTGATATTATTGTTACCAGTAATCTTAAAGACTTCGATGATAAAGCTTTGATTCCTTGGAATATTAAAGCACAGTCACCTGATGATTTTCTTTGTGAGCTATTTAATGAATACCCAGATGAAATGGTTCAAGTAATTCAAAACCAAGTACAAAGGTATAGAAGACATCCAAGGACTTTTCTCGAACTACTTGATAAGTTGAGTAAACAAATACCGAAGTTTACCAGACAGCTTATATTGTATGAATACAGCGAGAGTATTTTCCAAATTACCAACAAAGCTTTGATTCTTCTAGGAAGACAAACTGGAGAAGGTGGTAGATACTTGGATGGTAAACGGTATCAACTTTTCCAAAATAAGGAAATTTTAACAATTACTGCTAAGGACAATCGAGGGAAGATTCTGCAAGTGCAAAATGGTAGAATAGAAGGAAACCTCTCATCAGCAGATGTTGAAGCATTCCAAAGATTTGAAAAAAGCTTAGAGCAGCAATTACAAGAAGCTGAAATACAAAAGTCTCAAACTCCATAACCTAACTTTAACCACAAGATGTTAAATCTAGT
>Ga0315905_10003210_pt1 | contig 16905 bp, 11 predicted proteins | sample LakEriMetagenome_5_FD_203522 | JGI IMG/M metagenome (GOLD analysis project Ga0315905, IMG submission 203522) | Freshwater fungal communities from buoy surface, Lake Erie, Ohio, United States - Buoy 4 MA121 | ecosystem: Environmental > Aquatic > Freshwater > Lake | place: USA: Lake Erie, Ohio... | reverse complement strand
GGCGATGCATTGAAGCGAATTCCAGGCATCACCATGCAGAATGACCAGGGTGAAGCGAGAAACATCATCATCCGAGGCATTGCACCACAACTGAACTCAGTTACACTCAATGGAGAGCGTCTTCCTTCTGCTGAAGGAGACAATAGAAACGTGCAGATGGACTTGATTCCTTCAGATATGATTCAAACCATTGAGGTGAACAAAGCTGTACTTCCAAATATGGATGCCGATGCAATTGGTGGATCTGTAAACTTGGTTACTAGACAGGCTCCAAACGCACTTCGTATATCCGGTACTGCAGCTTCTGGGGTAAACATGCTTTCCAACAAACCTATTTGGACGGGTGGTTTGGTAATCGGTAATCGAATAGCAAATGATAAGTTGGGAATCATTTTCTCTGGTTCCTACAACAACCATAACTTTGGTTCAGACAACGTAGAGGGAGTATGGTACGAATCAAAAAATGGAGTGGTGTTGGAAGAATTTGATATCCGGGAGTACCGAGTACAGCGTGTAAGACGTTCTGCCAGCTTGGCTTTGGATTACCAAATCAATGCAAACCATACGTTGTTTCTTTCTGGAATGTACAATCATAGAGATGATTGGGAAAACCGATTTAGAATGCGTGTTAGTAGCTTGACCAGCCCGTTTGATACTGGAAAGTTTACCCAAACTAGCCCAGGAGTGTACGATCTTAAAGCTAGGGTAGAAGTTCAAACAAAAGGGGGTATTGACAACGACCGAGTGAAAGCAGGACGATTGGAAGACCAGCGGGTTTACAACACCACTCTTGGAGGTAGCCACCTCTTCAACAAATTGAAGATGGATTGGAATGTGACCTATGCAAAGGCTTCTGAAGAAAGACCAAACGAGCGTTACATTTCTTACCGATCTTCCAACCGGGATGTAAGAGTGAATGTCTCCAATCCAGAGAAGCCTTTGGCCATTCTAAGTAAATTGACCGATGCTCAGGGCTTAGGATTGAATGTGATTTCTGAACAGTATGGCTATACTTTTGACCAAGATTTGAATGCCAAAATGGATTTCAAACTTCCTTATTCTGAAAAAGGATTGTTGCAATTTGGTCTTCGTTACAGAGGCAAAAACAAAGAAAGAGACAACAACTTGTTTGAATACGCTCCGCTAGACAAAAATGCATTTGGAGCAACACTTGGAGCCGTTCAAAATCAAAGCTACTCTGATCCCAACTTCCTTGCAGGAGCCCAGTATGCAGCAGGTAATTTTGTGACTCCCGAGTTTTTGGGAGGATTAAACCTTAAAAATGCAGCACAATTTAAGGAGACCGATGTCTTGGAAGATTATGTTCCAGGTAACTTCCTTGCAAAAGAATCCATCGTTGGGGCCTATGTGATGGCAGACCATCAGCTTTCTGAAAAATTTTCTGCCATTGCTGGTTTGAGATTGGAGTCTACCTCTATTGACTACACTGGAAATCTTTACGATGTGGATAATGAAGAAGTTTCTTCTGACAAAGGGGATCAGAGCTATTCCAATTTTATGCCAGGCTTGCACTTGAAGTACGATGCCAATTCGAACTCTGTGATTCGATTTGCTTGGACCAATACCATCGCTAGACCAAACTATTTTGATTTGGTTCCTTATGCCCTATTCAGTGCAGAAGATGCGGTATTGGAGCGTGGTAATCCCAACTTGAAAGCTACTACAGCCATGAACTTTGATTTGATGGCGGAGCGCTACTATGAGAATGTAGGTTTACTTTCCTTCGGAGGTTTCTACAAAAACCTAGACAATTTTGTTTACACCATCACCACTCAAGGATATTCCGAACCACAGTTTGGTTCAAATTTGGAGTATTCTAGACCTGAAAACGGGGGTACTGCTTCAGTTTATGGATTTGAAACTTCCATTCAAAGACAGTTGGGTAAATACTTCGGTATTTACTTGAACCATACCTTCACCAAGTCTTCTACTACAGGTATTGAAGGAAGAGAAGGAGATGATTTGCAACTACCTGGTACTGCTGAAAACATGTTTAATGCCTCACTTTCTTTTGAAAATAAGAAATTGGTTGTTCGCGTATCCCTAAACTATGCTTCGGATTACCTTGACGAAATCGGCGGAGAGAATTTTGAGGATCGCTATTACGACAAGCAAACTTTCTTGGATATCAATGCTTCTTATGCGTTTACACCAAAGTGGAGATTGTTTTTGGAAGCCAATAACTTAACCAATCAACCTCTTCGTTACTACCAAGGCATTCAGTCAAGAACGATGCAGTCTGAATTTTACAACGCGCGTTACAACTTTGGCTTGAAATTTGATCTATTCGATTAAGAATATTGCCCCATAATTTGAAAAGCTGCCTTCAGTAGAAGGCAGCTTTTTTTTTGTGTCTTTTCTTATAAAAAATTAAATGTTTCGAAACACTAATTATTGAAGGAATGAGCCTAAAGCTCCACTTCTGAGTTAAGTTTATTTAAGCCTGAATCACCTGGAGAAGCGCCTCAATTGAAGTAAATGTTTTTTCCCCATAGCTCAACTTAAAATCAGGTTCAATGACGATCGGCTCAGGCAACTCCCGTACCCCAGCTTTCTGGAGCGCTTTTTTCACCCAATACACCCCCGCAGCAGGGCCCTCGATGGAGAGGTTGTCAGGATCTTGCACCAGCTCTACCTTGCCTCGCTCCAACTCAAAACGGTACTTTTCTCCAGGGAAAAGGTCCTGAATTTTTCCCGAAAGAAGGATGTCCTCTGGCCTGCCCATGTGCCAGGGGCTACCACAATTCATCAGCCAAAACCGGTCTGCTGTCTCCAAGGCAATGTCCAAGTCATGCGTCACCACCAGCACGGCCTTTTCCTTCTTTTGGCTGATTTCTCGCAACAGCGTCATGATTTCCAGGCGGTTGATCAGGTCCAAATGGGCAGTAGGCTCATCCAAGACGAGTACCTTTCCATCCTGAGCCAGTGCTCTTGCAATCATGGCCTTTTGCCGCTGTCCATCACTCAGTTCCCCTAGCCGCTCGTCCTGGAGGGCAGTTAGGCGCGTGTCGGATAGCGCTTGGTCTACCCATTTGCGGTCTTCAGTGCTGAGTTTCCCGCCCCAACTCGTATGTGGCGTTCGGCCCAACGCCACAAGCTGACCTACGGTGAGGTTGCCTGGGTAACTCGGCTCACTAAGCACCACAGCGATGCGTTTGGCGCGCTCCTCCAGGCTGTAGGTATGGAGTTCTTGTTGGTCCAAAATCAGCCTTCCTTCCCAGGGCTTGAGGTTTCCTAGGATCGCTTTGATCAGCGTGGATTTGCCAACTCCATTTGGACCCAAGAGGCAGGTGAGTTCGCCCGAATACAACTGAAAAGAAAGATCGCGAAGGAGTTCCTTTCGCTTGCCCCGCTGGCTGTAGCCCAAACTCAGCCCGATTCCTTCTAAGGTGATGTGTTGGTTTGCCATGGCTAAAAATCCTTGCTTAAATTTTTCCTTAGAATCAATGAAATCACCAAAGGTGCCCCCACCAGGGAGGTGACAGCATTGATGGGGAGGGTGCTGGACCAACCCGGAAGATGGCCCAAGGCATCGCAGAGCAAAAGCAAAATCGCTCCCAATAGCGCGGAGCCAGGGAATAAAATACGGTGGTCGGCAGTTTTCCAAAGCATGCGTGTCAGATGCGGTACAGCGATACCCAAAAAGGCAATGGGACCACAGAAAGCGGTAATTCCTCCTGCCAAAATCCCTGTGCTGCCAATCATAATCCAGCGCAAGCGCTCGGTGCGGATGCCCATACTGCGTGCATAACTTTCACCTAGTAGGAGGGCATTGTAGGATTTGATGGAAAATACCACCGGTATCAATCCGATTCCTAACACCAGCCCCAGCAGGCCTACCTGGTACCAATTCAAAGCTCCTAGGCTACCCATGGACCAGACGGTATACAATTTCAAGGCTTCTGCACCAGAGAAAAAAGAGAGGACGGCGACCAAAGCGGAGACGGCGCTTCCCACCATCAAGCCCACGATCAAGAGTGTCATCGAATCCCGAACGCGCCAGGCTACCAGACTGACGCAAAGGAGCATGGCTCCTGCACCCAGAATTCCGGCTAAAGCCACCATCCAAGAATTGAGACTCAAAGCCGAGATTCCCAAGGCAGTTCCCGATAGCATCAGCAAGGCCACACCCAACCCGGCTCCCGAACTGACTCCCAGCACGTAGGGCCCAGCAAGTGGGTTTCTAAAAAAGGTCTGCATCTGCAAGCCGCTTACACTCAGTCCCATGCCTGCAAAAATTGCCACCAAGGCTTTTGGGGCGCGGTAGTGTAGGATGATCTGCTCCCAGGATTCCTTTCTCCATTCACCAGACCACAAGCCAGAAAGGATCTCATTAGGCGAGATCCAAACGGAACCCATGCTCAGGTTGAGCAAAAAGCTCAAGCCAAGGGCAAGGAGGACGAGTGGAAAAAGCAAGGGCCTAAAGGACATGAAATGGGGTACTGGTTTTTGGGGAACTGCAATGGGCTAAATTAAGGGAGGAAAAGCCATTCTGGACTTCTTACTTCTTTAATTTTTGGTAAAAATAGGGTTCGTATCCCGGCAATAGCTCGGGATGAAGAATTTTTATCAAGTCTTTGAGGATGAGGTCGGGGCGCAAATACCCCAATTCAAAGTATTCTAAGCCCCCAGTTGCTCCTTTTTTGGCGGTATAAGTATAGATTTCCCCAGTTTTCCAAGCGGCAAAAGCCTGGTAGCGAGGTTCGATTTTCCCCATTTCCTCGAGCGAGGCAAAGTCTGCGGCTCCAATCCAAAGCGGAGCGGAAGTGGCTTGATCCAACACCACTTCGTAGTTCAGTTGCAGGCTGCCGGCTGCTCCTTCTTTCCCAAAAACATAACTTCCTCCTGCTTTTTCTAGGAGTTGCGCCGCCCAACTTTCGCCTCCTGGGGCATACCAGATGTCCTGGTACATCACGCCGCTGAGGACTTTGGGTTTGTCTTTTTCTGTGAGTGAACTCGCCAGAACTTCGGCTTCCAGGTAGTCTTTTTTGATTTGCTCAAACTGGGCCAGTGCCTCGGGGTATTTTCCCAAAAGGACCCCAGTAAATTTAATCCATTCGGCTCTCCCAAGCGGGTTTTGCTCCACATATTCTCCATTGATCAGTGCAGGAATGCCCGCCTGCTTGAAGATATCCAGGTAGCGCAGGTCTTCTCCCAAGGTTGAGATCATGATCCAGTCGGGCTGCAGTTCGAGCACCAGCTCTGGGTTGGCTGATGGGCCCGCACCTAGTTCCTTCACCTTTCCAGCTGCAATTCGCGCGCGGGTATTGGCGGAGGAGATCAAGTCAGTTTGGGGAAAGCCGATCAGCAGATCAGTCTGCTCCAAGGCATCCAAGTGGGGTACTTGGGTAGTGGAAGTGAGGACCACTTCATCAATGGGAAGTTGTACTACGGCATCGTAGCCGGTCGTATTGACTTGCACCCCAGAGTCCAAGACCAGGTAGCGGTAAGTGTCCGAGGAACCTGCATAGCCTTGGCTAACTTCGATTTCCCAAAATCCTTCGCCTTGGTACAATTGAAAACCTGTGGCGAAATCTAGGGGTACCGATTTTTTGAGGAGATTTTCGGTGTTGGTTTCTCCGCAGGAAAATAGCAGCAGCCCCCATCCCAAATACAGCAAGCAGGTAAGCCGATAGGGTAGCGATCTCGTTTTATTTGGAAACAAATGCATGCAGGCCTTGGAGAAATTTTTACACAAGGTAAGCGGGGCGGCTGGACTCTCAAAAAAAATAGGCATCCCTTCTTTTTTTACCCGCCATTTTGAGCGTCATTTGTTCAGATTTTGGTTTCCAACCCGAGCTTTTCGGATCTTGGAATTAAAAGGGAATCCGGTGCAATACCGGAGCTGTCCCCGCAACTGTAAGTTTGAATTTCGCTGCGCTACAGTGAAACAACTTTTGCAAATCCCCGCCATTGGTTCCTCGGAACTGAGAAGGCCTGCAAAAGTCAAACGAGCCAGGAGACCTGCCTCAATCTTTGATTCTGAGCTTTCGGAGGAAAAGCAGGTAGGAGCGTATCGTGGCTGTATCCCTTTTTTGGGTAGAGCTGTTTTTCATTTCTATTTTTTCTTCACAAGCCGGATTCGACTAGAACTTCTAATCGGAACCCAATGACTTTTGCCCTGTGGTTTGTATCCTTACTTTCATTTGCCGCTCCCCAAGATACGGTGGTGCTGGCAGAGGTGGGCGTGCATGCAGCAGCGCTGGATCGATTTTCGGCAGGGCAAACCCTCGTTTCCTACGATAAAAACACCCTAGCCCGTTACCATGCCCGTTCCTTGGGAGACTTGCTACAAGAAACCTCCCCAATTTTTGTGCGCCAATACGGTGCGGGCATGCTTGCCTCGCCTTCTTTTCGTGGCACCTCTCCAGGACATACTGCTCTGTTTTGGAACGGCATCCCCCTCAATAGCATTTCCCTCGGCCAAAGTGACCTGAGCATTTTGCCGGTACAGGCCACCGATCGGGTGGAGGTGCATTTTGGAAGTGCGGCTGCCCTTTTTGGGAATGAGGCCATTGGGGGATCGGTGCATCTTTCGACCTCTCTTCCTCAGGAAAAAGGGGGTTCTGGGAGCTTGAGTCAGACGGTGGGCAGTTTTGGTCTAGCACAAACTTCCTTGACTGCCGGCTATGGAGCAGATAAGGTTCGATTTCAAAGCAAGTTGTACCGCCAAAACCAACCCAATACCTTCCGCTATCGGGATATTTCGAGGGCAGGAGCGCCCTGGGAGCAGCAGGAACATGCGCACTTTAGGCAGCAGGGAGTCCTACAGGAACTCTGGTGGCAGCCTTCCTTGCGCGCTCAGCTCAAGGCCTCGGTATGGTACAATCAAGCCGAGCGAGAGATCCAGCCTCTACTTGGGAGCAATACGGAAGATGTGCAAGAGGATGCGAGTTTTCGAGCGGTAGTTGACTACCAGTACCAGCAACGGAATGCGATCTGGAAGCTCAAGGGAGCCTTTATTCAGGATCGCTTGCAGTTTAATGCGCAGGATAATCAAACACAGCAGGGAATACTGAGCCTGGATTGGGAGCGCCCTTCGGCAGGCAATTGGGCCTTTCGTGCGGGGCTTCGCGAAACTTGGATGGCCGCAAATCTAAGTACCTATTCTGTTAATGAGCAGCGTCTGGAGGCCTATCAAAGCATGGGTTGGGAACCGGATGATCGTATCTCTGCTTCACTCAATCTCCGACAGCTAGCCTTTGGAGATGAACTAGTTCCTTTTCTACCCGGCTTGGGGTTGGATTGGAAGTTGTTGCAAGGAGAAAAAACAGAACTGCTATTCAAAACAGCGGTTGGCCTCGGCGTCAAACTCCCCACGCTGAATGATCGCTTTTGGAGTCCGGGAGGAAATCCCAACCTGCGGCCAGAAAAAAGCCAGAATGGAGAACTTGGATTTCAACTGAAGCAGTCAGGGGCTTTTTCTTGGGAACAACGCCTAACCTATTACCAAATGCTTGTGCAGGATTGGATTATTTGGCTTCCAAAGGGAGCCATCTGGAGTCCGGAAAATATCCGAGAGGTCCACAACCGGGGATTGGAATACCAAGGGAATAGTTCCTGGACTACTGGAGCCTGGAACTGGAAAGCCAACCTAAGCTACACCTATTCCCGAACTCGAGATCGGGCGGAAAGAGAAGCACAGCAGTTGCCCTACAGCCCCGAGCATCAGGGAAATGCAGGGCTGCAACTCTCCCGAGGGGAGCTGGGAATGGACCTCTCTGGATTTTATGTGGGACCTCGAAGCATTGCGATGGGTTCCTCCCGAATCCTAGACGGATATGCTCTATGTAATCTAGGGCTATCTTTTTCAGGTGTCCACTGGAAATCCATCGAGTTGCCGCTCCGATTTCAAGTCCTCAATGTATTCAATCAATCCTACGAAGTGCTCTACCTTCGGGCCATGCCCGGACGATCCTACCAACTTAATTTAACGCTTACCCTATGAACAACTTCATTAAGTTACTGTGCATCTTTTTTTTCGGCACCCTGCTCTTAGCCGCCTGTGACCCGACTGGGGATGAGCGCCCACTAGGAGCCTATGATACGGGTGTTTTAATCCTGAACGAAGGTGCTTTTGGGGCCAACGATGGGGAGGTAACCCACCTCAATACAAGTACAGGAACCCTCACTTCCGATTTATTCGAAGCTGCAAATGCTCGCCCATTCGCGGGTCTACTCGAGGACCTGGTGTTGGAAGAGGATCGACTTTACCTCGTTGCCAACACGGGAAAGGTGGAGGTGGTGCAGCCGGGTGATTTCAAGTCGATTGGCGCAGTAGACAAAGGCTTGGACCAGCCTCGATCGCTCGTGACCGCTCGGGGCAAGTTATTTATCTCGGATTATGGGCCTTACGATGCCAATTACAATACCCCATCTTCCTATGTGGCGGTGGTGCAAGGTTTGGATGGTGGGGTAGTGAAGAAAAAAATCCCCGTTTCGAGCAAACCTGAAGACCTTTTTGCCTTTGGATCTTATGTCTTTGTAGCGGGCTCCGAAGGTAAAAAAGTGGAGATTCTGGATGCCAATGCTGAACTCCCATTCAAATCCTTGGACATGCCGGGTCAACCGGTTCAGTTTTTTGAAAAGGACGGGGACTTGTTGGTGTTTTGTTACGATACCCAAAAGGTCTATTTCGTTTCCATTTCCAAAAGCGGCTTGAGTCAAAAGGGCATCCGTACCTTTCCTGTTGCACAGGCCACTGGCCGCATTGCTCAAGGGGATAACGAGACCTTTTACCTGCTTACCAGTTCAGGATGGCCTGATTACAAGGATGGGATTTCGTTAGTTTCCCTTGGTACAGGTATCCTGACGGCTGATTGGAAGAAGGGTACTGGATTCTATGGAATCGGCTTTGACTCCAAAAAACAACATATCTACCTAGCCAATGCCAAGGGATTTCAAGGAAATGGAGAAGTAACCGTATTTCAAAAATCAGGAGCAGAGGTATCCAAGTTTGCCGTGGGTCGAGGTCCTTCCGGGTTCCTATTTCGTTAACCCATCCGGCTAGGTACTTCTCAGTTTTTAAGAAACTCCCAGCATCAATAATTTCCAAAAACTAGCCCAAGTGCTAAAATCTTCCGAGATGTGCCTGAAAATTCAGCCCAATTGGTATTTTTGTCAGTTCGCAACTTAACCTTTTTCGAAAGATAAGGTTCTATTACATTCAGCATCACCTACATGACAGTAACCAAGCGCGTAGCACTTTTGGGAAGCACCGGGAGTATTGGAACCCAGACGCTGGATGTAATCCGGCAGCACCCAGAAAATTTTAGCGTAGAGGTACTTACTGCCCAAAACAATTCTGAACTACTCATTCAGCAAGCCTTGGAGTTTGTGCCTAATGCGGTAGTTATCGGAAATGAGGAAAAGTATTCCCTAGTAAAGGAAGCTTTGGCCTCCTTACCCATCAAGGTGTATGCAGGTCAAAAAGCCATCGCTCAGGTGGTGGAGATGGATACCATCGATGTGGTACTCACTGCTTTGGTAGGTTACTCTGGCTTGATACCTACCGTTCATGCCATTCGTGCAGGCAAGCAAATTGCCCTAGCCAATAAGGAGACTTTGGTCGTAGCTGGAGAGTTGATTACAGCACTTGCCAAGCAGCATGGGGTCAATATTTATCCTGTAGATTCCGAGCATTCGGCGATTTTCCAATGCCTAGTGGGAGAGTTTCACAATCCCATCGAAAAAATAATTTTGACTGCCTCAGGTGGACCTTTCCGAGGAAAGGACAAGGCCTATTTGGAGACAGTGACCCGGGAGCAAGCCCTCAAGCATCCCAACTGGGACATGGGTGCCAAAATCACCATCGACTCCGCTTCCCTGATGAACAAAGGGTTGGAAGTCATTGAGGCCAAATGGCTTTTTGGGCTCAAGACGGAGCAGATTGACGTAGTCGTGCATCCTCAAAGCATCGTGCATTCCTTGGTTCAATTTGAAGATGGATCCATCAAAGCGCAACTTGGCCTGCCCGATATGCGTATCCCTATCCAATTTGCATTAAGCTATCCTGATCGATTGAAAAGTAATTTTGAGCGATTCAACTTTGCCAATTACCCACAATTGACCTTTGAGCAACCTGATTTGAAGACCTTTCGAAACCTACAGCTCGCCTTTGATGCCCTTGCGGCAGGAGGCAATGCGCCCTGTGTGTTGAATGCAGCCAACGAAATTGCCGTTGCCGCCTTCCTCAACAAGCAGGTAGGGTTTTTGGAGATGTCTGATTTGATTGAAGAAACCTTAACCCGATCCGAGTTTATCGCCCATCCTCAGTTGGAGGATTACATCGAAACCGATCGAAAAGCTAGAGAATTCACAGAAAATTTACTTAAGTCAAAAAACTAAATGGAAACCTTAATTATGGTGGGCCAGCTGCTCCTAGGATTGTCAATCCTGGTGGGACTACATGAGCTGGGACACTTACTTACCGCCAAACTTTTTGGCATGCGCGTTGAAAAATTCTCCATTGGCTTTCCGCCAAAAATCATTGGTTTCCAATGGGGAGATACTGAATATTCCATTGGAGCGATTCCGCTTGGAGGATTTGTGAAGATCTCCGGTATGGTGGATGAGTCCATGGATACCGCCCAGTTGGCTTCCGAACCGCAGCCCTGGGAGTTTCGTGCCAAGCCAGCCTGGCAGCGCCTGATTGTCATGCTGGGAGGGATTATCGTCAACGTGATCACCGGTATCATCATTTTCGTTACCCTAGTTTACTCCAATGGAGAAACTTATTTCTCAAGAGATCAAGTCATTGAAAATGGAATTGTGGCTTACGAATACGGCGAAGCCATTGGCTTGAAGACAGGCGATAAGGTGTTGGATATCAATGGGCAGCCTTACCAAAGCATCTCTGAACTGAGCAGCGGATCTGCCTTGCTTAGCGAAAATGGCTACTACACCGTAGAGCGTGCTGGTCAACAGGTGAAAGTGGAAATCCCTAGAGGATTCATCAATACCTTCAATTCTGAGGAGTCCTTTAGTAAATTTGTTGCGATACGTTTTCCTTTTGAAGTGGGTGCTGTAGATCCAGGCAGTGGAGCGGAAGCTGCAGGCATTGCCACAGGGGATCAAATCCTGGCCGTCAATGGTTTGCCGATCACCTATTTTGATGAGATGCAGACTGCCTTACAGCAGGTGAAAAATCAAAACGTTTCTCTCGTTCGTAAAAAAGGAACCACAATAGATACGCTAAGCGTAGCTGTGACAGAGGAAGCACGAATAGGGATTGCTGTCAATCCTTTGATTGAACCGGTCAAGCGGGACTATGGCTTTGCGGAATCCTTCTCTAAAGGAACGAGCCGCGCATTTGGTGCTGTCATCATCAATGCCAAGGCCTTGGGAAAAATGTTTACCGGTGAAGTGTCTACCAAAAATGTCAGCGGACCCATTGGCATGGCCAAGATTTATGGCGACCAATGGGATTGGGTCAAATTTTGGAGTATTACTGGTTTGATTTCCATGATTTTGGCTTTCATGAACCTGCTTCCAATTCCAGCTTTGGATGGAGGTCATGTGGTGTTCCTATTGTATGAAATGGTCTCTGGACGTGCGCCTTCAGACAAATTTTTAGAAGTTGCACAGAAGGTGGGCATGGTCATTTTGCTCGGCTTGATGGTCTTTGCCATCGGAAATGATATCCTCAAATTGATCTTCTAGCCTCTCTGTCAATTTGGCCAATTCTCTGTTTGGCATTTCTATTGAATCTTTTGGAAGAACTTGGATCTAGTCCGAGTTCTTCCTTTGTTTTAGCTTTATCCTGACAGCATGCTGTCATTCTGTCTATATGAGCCAATTTGAAAACTCTTTCTTCCAAAATTTAATGACCGGCGAGTTTGCCGCTGAAGGTGACTTGATTCAATTGATTACGGATGAAGAGGATGATGCCACCTCCAAAGAGGCTTATGGGGAGGAGATTCCTATTCTTTCTGTGCGAAATACCGTGCTTTTTCCCGGTGTAGTCATCCCAATCACTGTAGGTCGACAGCGCTCCATTCGCTTGGTCAAAAAGGCACAAAAAGGAAACAAGTACATTGGGGTCTGCTCGCAGATTCAACCTAACCAGGACGATCCGAGTTGGGAAGACTTGTATCAAGTGGGTACACTCGCCAAAATCATCAAAATGATTGTTTTGCCAGATGGCAATACCACAATCATCATTCAAGGGAAGAAGCGCTTTTCCATTCGAGAGCAGGTCACTGACGATCCTTACTTCATCGCCAAAGTGGATTATTTAGAGGAAAACTTCCCTAAAAACTCCAAAAAAATCAAGGCACTGGAAGAGTCGCTCAAAGATGCAGCCACCAAAATCCTTCACCTCAATCCGGAGATTCCTCGTGAAGCGCAGGTGGCCCTGGACAACATTGACAATACCGCTTTTCTCACCCACTTTTTATCCTCCAACATCAATGCGCCGGTAGAATCCAAGCAGCGTTTATTGGAAATCAACGATGGGGTTGAGCGCGCTACCTTGTTGCTGGAATTCATGATGAAAGACATCCAGATGCTGGAGCTGAAGTCAGAAATCCACAAAAAAGTACATACAGACATCGATCAGCAGCAGCGGGACTATTTTCTGCGGCAGCAGATGCGAGTGCTCCAAACTGAACTTGGAGAGGAAGGACCAGAAAAAGAAGTGGAGGATCTTCGCGCCAAAGGAGCCCTAAAAGCCTGGCCTGCAGCCGTGAAGAAGCATTTTGAAAAGGAACTGGACAAGATCCTACGCATCAACCCTTCTGCGGCAGAATATCCCATCGCATTGAACTATGCGGAAACTCTCGTGGAATTGCCATGGAATGAGTTCACGCAGGATAATTTTGATCTAAAGCATGCACGCACCATCCTGGATGCAGACCACTTTGGGTTGGAAAAAGTCAAGGATAGAATCATTGAATACCTGGCTGTATTGAAACTGAAGAATGACTTAAAAGGTCCAATTCTCTGTTTGTACGGCCCTCCAGGCGTGGGTAAAACCTCCCTAGGAAAATCCATTGCTTCGGCTTTGGGACGCAAGTACATCCGAATGTCCCTAGGAGGCTTGCACGATGAAGCAGAGATCCGTGGCCATCGCAAAACCTATGTGGGTGCCATGCCAGGCAAGGTGATCCAAAACATGAAAAAGGTCAAAATCTCCAACCCAGTCTTTGTGTTGGATGAGATCGACAAGCTTTCGTCTGATTTCCGAGGAGATCCTTCCTCTGCCTTTTTGGAGGTCTTGGATCCCGAGCAAAACAATGCGTTTTTGGACAACTACCTCGAGGTGGAGTACGACTTGAGCAAAGTGTTTTTTATCGCTACGGCCAACTCCCTAGATTCCATTCAACCTGCACTTCGCGATCGTATGGAGATCATCGAGGTAACAGGCTACACGCAAGAGGAAAAATTAGAAATTGCCAAGCGACACCTCGTTCCCAAGCAACGGACCGAGCATGGTTTGAAGCCTAAAGAAATCACTTTTGAAAAGGCTGCTCTTCAAAAGATTATCGAAGAATATACCCGTGAGTCGGGAGTGAGAAGCTTGGAGCGTGTCATTGGAAAAGTGGTGCGCAACATCGCCAAATCCATTGCGATGGAGGAGCCCTACGAATCCAAAATTACCCCAGAGGCGGTCCGGAAAATCTTGGGCGCACCGATTTTTGACAAAGAAATGTACCAAGATAATAGCATTGCCGGAGTGGTAACAGGCTTGGCCTGGACCAGCGTAGGAGGTGAAATTCTATTTATTGAATCCAGCTTGAGTAGGGGCAAAGGCAAGTTGACGCTTTCGGGCCAGCTGGGCGACGTGATGAAAGAGTCTGCCATGACAGCCTTGTCCTACCTGAAGTCTAAAGCGGAGCAGTTTGGTATCGATCACCGTATTTTTGAACAATACGATCTCCATGTCCACGTACCTGCTGGAGCAGTTCCAAAGGATGGCCCTTCTGCAGGCATCACCATGTTGACTGCCATGGCCTCTGTCTTTACTCAGCGAAAAGTAAAGGCAAAAGTAGCCATGACTGGAGAAATCAGTTTGATTGGTAAAGTGATGCCAGTGGGTGGAATCAAGGAGAAAATCTTGGCTGCCAAGCGTGCAGGCATCAAAGAGATCATTCTCTGCCACAAGAATCGACGGGACATCGAAGAGATTGATGCGCATTACCTCAAAGGCATCCAATTCCATTACGTGACCCAAGTGGATGAAGTACTTGCTATTGCGTTGACTGCCACCCAAGTGGATCGCCCCCTAAAATTTAATTTGACTCCGGAGACTACTCCTTCCGCCTAATTCGCGGTAGTGTACTAGATTTCCGATTGTATTGATACCCTACTACTCGTTCAAGCAGATGCTTAATCCCCTTAACCTTACCCCCAGACAGATTGTTGAAGAGCTTGACAAGTACATCATTGGACAGCAGGATGCCAAGCGCAATGTTGCCATTGCCTTGCGCAACCGAATTCGACGCATGATGGTCACGTCGGATATCCAAAAAGACATCGTGCCCAACAATATCTTGCTTATTGGGAGCACGGGCGTAGGAAAAACGGAGATCGCACGCCGCTTGGCCAAGATTGCAAATGCACCTTTCACCAAGGTGGAGGCTTCCAAGTTTACCGAAGTAGGTTATGTAGGTAGAGAAGTGGAAAGCATGGTTCGAGACCTAGTCGAGCAGAGTGTTCACCTCGTTCGGGATGCCAAAAAGGAAGAGGTCAAAGTAAAGGCAGCCGAAGCCGTGGAGGAAATCCTCTTGGATATTTTGATTCCTCCGGTAAAAGGGATCGGATTTGGAGGAGGAACTACTCATTCTGGAGAGGGTTCAGTGCCATCTTCCGATGAAGAACTCAACGAACGCACCCGAGACCGGTTTCGAGAAAAGCTTCGTCAAGGGGAATTGGAGGATCGGAAGATCGAAATTCAAGTCAAGGCAGCCGCTCCGATGGGAATTGGGATGGTGGGCAATGGCATGATGGACGATGCAAGCATGGCTGGTCTTCAAGACATGATTTCCGGCATGATGCCCAAGAAAACGAAAAAGAGGAAGCTCCCTATTTCAGAAGCTAGAAAAGTACTTTTGGAGGAGGAGGTTTCCAAGTTGATTGACTTTGATGAAGTCAAAGAGGAGGCGATTCGATTGGCAGAAAACAATGGAATCATTTTCATCGATGAGATTGATAAAATTGCTTCCAAATCAGGAAAAGGAGGGGGAGGACCGGATGTGAGCAGGGAAGGCGTACAGCGTGATTTGCTACCCATCGTGGAGGGATCCTCTGTGACTACCAAGTATGGAGTCATCCAAACCGACCATGTGTTATTTATTGCTGCTGGTGCTTTTCACGTGAGTAAGCCTTCTGACTTGATTCCTGAATTGCAGGGCCGTTTCCCCATTCGCGTTGAACTGCAGTCGCTCACGAAGGAAGATTTTACTCGCATCCTTAAGGAACCCAAGAATGCCTTGACCAAGCAGTACCAGGCACTTTTTGAAGCGGAGGAAGTGTACCTGGATTTTACCGATGATGCCATTGAAGAGATTGCCAATCTTGCATTTGTGATCAATCAGGAAGTGGAAAATATCGGTGCCCGAAGACTCCACACCGTGATGAGTCACCTGCTCAATGATTTTCTGTTTGAGGTTCCAGATTTGATTGGTCCAAATTCAAAGATCCGCATTACGCGAGAAATGGTTCAGGAACGTCTAAGCTCCTTGGTCAAAAACCGAGACCTGTCTCAATACATCTTGTAATGCTCTTACATTCAAGAGGTTGGTAACCTTGAAGGATTAGCCTGCAGTCCCCAGTTTTTTAGGGCTATCCCACCAATCAAAGCTGCAATTGGCGGCACTCAGGTCCTTCCAATCGTCGCTCAACACCGTAAATGCAAACTGCCCAGCGGTGGGGAGATTGTCCAGATTTACACCTAAGTCTACAATTAATTTGGTCAGCCCTGGATTGTGCCCCACCAAAATAAGAGTCTGTAGCTGTGCCGGCTGAGCTTGAATTACAGCTAGCAAATGCGCTGCAGAGGCATGGTACAGTGAACGATCCCATAGAATGTGGGTTTCGGGTAAGCCGAGTACTTCGGCGGTGATCTCTGCGGTCTGCTTTGCTCTTTTGGCAGTGGAGGAAAGGATGCAATCTACCTTGATGGCTCTGTTTTTGAGTAATGCAGCCATTTTGGGAGCATCTTCCAACCCTCGAGCTGCGAGTGGGCGATCGTAGTCTGAGAGCGAGGGATTGTCCCAGTCCGACTTGGCGTGGCGAATCAAAATTATTTTTTTCATAAGGGGATAAAAAAAACGATTATTTTGTTTTTTTTAATTGAATAGTTATTTTTATGCCTCTTTTATTTCCAATTTATCACAATTTATTATGTTTACCGGGACAGTAAAATTTTACAATGAAGCCAAGGGTTTTGGATTTATCGTTGATGACGAAACTCAAAATGACGTGTTTTTGCACGCTACAGGCTTAGTAGACAAAGTTGCTCAAAACGACAAAGTTACTTTCGACATTAAGGAGGGTAAAAAAGGACCCAACGCAATCAACGTGAAAAAGGCATAAGTTTCCATAGGATAACTTAGATCATGAAATCCTCCAAATCGAATTTGGAGGATTTTTTTTTAGGGTTTTGCCAACAGTTTATTTTTTTTGCTGCCAATTCGTCAGATTGTGCCAGGAATATTTTTAATTCAAATCGCGAAACTTCCAGCTAATTGGATGGTTAATTAAGGTAGTTTTCTAGAGCTTGGTTAATTCTTGTTAAGGAATCTTACCTTGGAAGCAAATCGGCGTAAAAATTGAAAACAAAAAAATTATAGTAAACCATTAGATATTAAAAAGCGATAACAATGAGTAAAAAACAATTCTTTCTCGGGGTCCTAGTGGCCGCATTGGTGGGTGGATTCGTGG
>Ga0315905_10003209_pt1 | contig 16911 bp, 9 predicted proteins | sample LakEriMetagenome_5_FD_203522 | JGI IMG/M metagenome (GOLD analysis project Ga0315905, IMG submission 203522) | Freshwater fungal communities from buoy surface, Lake Erie, Ohio, United States - Buoy 4 MA121 | ecosystem: Environmental > Aquatic > Freshwater > Lake | place: USA: Lake Erie, Ohio... | reverse complement strand
GCCGGAGTCGATAGCACCAGCGGGACATTCCGCGATAACGGGGCGATTCGCGTCGCGAATGACATCGGCAGTGCCACGATCAAGGGGAGCATCATCGGCAACACCACGAACCGCGCCCTGATCACCGCTCGCGGACAGCTGGCCCCCGCCGGGACGACGGACTTGGCGATTGGCAAGCTGACGGTCACCGGTCGTGTAGAACATAGTCTGATTCACGCAGGCGAGAGTTTTCCGGATTTTGGTGCTCCCTCTGTTCGCAATGCCGACGCTCAGATCGGCCCGGTGGTGATCGGTCACGACTGGATCGCCAGCGACCTCGTCGCCGGAGCGGTCGATGGCGGCAACGGGTTCGGGAACCTCCTGGATGCCAAGATCTCTGGCGGCGGCGTGAAAGACGTCGCGACCGTTTTCTCGCGAATCACCAGCATCGTGATAGGAGGCCAGGTCCTCGGCACGGTCGGCGGGACCGACCACTTCGGCTTCGTCGCCGAGAACATCGGCAGCTTCAAAGTGAAGGGCGGAACAACCACCTTCCCGATGCTCGCCGGGAACGGCAACGATGCCTTCTTCGTCGGCTTGCTGGGGGATCTGGCTGTTCGCGAGATTTAACGTGGCCTTGGGCCAGGCGCGTAGAACACCAACGGTCGGGAGAGCGAGGCTCCTGCTGAGTCGCGCATGCTGTGGCGAGCTGTCGATTCCGCGTCGTCCGACTGATACCGAGGAACGGCTGTCGAAGTTGGGGAACATTTGCCTCGACTTCGTCATCGGCCGGAGGACGGGCCAGAGGGGGCCCGTCCCCACACCCGTGTGGGTTATTCCCACTCGATCGTGCTGGGGGGCTTCGAGCTGATGTCGTAGACCACGCGGTTCACGCCGCGGACGCTGTTGGTGATCCGCGAGGAGATCTTCTGCAGCAGGTCGTACGGCAATCGCGACCAGTCGGCTGTCATGAAGTTGTCGGTGTTGACCGAGCGGATCGCGATCACATCTTCATAGGTGCGCCCGTCACCCATCACTCCGACCGTCTGCAGCGGCAGCAGCACGGCGAAGGCTTGCTGGACCTGACGATACAGGCCCGCTTTTTCGAGCTCGTCCAGGAACACGGCGTCGGCTTCGCGCAGCACGTTCAGCCGCTGCTCAGAGACAGCTCCCAGGCAGCGCACAGCCAGTCCGGGACCGGGGAACGGATGCCGCCAGATCAGGTGCTCTGGCAGGCCCAACTCCAGCCCCAGGCGGCGGACCTCGTCCTTGAACAGGTCCCGCAGCGGCTCGATCAATTCGAAGCCGAGTTCGGCGGGCAGGCCACCCACGTTGTGGTGCGACTTGATGGTGGCAGCGGGGCCGTCGGGGTTGGCTCCCGATTCGATCACGTCGGGGTAGAGCGTCCCCTGAGCCAGGAAGTCGGCGTCCTTGATCGACTTGGCTTCGTGACGGAACACCTCGATGAAGACGCGGCCAATGATCTTGCGTTTCTTCTGCGGGTCAGCCACTCCCGCCAGTTCGCCCAGGAACTGCCTCGAGGCATCGACCACATGCAGGTCGGTCTTGAAGTGGTCGCCGAACTGGTCGCGAACCTGATCCGATTCCCCCTTACGCAGCAGTCCGTTGTCGACAAAGATGCACGAAAGCTGGGACCCGATCGCCTTGAACAGGAGTGCTGCAGTAACCGACGAATCGACCCCGCCGGACAGACCGCAGATCACGCGGCGATGACCAACGCGCTGGCGGATCTCGGTGACCTGCTGATCGATGAAGCTGGCCATCGACCAGCGCCCTTCGCACTTCGCGATCTTCTTGACGAAGTTGGCGATCAGCTGGGGGCCGCACTCGCTGTGAGTGACTTCCGGATGGAACTGCAGCCCGTAGATCGGTCGGGTCTTGTGCCGGATCGCGGCATGCGGGCAGGTGTCGGTCGACGCGAGCGAGATGAAGTCGCGGTCGAGATCCTGAACCTGATCTCCGTGACTCATCCAGACCGTCGAGTCCGTCGGCACATCGGCGAAAAAAGGATCGGTCGTGTGCGAGTGACAGGTCTTGTGTCCGAACTCGCGCGACTCACCGGGCTGGACCTTGCTGCCCAGGGCATGACACGTGGCCTGCATTCCGTAGCAGATTCCGAGGATCGGAATCCCGAGGTCGAAGATTCGCGGGTCGGGGTGCGGTGAGCCCTTTTCGTAGACGCTGGCGGGGCCGCCGCTCAGGATCAGGGCCTTGGGGGCGATCTCGCGAATCCGGTCCGCAGACAGATCGTGCCGCACCATCTGGCAGAAGACATTCTGCTCGCGAACGCGGCGGGCGATCAGCTGGGCTGTCTGCGAGCCGAAGTCGAGGACCAGGATTTTTTCGCCCTGGACGTTCGAGCTGGACTGGGGAGAAGTGGAAACAGGGGACTGGGTGGACATTGCGTCACCAAACCTTCCGTGCCCGCTACCGCGCCTTCGAGTAGTCTCGAAAACAGACGAACCAGCGGGCCTCGGAAAGACCAGCTGGTTCCGGCAGCGAGAGAACCTCGCCATCCCCGCCCTGCGGGGAATCGCGTATTGTAGGCAGGGCTCCAGCGGGAATCACGCGTCCCCGTTCAAAAAGTCACGCGAACCGTGACTCCACCGGGCCCCAAGTCGGGATCGGCCTTCGAGTTCAGCTCAGACGCTGGGGATCGCCTGATCGGCGACCTCCACCCGGTTTCGTCCGCTTTGCTTCGCGCGATAGAGGGCGGAGTCCGCAGCAGCGACCAGATGCCGGGAGGTAATCATCGCTCCATTACGAGCCGCCACTCCCGCGCTGACCGTGATGTGAAACTCCCGATCGTCGTGGTGAATCGGCGTTCGCCCGACTGCCTCGCGAATCGACTCAGCGATTCGGCGGGCTCCGGGCTCTCCGACTCCCGGGAGCAGCACCACCAGCTCTTCCCCTCCGTAGCGGGCGACGAGCGGATGGTCGTCGGTCCGCGATGCCTGAACCGAGCGTTCAACGACCCGGGCGACCGTGGCCAGCGCGGCATCGCCACCCAGATGGCCGTGCGTGTCGTTCACCGCCTTGAAGTGATCCATATCGAGCATGATCAAGGCACACTCGTCGCCAGTGCGGTTCGCCCGATCGATCGCCCGATCAAGTTCCGTATCAAAGGTATGTCGATTGGCCAGCTGCGTTAATCCATCCAGCCGAGCCAACTGCTCGACCGCGGCTCGATCGACTGTCCTCGCGATCAGGTCGACCAGAAACTCCGTACCCCACTGGATCAGTCGACGGTCATTCTCGTTGATCGCCCCGCTCGACCGTCGCGTCAGGCACAGCCGTCCGACAATCCACTCGCGATACCTGAGCGGTAAGACGACCGCCATACGGAACGGCCCCTGCAGCCCGATCTGCGCAAGGTCACGCTCAGTCCAGATCGTTCCTCCCGAGGCCCGAGAGGCTTCGGCCATCAGCCGGTATTCAGCAGCTTCCCAAACCGACACGAGTTCGCGTGACAGGGCGCCTCCCCCGCGGACGACGGACGGAGCCGCCAGCTGATACTCGTCTCCACTGATGATCAGCGTCGTCCGTTCAAAATCCGCGAGTTCCGCCAGCCGCTTGAGAAACTCCTGAAACAGGTGTGTCGGGCTGCGGAACTGCAAGTCGGCCATCGACCGCAGCTCCAGCATTTCGCGCGTCAGGGCGAGTTCATCCCCCTGCTGCGAGACCGACTCCTGAGCGGCCAATTCCTCGCCCAGAATCGTTGCGAGATGCTCCCAGGCATCCCGCGTCGCCGGTTCACTCGACAGGACAGCTGGCAGGTGGGTTGTCACCAGCACGCCCCACGGATGGCGGATGTTCCCCAGACGGACTCCGTAGAACTGCGTCAGCGGTGCTCGATCCTCGATGGTCAGCCCCAGCAGATGTTGTTTCAGCGGTGCATCGGAGACTGACGTCAGCACGACGCCGCCCGAGATCGTCTCTCGGAGCATCTGCGGAGACAGCGACAGCTTTCGCCGCGACTCGGGGCTCAGCCCGTAGGACTGCTCGAGGCGCAGATCGGAGCCCACGATCCGAAAGACCGCTGCAAACCCATGATCTTCGGGAACCTCCAGCGACTGGAGTAGCATTTCGAGTCGCCCCGCGCGATCGCGCGTTCGCAGGAAGTGCCGCGTCAGCTCCAGTTCCCATTCGCGCAGCTGAAGCTGATTCCGCAGCTCCTGAGAGTCGTCGTACTCAACGTCGTCAGAAGGGGCGGGAACCGATGTCCCCCCCCAGATTACTTTCAGAAGATAATAGACCCCGGCACCGAACATGGCTCCGCCAATCACAACGTCCGGAGACGTTGCGGCGAGCATTTCGGTAATCGAGCCAATTGACATCACAGCACTCGGCGCTGGACTGGTGCGCGCTTCTTGCTTAGAACGCAGAGCCAGATACAGTGAATTTACCCGCCCATTGAGAAAGTCCGAGGTCGAGTGCCCCTCCCCGTCGGAAACCAGGTGTGGGATTTTCGCAACGTTCTGGAACATTCCTTATTGGCGAGCCTCTGATGCGACTTCAAAGCTGTCATTGCTGCGGTTTGATTCAATGGTCCCCGCAAGCGACCGGCGATCTGTGCAGTCGGTGTGACACCCATCTGGGGCCCTGGGAAGTCGAGCACGGGCGGAACCGACTGACGATTGCTTTGTGTCTGACAGCCTTGGTTCTGTACCTGCCCGCCACCTGCTGGAAGTTCTTGAGGATCGAACAGCTCGGCCAGCTGTACGAAGCCAGCCTGATCCAGGGGGTGAAGTCGCTGCTGACGGAAGGCCACGTGTTCGTGGGAGTGATCGTCCTGCTGTTCTCGATCGTCCTGCCGCTGATCAAGTTGTCGCTGCTGATGTTCCTGTGCCAGGACCGCTGGCAGCTCGAACCACGCCATCGGGCCATCACCTACCGCTTCGTCGAACATCTGGGACGCTGGGGCATGGTGGATGTGCTGCTGGTGGCTGTGATGGTGGCGTTTGTGAAGCTTGGCGGTCTCGTGAACTTTGGGGCCGGTCCCGGAGTTGTCCTGTTCGGAATGTTTGTCGTGGCCAGTCTGTGTGCCTCGCTGGCCTTCGACCCGCATTGCCTGTGGTCCGAGTCGACCGACAGCTCCGGAACTGGTCCCACGGCGGTGCCTCCCGCGAACCCGGCTCTCCCGACAGCCAAGTCAACTCCCCAGCCTCCGAACCGCGGCCGCTGGGGGATCTGGATGATCCCGCTTGTGACGCTGTTGATCGTTGGGGGGATCTTCCTGCGTGGTTGGCTCAACCAGCCTCATCGCATCGAGATCACCTTTCAGCAAGGGCACGGACTCAAGGTCCGCGATCAGCTGCGATATCACGGGATCGTGGTGGGAGAAGTCGATCAGGTGCGGTTCAACGACTCACTTGATCAGGTCCACGTGCGGGTCGCGGTCACCCCGGATGGAGAGAACCTGGCCCGCGAGGGGAGCCAGTTCTGGATCGTGCGGCCACAGGCTGATCTGACCGGAATCGGGGGGCTGGATACGGTCGTGGGGGCCAAATACCTGGCAGTCCAGCCGGGAGATACCAATGGGCCCCGCGCCTCGCAGTTTCGCGGCCTTGAAGAACCTCCGCTGCCGGACCTGGATTCCTCCGGAGGGATCGAAGTGCTGGTTGAGTCCCTCGATGCGCAGGGGTTGTCCCCGGGATCGGGCGTCTACTTTCGCAGGCTGCGAATCGGCGGGATTATCTCATCAGGTTTAAATCTCGACCAAAGCCGAGTCGTGGCCCGGGTCTACATCCGCCCCGAGTACCGAAATCTGATGCGGCAGAAGACGGTCTTCTGGAACCTGTCCGGAGTGCGGTTCCAGGGCGGGCTGACCGAGTTGTCAGTCCAAGTCGGCCCCGTCGAGACGCTGCTCACGGGGGGGATCGGAGTGGCTGTGCCTCCCGAAGCGGGAGAACCGGTCCCCGAGGGGCATCGCTTTTCGCTGGCCCCCAAGCTCGATCCGGAGTGGCTGACCTGGCAGCCCAAACTCGGTCAGCCCCCCGTTCCGGCCCCAGCCAGCCTGCCGACGCTGATGGCTGCGACCTTGAGTTGGACGCATGACGGTCTGTTTCGCAATGCCGCCCGGACCCGCTCCGGTTGGCTCCTGCCCAGTGCCGGACACCTCGTGGGGCCCGCTGATCTGCTGGCAGTCCCGCCCGACGCTCTGGAGGGGAGGAGTTCGCTGAAAGTCGGGGACTTAACCTTTGACGAGGCCCAGCTGCGGGCTGTGGCCCCCGGAACACCCCTGACCGCGCCCAACCTGCCCGCGAACGCCGACATGAAGTCGCGCCCGCTGACGGTGGCTGAGGATGCATTCGTAGTGGCTGGTGGCGAGCTGGAGCCTGTTTTCGTCCTGGCCCGCACGATCCAGCAGGATGGCGAGCAGTGGCGTCTCGACGCGGAATTACCACTCACCTCCCAGTACCACGGAGGGGCGCTGGTCGCCCAGAAAGACGGGGCAGTGCTGGGTTACGTCGAAGTCGACGGGCGGGATTACCGAGTGCGGAACCTCGATTGATATCTCCATGTGTCCCGCCTCTGGCCACAAGCCATCCGCCACCCGCCATAAGCCACTCCCACTGGCACGCTGTTTGCCTAATTGAGCATTGACTGTCGCAGATCGTTGCTCGACCAGCAAATTCTGCGGGTTTTTTCGGGTCCGCTCGAAACACCTGCCGAACGGTTGAGCAGCACTGCACAGAAGCTGGGCATGGGCTCAGCTCACGTTCGCATGGTTGACGGACCGGCGGCAGAGCATCATAAAGGTGCCCGGCTGTGCGGAGGAGCGCTCGACATCGGCACCGGGTAGGGGTTGGCCCTGCCTTCCGGAATGCATGCAGACACCTCGCCTCGCGTTTGCCCTGGAGACACTGATGAGTTCGTCGTCGAAGTACAAGCTGGAGTACATTTGGTTGGACGGCTACACCCCTGAGCCGAACCTTCGCAGCAAGACCAAGGTTGTTGATAAGGCCCCGACATCGGTCGCCGATCTGCCCCTGTGGGGCTTCGACGGCAGCTCGACCCGTCAGGCCGAAGGAAAGAGCTCCGACTGCGTTCTGAAGCCCGTCGCTCTTTATCCAGACAGCGGCCGGAAGAACGGCTTCCTGGTCATGTGCGAAGTCATGATGCCGGACGGAACTCCGCACGTGACCAACACCCGGTCGACCGTCGGCAAGATGGATGACCTGTGGATCGGTCTCGAGCAGGAATACTTCTTTTACCAGGATGGCCGTCCCCTCGGCTTCCCGGCTGAAGGCTATCCCGCTCCGCAGGGTCCGTACTACACCGGTATCGGCTACAGCAATGTCGGTGACATTGCTCGCGAGATCGTCGAAGAGCACATCGACATCTGCCTCGACGCTGGCATCAACCTGGAAGGGATCAACGCCGAAGTCGCTAAGGGACAGTGGGAATTCCAAATCTTCGCCAAGGGCGCAACCGCCATCGGCGACGATATGTGGGTCGCCCGCTACCTGATGATCCGCCTGTGCGAAAAGTACGGCGTGGACGTCAACTTCCACTGCAAGCCGCTGGGCAAGGACGTCGACTGGAACGGCTCCGGAATGCACACCAACTTCTCGACCGAGTACATGCGGTCGAAGGGTGGCAAGGCCTACTTCGAGAAGCTCATGGCTGCCTTCGACAAGTACAAGAACGAGCACATCGCTGCATACGGTCCAGACAACCACCTGCGCCTGACCGGTCTGCACGAGACCCAGTCGATCGACAAGTTCAACTACGGTGTCGCCAACCGCGGTGCTTCGATCCGGATCCCCCACAGCTTCGTCGCCAACGATGCGTACCGTGGATACCTGGAAGACCGTCGTCCGAACTCGCAGGCTGATCCTTACAAGATCATCGCCCGCCTGGTCCAGACGATCAATTCGGTCCCGACCGCCTAGTTCCGGAGGCTTCGGCCCCGGTTCGAACCCAGAAACCCTCGACCTTCCCGGTCGAGGGTTTTTTTGTGGGCCGACCCAGCCGTGAGTGGCCCGAAAGTGCCGCTATGATGTCGGACTTGCTCGCCTTCACTCGAACTTCGCATGTCCGAGCCGAATCCGTCGCCTCCGTTATCCGTCGTTGCAACCGCCTTTCACGAGGCCGGTCACGCTGTGATCGCGCTTGTGCTGGGGCGGTCGGTGCAGCGAGTGAGCATCCGGGCCAAGGAACAGACCTTGGGGCGATGCGAGTTCCAGAAGGGACGCCCGCGTCCGTCGGATGACTGGCTCGAACGCGAGATCCTGATCTCGCTGGCAGGCCTCGCCGCTGAGGCCCGGTACAGTGGTCACTACGCGTGGGATGGAGCGGCCCACGATCTGCAGAACGTCGCGATGCTGGCCCGGCAGCGGGCGGGCGAGAAACAGGCTGAGCGGCTGCAGAAGCGAATGCTGGCCAAGGTCGAGCATCTGCTGTCTGAGTCAGCGACCTGGCGAGCGGTGGAACTGATCGCTCAGGAACTCATTCGCAGCGAAACAATCAGCGGACGAGCCGCTGTACATCTGCTGGAACAGGGGAAGGCTCAGGTCGAGAACCTCGGTTGAAACAATGAGCCTGGAATCAGTTCTTCTACCTCGCCCCCGCAATCGATGTGAGTTGTAATTGAAGTCACACTGCGGGGGAGAGGGTGGGGGTGAGGGGGACAATCTCTGCCCCTCACCCCGGCCCTCTCCCCGATGGCCATCATCTCTGCTTCTTAAGCTTGATACGGGGAGAGGGGGAAGACTACTCGGTCGAATGAGTATCCCCCTCACTCGCCAGCAGCACTGGTTCCCTCATTGGGCGTCACCACCGGTCGGGTATGCAGCCTGATCAGGCGCGGGGCCTCCTTCAGCAGGAAGTCGACCTCCATGAATGGCTCGGCTCCGATGTCGTGCCAGAGATCACGCCCATCCGCTCCGATCAGGAAGGTGCCATGCAGCGGCTTCCCTTCAAAGTCGTCGTGACAGCGATACGCCTTGAACACCGACAGGTCGTTGTTGGAGAGCAGCCGGAACGGAAACTGTCCGCTGTAGTTCTTGACCGCTGTTTGAAGATCCGACGGGGAGTCGGTGCTGATTCCGACGATTTCGATCCCCTGCTGAGCGAATTCAGCGGCCTTGGGGCCGAACTTATGCAGCTGTTCCACGCAGTGCAAACAACCAGCCCCCAGATAGAAGACCACGATGGTCGGCTTGCCACGCAGATCAACCGACCCCAGTGGCTTCCCTTCATGATCGGCGAGAGACCAATCGGGAGCGGGCTGAGGCTCCCAAGTGTAGGGGCCGAGTGAAGCGAGTTCCGGACGATTGCCAACATCGCTTCGCCGCTCTGCAGGCAGCGTCCAGTCAGCGGGGTACTGCAGGGCGGCTGCGATCGGTTCGAGACGACGAAACACCGGAGCGTCGCGGTCGATCGCGGACGACATCGCCCGCAGCTTGTCGAACTCGGCTTTGGCTTCGCCCGAGCGACCCGCCTGCCACAGGATCGAGATCAGGTGAGCCAGCGGAATCGTTTCGTTCTTGTGGGAGTTCGCGAAGTCCTGAGCGGTTTTGATCGCCTTGTCGGTCTCCCCGGCAGCCAGCTGGGTGCGGGCCTGCAATGGACGGTCGACGCGCGTGGTGTCCTTCAGCAGGTTCAGGGCATCGGCATAGGCCCGGTGGGCGATATGAATCTGAGCTTCGAGGTCGTGGATCGCGTGCTTGAGCGGATTCAGACGCCCGTTGAACCCGTTGGCTGCGTCTTTGCCAGCCTTGTCGATCTCGGCCTGAGGTTTCATCGCTTTTGTGGCTTCGTCGCGGGCCTTGGTCTCGGCCGCCTTCTGCTCGACCTCGATCGCGGTTCGCATCTGCATGAGCCGCGTCGTGTAGTCACAGCCTCCGAAGAAGTCGCCCGTGTGGAACGCCGCCAGCCCGAGGTACTGCAGCCGCTTGATCTTCTGCTCGTCGCTGCTGCCCTCCTCCAGAACCGGGCTGTCGGCGAGGGCCTTGAGAGCGGTCCAGTCCTCAAACTGCACGAGGGTTTCCAGCAGCCGATTGCGACCAAACCCCGCGCTGCCGCCATCGCCATCGGCTTTGTTCCATTTCGGATGCCGAGGCAGCGACAACATGTTGGTCGCCATCTCCCGGGCAGCTTTCTCATTGCCGATATGGATCAGGTTGCGGATCAGCCATTCGTTGTTGTGGGCGAAGTTGTGAATCTGATCGGGCAGAATCCGGTACCGCATCATCTGGGCATAGTCGACGCGCGCGCTGGCTTCCTGCTGATAAACCGCATCGTGGTAACGATTGACTCGCGAATAGATATGACCGGGCATGTGCCACATATGGGCGATCGCCGGTGCGGCCTGACCACATTTCGAGGCCGAATCGAGAGCTCGTTCCGCCTTCTCATAGTCCCACAGGTGAATGATGTAGTGGTGGCACGGGTGCAGCGGGTTCTTCTCCAGGACGTCCCGCAGCAGCGCATCGACGGCGAAATAGCTGACGATGGGGACACCCTTGCTGCGGCTCATCCACAGGTGCCAGCCGAGGAGGGCTTTCGCCTCCAGATCATCCGGGTACTCGTGAAGGATCTTCTCCAGATCTGCAGCCAGCTTCTCGCGGCGTTTCTTGTCAGCTTCCTTCTCCTTGTCGGCCTTCTCTTTGTCGGTCAGCGGTTTCGCATCTTTCGGTTCTTCCTTCTTGGGCTCCTCTTTGAGAAAGGCGTCGAAGGCGTCGATATACATCCGCTCGTGGGCTGAGACCTTGTCCTTGCGTTTGACCGCTTCCGCGATGAATCCGCGGGCCCGCTTCTGGTTCTCGAAGTTCGAGAGGGCCATGCCCAGATAAGCGGTCGCACAGTCGGGATCGAGCTTGGCCGCCTGCCGGAAAGATCGTTCGGACTCGAAGAACCAGAACCCGTGCAGCTGACCGAGCCCCTGATTGATAAAGGCCTGGACCTCGGGGACCTGGCTCTGTACCGGCAAATGGACGTTGCCCGTGTTCCCCATCAGAACGGCGGCCTGGCGGGGACCTTCGTCGAAGACTTCTCCGTGGATCGAGTGACCCGGGGCCGGTCCGTTTGTCATCGGTTCGACTGGCTTAGCGTCCTCGGCCAGCGCGGGGCCGCTGATCAGCGCGGGGCCGCTGATCAGCGCGATAACAACTTGCAAAGCCAGCGTCGTAGCCACGTTCGCCAGAACGTGGGCATACATCCGCACCCACGTTCTGGCGAACGTGGCTACAGCGAGCTTCTGTGACTTGCGATTCCATGAGAACATCGCGAACTCCACCTCAGAAAACGAGACAGCCGTCAGGAGGCCCTTGTCGCTCCCTGACGGCCGTGATCGAATCGAACTGTCAGTAGTCTACCACCGGCGGAGACCACTGTGGCGGTTTGGATTACTTCTCTTTGCGAAGATTCAGCACGCCTTCCTCCTCGTCGGCCGGAGCCTTGGCGGGCTTCTTCTCAGCAGGCCCCAATAGCTTTTCCAGCAGTTTGGGCAGCTCTTCACCGCGACATTCCAGCGACACCACCTTGCCCTCCTGGTCGACCAGGAAGCAGGCCGGAATGCCGTTGATGCCGTAGCGGAGGGCATTCTCATTCCCCCAGCCAGAGCCGTCGTTCTGGTGCAGCTGCATCCAGGGGAGCTTCTCTTCCTTCATGAACTCATCGAGGGCGTCGCGGTCCTCATCGAGGCTGATTCCGACTATCTCGAAGCCTTTGTCGTGGTAGAGGTCATACTGCTCCAGCATGTTGGGGAACTCAGCACGGCACGGGCCGCACCAGGTCGCCCAGAAGTCGACCAGGACGACCTTCCCCTTCAGGCTCTCGATCTTGAACTCTTTGCCGTCCAGAGTCTGGCCAGCGATCTCGATTGGGTTCCCCATCAGTCCGAGGCGATTGGCCGTTCCGCGCAGCCCCTGAGCGATCTTGCTCGCCTTGGGGTGCCCGTTGGCTTCGACATACTTGGCAAACAGGTTCAGTGCGGCGGAGGCCTCTTCGTTCAACTTGGCTTCGGCGAGGGCGTTCCCGGCCAGGTCGGCCAGTTGGAGCTCATCCTGGTCGAGTTCGCCTTCCTGAATGTCCTTCGCGAGTTGCTGAACCAGAGCGGCACGGTCCGCTTGCTCCAGTTCGGCGATCCTCTCGACCTTTTCCACCTTCTGGTACATCGCCGCCATCTTGGCCACGGCTGGGCGTTCATCGACCGCTGCTTTAGCCAGGAACTCCGACCGCCGCTTCTTGGCAGTCTCGTCACCGAATTGCGGCAACAGCCCCATGATCTGAACCTTCATCCCGACCGCCTGAGTCAGCAATTCCTCTTCCAATTCCCGCGTCAGCAATTCGTCCGCCACCTTCTCCAGCTTACTGAGATGCTCCAGGATCCCTTCCGGGGTCCGAGTCTTTGGCGGGGTCCGCTGCAAACGACTCATGAACAGCTGCAGAACCTTGGGATCGTTCCCTTCCGGAACCGCGAACGGGTCCACGGGCTTCTTCTCAGCAGCCGGCTTCGATTCCTCAGGCTTCTTCGCCGCATCTCCTTCAGCCGCAGCGGCAGCCGGTTTGGCGGGCTCATCGGCCATCGCCCAGCGTGTGGAAGATGCAGTAAGTGCTGCAACGCACAACGCGGCCCATCCCAGTTTTCGCATAACCATGTGCGATCTCCTTGCGCTGCGTGGGAGCATCTCCAAAGCCACCAGCAGCTGTCCCGAATCGGGAACGAGTTTCAGGGGGTGAGTCATCAATCCGGAAACCAGTCTGCTCACCCTGCCCTCAATCCATGGAACGGGAGTGCCGCACGGAAACCAACTGATGCGAACGCAGAAAGTATAGGCTTTCGCCAGCCTGCTGGGGAGACCGAGACTGGTTTTGACGGAGAATACTCCGGTAGTGCAGTCCGCGGCGTGTCGTCCGGGCGGAGAGCTTGCTGGACGCAGATTCTCAAGTCGCCCCGGCGACCCGTTCAGGCAAAATCGCCTCGTCGGCCAGCGGAATGCCAGAGCTCTGGTGGGAGCCTTTTTTGCCCACAAGAGGTCAGAGCCCGGTGCCGCGACCGTGGCCTACAATTCGGTCAGGTCAGTCTCCAGCCCCGCCGCGATGCAGAACTCCTCAATGCGAGCAATGAACTGCCCGCCGAAGTCCTCGCACTTGCGCTCGCCGACACCACGGATCGCGAGGAATCCGGCAATCGTCGCCGGGCGATAGCGGGCCAGCTCGCGGAGCGTCGCATCTCCAAAGATGATGTACGGCGGTACGCCCCGCTCGGTCGCGAACTCCATCCTCAGCTTCTTCAGCTCTTCAAACAGCGGGCGATCGACTCCCACCCACGAATCGGCGTTGTCGACCTTGGGCTTCTTCTCGCGTTTGCTGGTGCGACTCCGCTGATCGGATTGCCGCAGGACAGGAATTTCCTGCCCTTTCAGCACGCGCCAGCCAGATTCGGTGATCTTCAGGATCTGGTACTCGTCCATCCGGATCAGGTGCCCCTGCCGCACCAGATCGCCGATCCAGTCCTGAACTTGCAGGATCGAATGCTCTTTCAGCAGCCCGTACGTTGTCAGTTTGTCGTGCCCGTTGCGGGTCACGCGATCGTCGGGCTGGGCGGTCACCACGCGGGCTGTGTACTCGCTGCCGAATCGTTCCCCCTGGCGATAGATCGACGAGAGGATCTTCTGCGCAATCGGCAGCGGTTCGGCGACGAACGTAATCTCGCCCTGACAGATGTCGCAGTGGTCACCACAGTCCTCATCCAGGTCCTGGCCGAAGTGCCGCACGAGCAGCCGGTGCCGACAGAGGACTCCATCGGCGTAGTCCAGCATCCCCCGCAGTGCGAGCCGCGACGCGACCTGCACCTCAGGCGGCTGGGTGTCGAAGATATAGTCCCAGGTCTGCAGATCCTTGCCGCCGTAAAACATCCAGCATTCCGCTTCGAGCCCGTCGCGCCCCGCGCGGCCGGTCTCCTGCTGGTAGTGCTCGATCGATTTCGGAATCCCCGCGTGAATGACGTACCGCACGTCCGGTTTGTCGATCCCCATGCCGAATGCGACCGTGGCGACGATGATCTGCGTCTGATCGCGAATGAACGCTTCCTGGTTCCGATCACGCTCTTCATCTGATAGCCCCGCGTGATACGGCCGGGACGAGTACCCGAGCGCGTTGAGCTGGGCGCTCAGCGTCTCGACCTCTTTGCGGCTGATGCAGTAGATGATTCCGGACTCGTCCCGGTGTTTTTGAATCACTGGCGTGATCTGATCGAGCAGCTTGCTGCGCCGCTCGACCCGGTAGATCAGGTTCGGGCGATCGAAGCTGCCGATGATCTGCTGCGGTTCACGCAGATGCAGCTGCTCCGCAATGTCGTCCCGGACTCGCTGCGAGGCGGTGGCGGTGAAGGCATGAATGCCGGTCGTGGGGAACCGCTCGCGGAGGATGCTCAGCTGGCGATAATGCGGACGGAAGTCGTGGCCCCATTGGCTGACGCAGTGGGCCTCGTCGATCGCAAAGAACGAGACTCCTGCCTCTTCAATCCGTGTCAGCAGCGGCTCGACCACCAGCCGCTCGGGAGCCACATAGACCAGCTTGAGTTTCTTCTGGGCCAGATCGCGCGCGATGACGCGCTTCTCTTCGAGGGTCAGAGTGCTATTGATGAACGCAGCGGGGATTCCGCTCGCCCGCAAGGCGTCGACCTGATCCTTCATCAGCGAGATCAGCGGCGAGACAATGACAGCCACCCCGTCCAGACAGACGGCAGGCACCTGATAACACAGTGACTTGCCGCCCCCGGTCGGCAGGATGACAACCGAGTCCTGATGCTGCATGACGTGCGTCATCGACTCCAATTGGAGCGCGCGGAACTCCTCGTAGCCCCAATGGGTCTTGAGGGCGCTGCGAAGCTGGGCTTCGAGAGCAGCAGGCAAGGCGGAAGAGTGCGAGTTGGTCATGTCAAACGGGCTCGGAGTCTCGCCGCAGGGCGAGCCCGCAACATCGTACTTCAATCAGCCGGGCTGCCCCAGCGAGTATGGCCCGGGGCTTCGCCCTCCGTCCCCTATGTCGTTTTGTCGCTGACCATTTCCGCAGGCGTAGCACTGCCCGTCAGCCATCTCCAGACCTTCCCACTGATGCGACTGAAGTCATCCCACAGAGAGTAGGCCACCGGAGTGATCAGCAGCGTCAGCAGCAGCGACAGCCCCTGACCGCCGATGATCACCTTGGCCATACTGGCGCGGGCGCCGGCCCCAGGACCCTGGCCCAGCGCGATCGGGATCATGGCGGCGATCAGCATCAGAGTCGTCATCAGGATCGGACGGAGCCGGGTCTTGTTCGCTTCCAGGATCGCAGCGTTGATCTCCATGCCTCGTTCGCGGAGCACGTTGGTGTAGTCGATCTGCAGAATGCCGTTCTTCTTCACAATTCCAAACAGCATGAACAGGCCAAACACGGCGTAGATGTCGAAATCGGTCCGCAGCAGGAACAGAGACAAAAACGCAAACGGCAGCGTCAGGGGCAGTGCCATCATGATCGTGATTGGATGGACCAGACTCTCGAACTGCGCAGCCAGCACCATGTACATGAACAGGAAGCTGAGGAAGAACGCGATCAGAAAGTTCGTGTTCGACTCAGCCAGCAGCTTGGCCCGCCCAATGAACTCGTGGCTGTAGCCGGGAGGCAGATCGAGGGTCTTCACGAACTGCCCCACATCGGTGATTGCCTCGCCCAGCGCGATCCCCTTGAGGTTCGCCAGGACCACGATCTGCCGCTGCCGCCCGTAGCGACTGATCGAGGTCGGTCCCAGGGCGGGCTCCAGCCGCGCGACGCTGGAGAGCCGCACCAACCGACCGCCCTCGGTCGGAACTGACATCGAGTCAACAGAGTCGGGGTTGTCGCGAAACGACTCTTCCGCCCGCAGCCAGACGTCGTACTGCTCGTCGCCTTCTTTGTACTTGCTGACCGGCTCGCCTCCGACGAGGATGCCGAGCGTCGACGCCACCGTCTGGACCGAGACTCCCAGGTCCGAGGCCCGCTCGCGGTCGATCCGGACCCGCAGCTCGGGCTTACTGAGCGACAAACTGGTGTCGACGTCGACGTAATGCCCGCGCGTCGCCATCCAGGCAATGATCTTGTCCGCATACTTCTGCAGCTCGACCAAATCGGGCCCAACCAGATTCAGGTCGACGTCGACCTGCCGAAAACCGGTCGCCTGAAACGCAGCCACTTCCTGCACAGCCACGCGCAAGTCGACATACTCACTCATCAGTTCGCGGGCATCGACCATCACGTCGAACTGCGTGTAGTCCCGCTCGGCCAGATCGACCAGACGGCAGTAGACCCGGGCTTCGGTCACGTCCCCCTGCCCCTTGGCGACGCGGCCCGTCGTGTCGCCAATGATCGTGAAGATGTGCGTCACGCCGCGCAGCTGTTTGAGTCGTCCTTCGATCTCCCTCAGCAGTTTGTCGCCGCGTTCGAGGGTATACCCTTCTGGGAGGGTCATCACGACTTCGAAGTCGCTCTGATCGTCCTTGGGGACAAAGTCCTTGCCGATCCAGCCGAAGACGACGGGCGTCGAGAAGAGCGTCGCGATGGCCAGAATCACAATCGCCCAGCGGTGCCGCAGCGAGACTCGCAACATCCACAGATAGGTCCCATCGATCATTCGCGAAAAGAACCCGGACTTGCTGGAGCTGTGGCCTTTGTCGAGGACCAGAAACCGCGAGCAAAGCATCGGCGTCATCGTGAACGAAACAAACATGCTCATCAGGATCGCAAAGCCGACCGTGAATCCGAACGAGTTGAAGAACCGTCCGATCCGTCCCTGCATGAATGCCACGGGGATGAAGATCACGAGCAGCGAAATCGTGGTGGCGACCACAGCTGAAGCGATCTCGGCAGTCGCCGAGCGGGAGGCCTCCATGGCGGGGCGACCGTACTCTTCCATGTGGCGGAAGATATTCTCGTGAACCACGA
>Ga0315905_10003208_pt1 | contig 16914 bp, 10 predicted proteins | sample LakEriMetagenome_5_FD_203522 | JGI IMG/M metagenome (GOLD analysis project Ga0315905, IMG submission 203522) | Freshwater fungal communities from buoy surface, Lake Erie, Ohio, United States - Buoy 4 MA121 | ecosystem: Environmental > Aquatic > Freshwater > Lake | place: USA: Lake Erie, Ohio... | reverse complement strand
AAAAGCTAAAGGGTCTAAAGGATAAGTGTCCTACGTGTCTACAGGACATTGATAAAGAATTCTATGATGGTCTACTTAATAGTAATACTACTAACTCTAATGAATATACGGCTCGCATTAAAGAACTAGAAGCAGAGGTAGATCGGATCAAAAAGAATAATCGTCTTTTTGATATGACTCAGGAACAGATAAAGGAATGGGAGCAACTAAACGCGTCTCTCAATCCCAATCTTAGTTCTAGCTTACTCAGTGCTTCTGATATCGAAGATGAGTTAGTGGTAATAAAGAATACACTAGCTAAAGTAGACGCCGAAATTTCTAAGGTAACGGCTCTCAACAATGAGGCGCTAAAGCATAACTCTAAGATAAACGTATATCTAGAGCAGAATGAGAAGTTTTCCGAAGAGCTAAAGGAAGCTAGGGAACAACTGGTATCCTTGACTGATAAGTATAAAAACTTAGAAGTTCTTAAGAAGGCATTTAGCACTAATGGTCTGATCGCCTATAAGCTAGAGAATCTAGTCAAGGACTTAGAAGTTCACACTAATGAGTATCTAGCGGAGTTATCGGATGGAAGATTTACAATCGAGTTCTCAATTAGTTCGGACAAACTTAACGTCATTGTCACAGATGAGGGGAAAGAGATCAGTATCTCTGCTCCATCATCAGGGGAAATGGCAAGAATTAATATTTCTACCTTACTCGCCATCAGAAAGCTCATGTCTAGTATCTCGAAGAATACAATTAACGTATTGTTCCTTGACGAAGTCATTAGTGTGCTCGATGACTATGGACGAGAAAGACTAGTAGAAGTCCTACTGCAAGAAGAAGGACTCAATACTTTCCTAGTCAGTCATTCATGGACGCATCCTTTAGTAGATAAGCTAAAGATCAAAAAGCGGGATGGTGTAAGCTGGATCGAAAATGGTTAATCCTCGTCAAAAAGGTAAAGTAGGTGAGAAGTTAGTTAAGGAGTTTCTTGAAAAGGAAACTCCTTATACTTTTGACTATACTCCCGGATCAGGTAGTGGCACTATAAAGGGGGATCTCATGATACCTCAGTATAGAAATGTATTCTGCATAGAAGTAAAAAACTATGCAGAGTCTCCCATATCGGATAAGATTCTAACGAGTAAAACAAATGACTTCGTTCAGTGGTGGACTAAACTACAGAAACAAGCAAAGCCGCTCAGCCCTCTGTTATTCTTTAAGTATAACAGATCAAAGCTATTTGTAAGTACAGACATAAAGCCAGCGAACGTTGAGAAATATCTTGACATTCCGTGGCTAAACTGCTATATTATGGAAGCTAGTGAATGGATAAAGAAAGAAAATATAACATGGCTACATTTACCCAAGAAGTAAAACCAGACAGCAACATGATGATTGTTGACTGCATGAACGTTGCCTTTCGCTGGAAGCATTCAGGCGCTAGCAAGTTTGTAGACGAGTATATCGCTACAGTAATGTCTCTAGCTAAATCCTACAATGCTGGCACTATTATTGCCGCAGCAGACTGGGGTGGTTCCTCTTACCGTAAAACTCTTTTTCCAGAGTACAAAGCTAATCGCAAGGAACTTGTCGAGAAGCAGACCTCGGAAGAAAAAGAAGCATCTAGAAAGTTTTTTGATGAATATGAAAGAGTCCTCGAAGCCCTTGACAAGCACCCTCGAATTCAGCTCTTTAGATACCAAGGTGTCGAAGCCGACGATATTGCAGCATATCTCGTATCTCGGCTACATGACTATGGCTTCGATCAAGCTTGGCTTATCAGTTCTGATCGTGACTGGGATCTGCTTGTTGGTCCTCATGTATCGCGGTTTTCTACGGTTACTCGGAAAGAAGTAACTCTAGATACTTGGGATTATCCTGTGACTCCAGAACAGTATATTTCCTACAAGGTTTTGATGGGAGACTCTGGAGATAACATTCCTGGTATTCCAGGTGTAGGTCCTAAGCGTGCTGCAGCTCTCATCGAGGAATATGGTTCAGCTATGGATATTTATGATGCCTGCCCACTACCCGGCAAGCAAAAGTTTATTCAAGCGGTCAATGATAACAGAGAACAAATTCCCTTAAACTACGAACTTATGGATCTGATTAGTTTCTCTCAAGAAGCTATCGGATACAATAATGTTCAAGATATTGGTCGTAGACTAGTGTTTGGAGCTAAATAATGATTAAAGTAACAAAGCGTGATGGACGTCTAGAAGAACTAAACGTTGACAAGATCCACACTGTGCTTGAATGGGCTTGTGAGGGTCTAAACGATGTTTCGGTGAGTGCTATTGAAATGGCCTCACACATTCAGTTTTATGATGGTATCCAAACTAGGGACATTCATGAAACTATGATTAAGGCGACAGCAGACCTGATCTCGGAGGAGTCTCCTGATTATCAGTATGTAGCTGGTCGCTTAATCAACTATCAGCTTCGTAAGGAAGTCTATGGGGATTATAACCCACCGGAGTTAGTCGATCACCTTCGTAAGGTAGTTGATCTAGGATTCTATGACCCAGCGCTTCTAAAGCGTTATTCCGAGAAGGACTGGAAGATCCTAGGTGATTATATTGATCACGAGAGGGACAGTAAACTAACATACGCTGCTATGGAGCAGCTGCGTGGTAAGTATCTAGTAAAGAATCGTGCCAGTGGTGAAATCTTCGAGACCCCTCAGATGGCTAATATGCTCATTGCAGCTACCTTGTTTGTTAGCTACAAGAAGGAGCGGCTAAAGTGGGTAAAGGAGCTTTATGATGCTCTGTCAAACTTTGATCTTAGCTTTCCTACGCCAATCATGGCTGGGGCAAGAACGCCTCAGCGTCAGTTTAGCTCGTGCGTTCTTATCGAAGCCGCAGACAGTTTAGATTCAATCTCTGCAACTGGTTCTGCGATTATGAAGTATGTATCACAGAAGGCCGGCATCGGAATTGGGGCAGGATCTATTCGTGCTCTTAAGTCTCCAGTTCGTACTGGTGATACAGCGCATACTGGTGTTATTCCTTTCTATCGGTTTTTTCAGTCTTCTGTAAAGAGCTGCTCACAGGGTGGCGTTCGTGGTGGTGCAGCCACCCTTCACTATCCTATGTGGCATCTAGAAGTAGAAGACCTACTGGTTCTCAAGAACAACAAGGGTACTGAAGACAACCGAGTTCGTCACCTAGACTACTCTGTTCAGCTTAATAAGCTAATGTACGAGCGCCTGCTACAAGGTGGAGTAATTACTCTATTCAGTCCTAGCGATGTTCCGGGACTCTATGATGCGTTCTTTAGCAGCAATGACGAGTTCCAGAAGCTGTATGAAGAAGCCGAAGCCAATCCTACTATTCGCAAGAAGCAGGTATCAGCACTAGAGCTATTCTCTAGCTTGATGCAGGAGCGTAAAGACACTGGCCGTATCTACATCATGAATGTGGACCACGCTAATACACACAGCTCTTTTACAGTTCCTGTTCGAATGAGTAATCTGTGCCAAGAGATTACTCTGCCAACTACTCCAATTGATAACCTTTGGGACGATCAGGGTGAGATTGCACTTTGTATTCTAGCCGCGATTAACTGGGGTAACATCCAGAAGCCAGAAGACTTTCAGCGTCCCTGTGAGCTAGCAGTACGAGCACTAAATGCTCTTATTGACACGCAAGAGTATCCTATTCTAGCAGCGGAACTAGCCACGTTAAACCGCAGACCACTAGGTATTGGTATCGTTAACTTTGCTTACTGGCTCGCTAAGAACGGCTCAAACTACTCTGATCCTAATCTTGACTTAGTACACGAGTACGCAGAAGCTTGGTCTTACTACATGATTAAGGCATCAGCTGATCTAGCAGTAGAGTTTGGAGCTTGTCCAAAGTCTGATGAGACTAAGTATGAATATGGTGTTCTACCTATTGATACGTATAAGAAGGCCGTAGACGAACTAGTTGCGCCGAACTACAAGATGGATTGGGACTCGTTACGTGACCAGTTGTATGAGAATGGCATCTATAACTCCACTCTTATGGCGCTCATGCCCTCGGAAACATCTTCACAGATTAGCAACTCTACAAACGGTATTGAACCTCCTCGCAGTCTAGTATCAGTTAAACAATCTAAGGACGGAGTTCTTAAGCAAGTTGTTCCTGATATTGGCAACGTTAAGTACGAACTTCTCTGGGATCAAAAGTCTCCAGAAGGTTACATCAAGATTATGGCGGTTCTGCAAAAGTTCATTGACCAGTCTATCTCGACAAATACGTCGTACAATCCGGCATTTTATCCAGAAGATAAACTGCCCATGTCTGTTCTTATAAGTCACTTATTAATGACTTACAAGTACGGTTTAAAGACTCTGTACTATTTCAATACGAATGATGGTGCAGGGGAAGAAGTTAACATGCCATCTACAACAGTTGTAGAGGAAGAGGATTGTGATTCCTGTAAGGTATAAAGATGACAGTATTTAACACGGACAATAAGTCGCACCTAGACAAGACAGCGTTCTTTGACGGCCAACTAGACATTGCTCGTTATGACGTTATGAAGTATCCACAGTTTGACAAGCTAACAGAAAAGCAGCTAGGGTTCTTTTGGAGACCCCAAGAGGTTGAACTAGGGAAGGATAGTGGAGACTTTAAGACACTGTCACCCCATGAGAAGCATATCTTCACTAGTAACCTAAAAAGACAGATTCTACTGGATTCAGTTCAGGGTAGGGCGCCATCAGTGGCGCTTCTACCTATCTGTTCACTTCCAGAGCTAGAGAACTGGATTCAAACATGGGCCTTCTTTGAAACGATTCACTCCAAGTCCTACACTTGGATTATCAAGAACGTTTATCCAGATCCTTCTATCGTATTCGATGAGATTATGAATATCAAGGAGATTGTAGATTGTGCTGGCGATATTAGTAAGTACTATGATGAACTTATTGAACTTAATGAGTTCATGAGTAATCCTAAGTACACGCAGTTCAATATGCAGGCAGCGCACAAAGAAGCACTTTGGATGTGTCTCAACGCCGTGAACTTCCTAGAGGGTATTCGTTTCTACGTTTCCTTCGCGTGTTCCTGGGCTTTCGCTGAGCTTAAAAAGATGGAAGGCAATGCCAAGATCATTAAGTTCATTGCTAGAGACGAGAACATTCACTTGGGTTCAACTCAGCAGTTATTGAAGATTCTTCCAACAGATGATCCGGATTTCGCTGCTATTCGCACGAAGCTTCGTCCGGAAGTTATGGAACTTGTTAAGAGTGTTGTCGATCAAGAAAAGGCATGGGCCAGCTATCTGTTTAAAGATGGTTCGGTCATTGGACTTAACGAAAAGCTTCTATGCAACTATGTTGAGTGGATTGCCGACAAGCGACTAGTCGCCCTAGGATACCCACCAGTATACGGTACAAAGAGTAATCCTCTGCCTTGGACACAAAAGTGGATTGCTGGTTCTGATGTTCAGGTAGCTCCACAAGAGACAGAAATTACGTCTTACATTGTGGGCGGAGTGGATAAGGATGTATCTGCTGATATGTTTAAGGAGTTTAAGCTGTGATTGAGATCTATACGAAGCAGAGCTGCACATATTGTATGCAAGCTAAGATCTTACTAAAAGGACTAGGAATCGAATTCACTGAATCACGAATTGGTAATCATATTACTCGTGATGAATTCGTTGAAAAGTTTCCTGATGCTAGAACAGTGCCTCATATTGTTATTGATGGTGTGAGTATTGGTGGCTACGAGCAACTGAAGAAGCTTTACGCATAAAAGAAGCCCCGCTAGAGCAATCTAGCGGGGCTATTTTTATTCAATTGAGATAACACCAACTGTTTGTACCTCAAATGGGGTTCCAAAAGGAGTACCACCAAAAGTGGGTAAAACTCGGGAGGTAATACGACCTCTAAGTAGCATTGTGCCTGCTGCCGTATTATCAGTGGCTGTAGTTGATCCTGCTACCATATATTGAACTAAATCAAGTGCTTGGGGGTCACCTGGATCATATATAACTGAACGTACAGTTTCACTAGGGGTTAAGGTAGCTATGGTAGAGTAAGTTGATCCTCCATTAGTGGATTTTTCTACTACAATAGTTATTGATCTAGAACCTGTTATACTACCTGTACCGTTGGCACAGGAGTACTCTTTCTGATACTCGTAGGAGAGAGTGATAGTTTTAGTTCCACCATTAGTTGAAAATGGACCCACAGTTACTGATGCTGTAGTATTAATATCCGTAGTTTGAGCAGCATTTTTAAGTACCCCAGCGGACAATGTACCACCAAAATATGCGGAGCCATTCGTTTTAAGAAAGTAAGTAGCGTTAGCTTCAGTACACGAGCTTAAGCTGGCAAAGTATGGACCATACCATTCAATAAACTGATTACTAGAACCAAAGGGTGCTCCACTAACTTTCATAAAAGCTCCTGTTTGGACTATCGTTCTTCCATTTGTAACATCAACTCTATAAGTATCAGAGGTATTACGGATAATACCAGCAGTAAGAGTGCCAACATCTGCGGTAATTGCGGATAGACTAGTAACACTAATTTTAGCTGCTGTAACCGCTCCAGCTTCAATCTTATCTGCTGTAATGGCATTAGACGCAATTTTTGGAGAGGAAATAGCCCCATCAGTTATCTGGGTTCCTATCAACTGTCCAGTAACGTCAGTAGCTGGTACTGATGCAACCCAGTTAGTACCGTCAAAACGATAGAGCTTGTCACCATCAGTCAAAAAGACAATAGAACCTTCAAAGCGTCTTGGATCTCCTACTGCTGGAAGGCTTGATACGATTTCAAATCCTCCCTTTGTTTTTGCAAGTGAGAATACTTTGTCTACAGTTACACCGGCCCAAGCTCCAGATCCTGTAGCTCTGATGGTAAGACTTGCCGTGTCCTCGTTAGCATCGAATCCTGCAGAAACTGCATAGACTCTATTTGTGTATGTAACTGTTAAAGCCTGAGGATTATCTACTGTACTAAGTGTAAAGTTTGTGCTTATATCTGTGGTGCCACTTAAAATTACGAACGATCCTGTGGCTGGAGTGTAAGAAGTAACTACACCATTAGCATAAGCAAATACCGAAACTGATTCTCTAGTTAAGTATCCACTAACTGCAGGGGCTCCATTTGTACCATTAGTTCCGTTGGTACCATTAGTTCCATCAACAGCTACAGGTATAATTTCTTGATCGAGTAATGTAGTAGTACCACCAGCTAGATATAGTGTTACTCTAATATGGCTAATACTTGCTGGTATGGTATATGCATACGATGATTCATTACTTGCACTAGTATATGTATCTGTATAGTTTGTACCATCTGTACTAGTAGCAATAATAAATCTTCCTGCGTACAGTGCAGGAGCTGCTGATCCTGTTGTCCTAAAAGACTCAAAGGTTATAGTGGCGGGAGAGTAAGTCCCATCAGCAAGTCTTTTAATAACCCCCAGTGAAGGTCTTATATCATATACAGTCGCAGCAGTACCAGTTGCTCCAGTTCTAGCCTTAGCAAAAGTTTGAGTCGGAGCTAACGTAAAGCTCTCTCCACTCAAACTTTTGCCAGTTATATTATATTGTATAGTAGAAGTATCAGTACCATTAGCAACACCTGAGTGGTCTCCCACAGTAGCAAATGTTCCACTATCTGTAATTGTTCCCACTGTTATGTTGGTAGCGGTAGTAGTGTCTATTTTCCACGTTCCATTTGCGGTTCCAACTGCATCGTATGTAAGTTCTGTTGCGCCTTGATACACACGAATCTGTGTTCCAGAACCTACAAAGCTTGTAACTGCTCCAGTAGTACCCGCTGGGAAAACATGCGCTGCTTTAGAAAGCTCAGAACGAATTCCATCATTTAAGTCTGTTATTGTAAATTGTCCTGTACTAACTATAGGCATTATGTTATCTCCTTATTATGGTCTAGTTGCTTCGCAGACGATATTTGCCTTTGCATCAATATCATCACCTGTTACAGTGATACTGGCTCCGGCCGAAGTAGTTCTGGTCCCTTGGGCAGTGCACCCATAGAGCTTGCCTCCTACGAAGTCTGAACTGGCTGAAGGGGCTGGGAAGTTAGTGAAACTTAGCCAAGTATTACTACTTGGAGTTCTTATAGTCACAACGTTAGTTGTGCTGCTTGCTACTTCATAGAAAGAAGCTAGACCATTTGCTCTAACGACCTTTATTACGTCTCCTGCTACGAAAGCGTAGCTAGTTCCAGTGTAGGTAATGGTAGCGCTAGTTCCCGTTGTATTAGCGGTTACTGGGGCTCCACCGGACGTAGAAATTTTACCGGTATCAATGAATCCGCCACGATTTCCGTTTCTATCATAGTAGTACCACGTGAATGACCATCCAGTTAGGGTAGTTACTTCAGATGCACCATAAAATACGTCTGGAGTTAAGTTTGTACTTCCTACGCCATTCTGCAGTTTGTCTCCCGCAGAGGATAGTATTTTAACTTCATAAGGATCGGACACGTCGTATACAGTAAAATAAGCCGAGTAAGTTTTAGAATCTGCATCTGTAATATCTACTCTGAAAATAGCAAGATCATTTACTGCTGTCTCACTAATGGACAGTGTATTGTTAGCATTACCAGCCCCGGAAGCAGGTACTCCAGCACCAGTAATAGCTACTGCTGTTGGTGGCGCTGGTCCTGTAGTAGTAGTTAAAGTATACTTTGTAGTATAGTTTGCAGTACTCGTAGATATTTGAGTTCCACCATTGGTATCAAACCACTTAAAACTCAATCCTGATGTATCAATTACACCACCTGCTCTAACCAGATCAGCAGCTACTGCTACCGCATTCTTTGTAGAGCCTGTGGCCTCTTCTATAGAGAACTGACCTCGTGTAAGAATAAATACGGCGTTAGTACCCGTCTTTACTGTATTAAGTGTAATCTGTGCTATAATGTGTGTAACTAGACCTGTTACTGTATCAGTGTAGTCTCCCTCGAAGAAAACAGTAAATGCACCTACTGTTTCCTTTAGGTTACCTTTAATTCTTAAATAATTATTAGCATTTACTGCTCCATCTGCTAGTACGGTGAATGGAGTTGCTAGCGCCCCATATGATGAATCTACGAAATCTGTAGTATTTTGAGTAGTAGTTGATCCGTTGTATATGTTACCTGATCCAATTACAGTAGTCCATCTTTTATTGGATAACTGAGCTGTAATTTCTGTAGCACCACTAGTAGACCCTACGAATACCCTAGGGCTTAGTTGAATACCAGTATTAGTATTGGCTGTAAACCAGTCAGGTAAGAAGGACTGTGTGCTCTCATCCTTAGAAAAGATCTGTTGTATACCTGGATTTGAGGTAATATACGCGGTTAACGGCTTTGCGTCATTATTATCTACGATCGTAATTTGACCGGTCGAAACTAGTGTAGGCATTTAATTCTCCTTAAGGTGTAATGATATCGCAAAAGAAAGTTGCTTTTGCATCTACATCATCTACACTTATTGTAATTTGTTTATATCCACTTTGGTACGTAGTATTCCACGTAGCATCATCATTAGGATATGGTTTAGGGTCAATACTCACTCTTCTCCATCTGAATTGAGAGGCTGGAGTAGTCGCTGTTACTTCTTCTCCATTTCTAAATAATCGGGCTATTAGAGTTGTCTGTTGGTTTAGACCGTCTCTGAAGATAGTTCCATTTGTTGATTCAATAGAAAGAAGATAGGTTTCTCCATCTTGGGCTAATATAACAGGAGTTGACCATTCTCCAGTAGTAATAGTTACAGTAGGGTCATCACTAGCTACTGTTATTGTAACCACATATAGTGGATCATCTCCTGCTGGGATATCCTTTGTCCATCCGTTAGTAACTGCCGATAAGTTAATAGAATAAGGATCAAATGTATAAATTATTGACCCATTTGGCTTATCACTTGCTGTTAGGTCAGTAGCGGATCTACGATACAAATATATAATCGCAGTATTTAATGCAGAAGCTGCGAAAGCAGCGGAACCTTTAGCTCCGCTGCTCTCTGCGGGATGAAATGCCGAATAGTAAATTGTACTCATGTTCTTACCACCTTATGTCTAACCCAGTAGTATTTCTCTACGGTACCAGATACGTCATTAGCTATAGTATCCATATACGATCTAGTAGGTACGGGTACTGCTGCTAATAATGTTGCTGTTCTTAATGGTGCGTTAAGTCCGGTACCCCTAGGGAAAATCACAGCAGCGCTCCCAGTACTACTAGGCCTCTGTAAAGATAACTTAAGAGTAGTTGAAGTTGCTGGTGAGCCTATAACCTCATATACAAAGTATACCTTAGTATCATCAAGTAAATTAGCCCGATTAGGATTAAAGAAAGAAGGAACAGAGGATCGTTCTACCTGAGCACCGTCCCACCAAATATTTATACCCGCTCCACCAGATTCTGGACCATCCATTCTAACTTGTATAAAAGCAACATTTGGATTTGAAAATGTAAACGAAAAACTTACTCTGGTCCACTCAGTAGTTATATTAACGTTTCCAGCTGCAAAATTATTAACCGAACTTCCTGCAGAATTTGCACCAAAAATAGATAATTGTCCCGTGGTTGCAACCGAGGCTTTAACATATACACTAAATGTCCAAGTTTGTCCATTTGCAACAGATGCTAAGTTCCAAGTTGCTAAGTTAGACGTAGCTGTATGCGGATCAGTTCCTGTAACAGCCATCTTTAGTGGAATCCCACCCGCGGGGCTGAGAGAAGTAGTAGTGTCCCTCGACAATGTTGCTGCATTGGCAGCAGTGCCAGTCCAAGCAAACATATCCAGTGGATTAAAAAATGTGTTGGGACTATCAACTGTCTTTTGAGGATATACTGCCATACCTTGGGATAAACCATGGGCAGTTGCGGTAGTTAGAGTATCTCCAACAATAGTTGATACTGTTACAAATAACTTCTGTGCCATTCCGCCATATACTTCAGTAAATACATTGGCACTATCAATAACACCAGGATCGTTATCCCAGAATAACTCTACTCCATTAATAAGTTCATCCGTACTATCTGCGCTAGTAACAACTAGACCAGTAGGGCTTCCAGGAACACTTGTTACAGGAGAAGATCCAGCAGTTATATTAGCACTAGAACTGCCACCAGATAGATTGCTGGCCCCATAGAAGCTATCATCGTATTCCTTGGCAACTACATCAACCAGACCGTCAGCCTGGTATGTTAAGCTCTCAATTCTAAAACGCTTCCCTGGAGACTCCCAGTTACTTCCGTATCTTGGATAAACTACCTGAATAATTGATCCAGCTAATAGTAGAATACCGTGGTATCTCATCGTGAAACTGATCGTTAGACCAAATCTACTCTTGTTGAGAAGTCCATCGGCTAGGATTCTAGTATTATAGTAATTGGTACTTCCAGGAACACTTAGGTTTCCCTTCTTCGGAACGTTACGATCAATACGTAGGTACTCGGAGTTAAAGAAGCTTACATTACGAGCCTCGAATTTATTCGCAGGATCGGCAAATGCGGCTGTTACAGAGTTGAAAGCGCTTCTTACGCCTTCATCTGACAGCTGAATCTTTCCGATAATGTCATCTGTAGTTACGATTCTGATAGTATCTGAAGATGAAGTACCTGAAGTGATCGCTACTGGTTCCTCGATATTCAGAAAGTACTGTCCAGAAGTATAACGAAGAATTCCATTATAGTGCTCTAGTAATCCATTTGTATTGTCGAACAATGGAACGCTAGTATCAATCTGAAGGTTTGTCTGGTACTTGGTTACGTAACGTTGTTCATGTCCGTCCCACCCACAAAGCTTCCAGTAGTTAATATCATCGGAATCATAGATGGAGTATCCTGAGATCTTGCGTCCATCTTTCTCGTCGAATACTGGATTACCCGCAGTTGTAGGTAGAGCTAAACTAGTGGGCCCAGTTCCTGAGACTCTTGTAAGTACCACTGAAGAAACATAAGTTAGCCCATTGACGCTTCCAGAAGTATGTGTAGGTGCTGTGGTCTTAATACCAGCTGTATCAACAGTATATACTCTTCCCTCATAGGAGACTATAGTACCTATAGCCCAGTTCGTCGAAGAGTTCCATGCCATTGAAGAAACACATGTTAGCCCATTAACACTTCCAGAAGTATGAGTCGGCTCTGCAGTTTTAATGCCCGCCGTATCAACAGTATAAACTCTACCTTCATAATATAGAATTGTACCCGCATCCCAATTCTTCCACGAGTTCCAAAGGTTTGTTAGTTTGCCTATAACATCAGTAAATGTAACTACTCTAGTAGCAAATTTACCATCAGTATTAGGTGCTAGAGCGACCTTACCTTGCCATAGAATATTACCACTAGCAGGATAACGATATACATCACCTACAATAGCTCCAGTAGTGCTAGTTCCTATAGAAACAGTAGATCTTGTATCGCACTTCTGCGCTGTAGAAATTACGGCTGGTAGATTTACATCTTTACCGATATCTAGTCCTCTTCCATAAGTCTTAGAAGTGAGATAGTCGGTGGTTTGAATAGCTGGATTTATGCTTACTCTCTTATCCGCATAACGTGGAAAGATAGTTACAGTATCATTCAATTTAGGAACAAATGTCCATAGTGTATCAATAGTTGCAATTCTAGTGCTGCCCTGATACGCGATGATTTCTGCTGTTTGCACAAAGCTTCTTCCCGTGCTTGAGATAAACCTCACTACTTCAATAGTGTCCCCCACATATGTATTATCAGCTGATGAAGCTGCTGTTGGCAATCTAATAGTATTCGTAGAAGCTAGTAAAGCTCCAGCAGGCACCACTTGTCCTGTATACACAGAATCTGGGTACAATGTGGTTAACGCAGTTGCTGTAACTGTTCCGGAAAACGCATTCTGAGCAAATAATGAACTATCAGTTAGATTGTCCAAGTTGGCATCCACAACTCTAAAGATAGGGCTGTTATGTGCTGGATCACCTTCTACAGTCATATCCGTATTTGAAGCAAAGGTAAATCCAAGATTCGATCCTACGGTTGTTTTAACTAGTGTACCCGATGAAATATTATTGGCTATATTACCAGTAAATTCTTTATGGTTGTATGTAACCATAGTCCAGCGTTGGCTGGCTCCATTCTGCATATAAAACTTTGTAATGGTTGGTACACCATTTACATAGCCTAGTGTTGGAGTAACACTAAAACGGAACCTAGTGTTTGAGGTGCCATCTGGATTGAAGAATGTCCACTTGTCTATAATCTGCACACTGGCATTTAAGAGCACATCTGTATCAGATCTATAAAGTGACACTGTAGAACCAAGTGGGAAATTAGCGGCATCTTGACCAGTTGTTTTACGATCCTTTAGGTAGCTTCCATCGTAGTTATAGCAGTCAATAACTTTGCCTCGTACTACCATCTTAAGTTCTGGTAGTGAAGTATCGCCCTCTGCAATTTTGAATTTTCCAACAACATATGCGGTATCGAGAAGTCTATGGTTTGGTCCCCAATACTCTGTTGTATCAGATCCAGTCCAGTAATCGTTCTGCACTTTGAATTGCTTATTTTTAGCAATGTCTACAAGTTGCGACGCTGCTTTTTGTCCAGGCTTACCAGAGAAGAAGTCAAGAGTAAATTGTAGGGGAGAAGATAAGGTTAGACTTTGGCCGTCAATAATTCCTGTACCTGGTGTATACTGCTGATCTGCAGGTAGCTCCGCTGGAATATCGTATTGAATATACCTACCTTCCGAAATATAGTTTTCTCTAACAAATAAAGAGTCAAACTCTAGTCCAGCAGCAAACATATTTATACTTGCTAGATCAAAACGTAACCCACTAGATCCACCTAAAACGTCACCTCGATCTGAACGACCTCTGCAAAAGATTTCGATTGCTTCTGAGGCATCTGCCGTTCTAGCAACTTCATCCGATCTAGCATCAAAGTCTGCTTTGTCGGTACAGATAAGACTTTGCCCATCTACATAAATATCATAGAGTCCTCCGATTTCACCCTCTGAGATAGCCGAAATGGCATACACAGTGGAGCTATCAGTATTGAGTGTATCAGCAAATACTCCTATACCTTCGGTGACTCTTACCCCATAGATAACCGGAATACTCTTAGCCGATAACTGAAAATCTAGATCTGTGAAACGGTCTTCTGTGACTGTTTTCTTGATAATTCTAGTTTTAGCACCGATACCTAAGAAGCCCTTCTTTGACTTAACATCATCAATAGTTTCATAGCTAACGGAATATTTTGCTAAAAGATTAAGCGAAGTTTCTGCGTGCATGAAGCCTTTGTCGTAGGCATAAATAGGCTTCAATGTGGAGAAGGGCTGAGGCACACCATTCTCATCTAGTGCTCTGTGGGAGTCATCTGATGTTACTCGACCACGAACCTGAGAGAAATCGCCCCAGTGACTAGTGAGACCCCATGACACTTTAATAGCCTGTTCGGTATCCTCGAAGCTTACATTCTGAATGATACCTTTAAATAGGTTAATAGGAGTGCCAAGAATCTGGTTTGTATCTGCGTCAAAGTATGCTCTGTAGATAAAGACTTCGCGGTTGATGAATGATGCGTAATTAGTATCATTCTTATTAAGAAGAATACTGATAACTTCTTCACTTGAGAGAGACAAAACTGTAGTCCGTGTTCCAGTGGGAAGATCTACGTCAATCTTTGAAACTGTGAGAGTATTGTTGCTTTTAAAAGCCTTAATATTTACTGGATAACTAATACCCGAAATAAGGAATGCTACTTTGTCACCTTCACGAAAGCCTTCTTCAAGAACATCATCAAGAGTTACAGGAGCTTGAAACGCAATGTTCCAAACTCCTGCGGATACTACTGAAATTATAACTGATGAAGTTAGCTTTCCGCCAAGAGCGTTACCGTCAACAACGACAGTTGTCTGACTCGCTGTTGCCTTAGTTTGCTCTTGCACGCTTCCAACATCTAGAATCTTATTAGCTAAGTATGTCTGTGTACCATTTGCTATTCCGGATAAGCTTGTGCTACCATCATCGAAAGATACGTCAATACTAGCATCAGTTAGATAAGTATAGCGTTCTTTCGAGGTAGATACCAGGCCAGTAATACTGTCTGGCTTCGAAGGTCTTTCGAACTTAATTAGGTGTGCGTACTTAATAGGTGCGTTATTGACCAGTGCATTTTTAAGATTTATGTCAACTAATCTTTCTTCTATCATGGTAATAATTCCTCTACTGAAACGCTAAACTGATAAAGATTATCAGTGTTTAAATCGTATTCCAAAGTATCTCCTTTTTGAATAACTCTAAATCGTGTGTCTACAAATCTAACTACAGAATCTGCTGCAACAGATCTAGATAGAGGAGGCATCACATGGATTTTTCTCTGTGTTGCTGTAGGCTGTGCAGTTCCGTTTCTAAAGTCACTGTTTGTCTCAACTCTTGTAATCTTGTAAGACTTTACATGATTAGTGTCATTTGGATCTACTATATTAATAAAGTCCCCAGGACTTGGCTCACCCGTATACACATTATTTATCATAATAGTTGTAGATCCAGCGGTGGTCTGATTTGCTGTTATAACCGGAGTTATAGTTCCAGCAACTGTCATAGCTTCAGTAGTAGTAGAAGCAAAAGTAACACTATTTACTGTACTACTACTTACTGTGTACGTACCGTTGTATACGCTTGGGGTAGTTCCTGCTACAGATATTTTTGAGTCTACTGGGTAAGGATTGACAGCTTGCGCTGCAAAATTAAGGGTAACGGCTGTTCCCGTTGTAGCTATACTAGCTATAGTAAGTCTTTTACTAAATAAAGTATTTATTGGAGCAGCGTGCTGAGGAAGAATGATAAAGAACGGTCTCAGTCTTCCTTCCCTAGATTCTAGAAACGTAGATACTGGTTCGAACTCTGTGCGAGTTAAAGGATTATAATTAATATCAAATTCCCAGGTATGATAACCGGGAGAGGCAGTTACGCCCCTCCCTGAAATCGTACGGGACATTTGTACTTGCCTGCTAGATCTAAACTTGACACTGGCGAAGCCAGGCCCTGCCGATCCAGTAGCACTAGAGACACCAGCAGTATCAATTTTATTATTGGGATCTGGCAATATGTCAGAAAAGTTAGTAAATACAGGCATTCATTTGTCTCCGATGCTGCCGGCAGCTAGCCGGCAGCACTTCTTTTACAATCTGTTTACATTAGGACGTGTATAAACATTCACGTTAACATCTTCAAGGAAGCCCTGTCCTGAGGCATTAGCAGCTTGTCTAAGCATTTTAATGATGTTCCCCTTCTGGGATACTAGAATATTTTCTACGCCAGAAGCATCTAGGGCTTGGATGTTGATAGTGGCGTTAACGGGAGCGGGTCCCATTACATCGTTGGCTGGGGTTACGTTGATTGGAGTTTCAGGAGTGATTACTTCAGGTCCCTTTTCTCCAACTACGAAGCCTCTGTTGCCGTAGCCTCTCATTAGTTCCCCACCGTAGGCTGAGCCGATAGTGCGGAAGTTTGAGGCATTTGTGCCCATACCTTGTGAGCCTCTTAGGAATCCAACTTCTCCACCAGCGTTAGCACTTGGTCCTCTTGCTAGATCGACCGTATCGCTACGCTTACCTATTGAGAGGGTTGATGGTGTTGCTGGTGCTGCAGATTTAGTGCCTCCGCCATATTGCATTCCAGAAATAATAGCAACTTGGGCTAAACCAGCTGCTCCAACAATACCCGCCATGATAGCAGCAACAGTAGGCCCTGCAGGCCCAAAATAAGGAATTACTGCCGCGTATGTAGAGGCTACAGCTGCTGCTGTTGACATAATGGCTTGTGCTATCATTAGCTTTTTCTGTATATTAAAAGATTTTCTAGCCATAGAGTCTTTCTTTTTCTCCATAGCTTCAATCTTGGCTAGACTACCCGCGGACTTTCCGTCTCTTTTTTCTTCTGCTGCGATTTCTTTATCTACACCAGCAA
>Ga0315905_10003207_pt1 | contig 16914 bp, 16 predicted proteins | sample LakEriMetagenome_5_FD_203522 | JGI IMG/M metagenome (GOLD analysis project Ga0315905, IMG submission 203522) | Freshwater fungal communities from buoy surface, Lake Erie, Ohio, United States - Buoy 4 MA121 | ecosystem: Environmental > Aquatic > Freshwater > Lake | place: USA: Lake Erie, Ohio... | reverse complement strand
AATTGAGGAGAGGAGGTTAAGTGGATAGTGGGATAGTAGGATAGTAGGATAGTAGGATAGTAGGATAGTAGGATAGTGGGATAGTGGCTTGCCCTGAGTAGTGAATGAAGAGTCGTCAGGCGATGCACTGCGCCGCACTGAGCATGCCGAAGTGAGCTTGTCGAAGTGCGAATCATGCACGTATCGAAGGGATTAGTGGGATAGTAGGATAGTAGAATAGTGGGATAGTAGGATAGTAGGATAGTAGGGAGTCACAGATCAGGCATTAGAGATCGACCAGGTTTTTTTTCTTTCGAATGTTGGTGTGGAGAGGCAAGGTATTCCGCATCTTCACTAAACGAATGTATAATTTTGAATTTTGAATTTTGAATTTAGAATGTGAAATGATTTTCTCAATCTTCTGCCTTCTGCCACCTGCCTACAAAAAAAGGCGACTCTTTCGAATCGCCTTTTCAAAATCTGATATTTAATACTGATTACTTCACATCAAACCGGTCGAGGTTCATCACCTTGTCCCACGCTTTGATGAAATCGTGCACGAATTTGCTTTTCGCATCACTCTGTGCATACACTTCCGACAAGGCGCGAAGTTGTGAGTTAGAACCGAACGCAAGATCCACGCGAGATCCTGTCCACTTCACGGATCCGGTTTTGCGGTCGCGTCCTTCGAACGCGTCTTTCGCTTCAGAAACCGGAGTCCAGGCAACATTCATGTCGAGCAGGTTGGTGAAGAAATCGTTTGTAAGCTTGCCGGGATGTTGAGTGAACACACCGTGGGCAGAGCCGTTTGCGTTCGCGCCAAGCACACGCAGACCTCCAATGAGTACTGTCATCTCAGGAGCACTGAGGGTCAGCAGCTGTGCGCGGTCCACCAAAAGGTGTTCTGCTGCCAACGAATAGGATTTCCTGGCATAATTACGGAATCCGTCAGCCTGTGGTTCCAATACTGCGAATGATTCCACATCGGTTTGCTCCTGAGAAGCATCAACGCGACCCGGAGTGAACGGAACTTTCACATCATGTCCGGCATCTTTGGCCGCTTTTTCAACAGCCGCACAGCCACCCAGTACAATGAGGTCGGCCATCGAAACATACTTGCCACCGGCATTGAATTCTTTCTGAATGTTTTCAAGTACTGAAATGACCTTGCTTAATTGAGCAGGATTATTCGCCTCCCAGAATTTCTGGGGCGCCAAACGTATACGCGCACCGTTAGCACCACCGCGTTTATCGGAACCGCGGAAAGTGGAGGCGGAAGCCCATGCAGTGGAAACCAGTTCGGAAACGGTCAGGCCGGAAGCGAGAATTTTGCTTTTCAGCGAAGCGACATCGCTTTCTCCGATGTTCGATTTTCCGTTTGCCGGTATCGGGTCCTGCCAGATGAGATCTTCAGCGGGTACTTCGGGTCCGAGGTACAACGACTTCGGTCCCATATCACGATGCGTCAGTTTGAACCAGGCACGTGCAAAAGCATCGGCGAAAGCCTGAGGATCCTGATGGTAGCGACGTGAAATTTTTTCGTAGGCAGGATCAAAGCGCAGTGACAAATCCGCAGTGGTCATCATGGGCGGATGCTTCTTATTCGGATCGTGAGCATCAGGGATCATGTGTTCAGGCTTGCAGTTTTTAGCTACCCACTGGTGAGCTCCTGCAGGACTCTTGGTGAGTTCCCACTCATAGCCGAACAGCATATCAAAATATCCGTTATCCCATTTTGTCGGGTTGGGTTTCCACGCACCTTCAATTCCGCTGGTGGTGGTGTGAACGCCTTTGCCTGATCCGAATGAGTTGATCCATCCGAATCCCTGCGCTTCAAGTGACGCTGCCTCCGGCTCGGGACCTACCAGTTTGGGATCTCCCGCACCGTGAGCTTTACCGAATGTATGTCCGCCTGCCACAAGAGCAACGGTTTCTTCATCATTCATTGCCATCCTTCCAAACGTCTCGCGTACATCGCGTCCTGAAGCAACAGGATCAGGATTTCCGTTAGGGCCTTCCGGATTTACATAGATCAATCCCATCTGTACTGCTGCCAGTGGATTTTCAAGTTCACGGTCGCCGCTGTAGCGCTTATCACCGAGCCACTCCTTTTCATTTCCCCAGTAAATATCTTCTTCAGGCTGCCAGATATCTGCTCTTCCGCCACCGAATCCAAAAGTTTTGAAGCCCATGGATTCAAGTGCTACATTGCCTGCCAGAATCATCAGATCGGCCCAGGAAATTTTGTTGCCGTATTTCTGCTTGATGGGCCACAACAGACGACGTGCTTTGTCGAGGTTACCATTATCAGGCCAACTGTTCACGGGTGCGAAACGCTGATTGCCTGTTCCACCACCTCCACGACCATCACCGGTGCGGTAGGTTCCGGCACTGTGCCAGGTCATCCTGATAAAGAGACCACCGTAGTGACCCCAGTCGGCCGGCCACCAGTCCTGCGAGTCGGTCATCAGCTTGGTGAGGTCGGCTTTTAACCCGGCATAATCCAGTTTCTTGAATTCTTCAGCGTAGTCGAATTCAGTACCCATCGGATTGGATGCGGGGGCATGCTGATGCAAGATATTGAGGTTTAGTTGATTGGGCCACCATCCCCGGTTGCCTGTTCCGTGCCCCGCCACTGGCATTTTCTCCCCGTGGCCAAAGGGACACTTCCCTGTTGATGATTGTGTTTTGTCTTCCATATTGTCGATTATTTTAGTCTGCCTCAAAAGTAGCCACCTGTTTTCAATAATTCAAATTGATTATATTTATGACCTCATAAATTAAATCTATGACTTTAACCCAACTGGAATATATCATCGCGGTTGATTCCCACCGGCATTTCGGGCTGGCTGCTGCGGCCTGTTTTGTAACGCAACCCACACTCAGCATGCAGATTCAAAAACTCGAAGAAGAATTCGGTGTGAGAATATTTGACCGTACCAAGCAGCCTGTAATCCCTACTGAAGCAGGTGTGTCCATTATTTCCCAGGCGAGAGTGGTGTTACGCGATGCTGAAATGATCCGTCAGATCATCAACGATCAGAAAGATATTATGGCAGGCGAGATCAGGCTGGGGATTATTCCGACTCTTGCTCCTTATATTTTGCCTTCCTTATACAAGCACTTGCGTGATAAGTATCCACAGGTGAATCTGATCATCCGTGAATCAATAACCGAGGAAGTGATTCAGGAATTGAAAAACAACCGACTTGATTGTGGTCTGGTGGTAACGCCTCTCAAGGATCACTCCATTCGCGAGGATGTTTTGTTTTATGAAGAACTTTTTGTTTATGTTTCAAAAAAGAATTTCCTGTTTGATAAAAAGTATGTTACACCTGGAGAGATCAATCCCGATCAGTTGTGGTTGCTGGAAGAAGGACATTGTTTTCGTTCTCAGATATTAAACCTGTGTGAATTGCGCCGGAGCTCCGATCACCATTTCAGGTATGAAACAGGCAATATTGAAACGCTGAAGCGGATGGTGGAGAAAAGCGACGGCATCACCATTCTTCCCGAACTTGCCATCAGGGAACTCGGCAAAACGGAATCGCGTCTTGTAAAACGTTTCAATGAACCCTTTCCTGCTAGAGAAGTGAGTCTGGTAACACATCGTGATCATATCAAGGAAAAACTGATTCTCACTCTGAAAAATGCCATCAGGAGTCTGGTTCCGGATGAGATGCTGAAACACGACAATAAAAGAGTGGTAGAGGTGAGCTACTGAATCCGGTTCAGTGATGAAATGAATCACAAATAAAATTCATACTCTGACAAAAATCCGGTTTTTGACAATTTCGTATAATCGCACTATGTTATATCATTACAGCAATATAATGTTTATAGAAGTCAATCGCCATGAACCGTAAAGAGGAAGTGCATTTGTGGAGTAAATTTTCCCGGCAGTACGAAGAAAAATTCATGAATCTTGACTTGTATGATCCTTCATATGATTTTTTCTGAGTGCACTTACCCATCCGGCATCAGCAATACTCGACATTGGATGTGGTCCCGGGATTATTTCGTGGTACCTGCTGAACAGGGCTCCGGAGCTTTTGGTAACAGGAATCGATTATTCCGAAGAGATGATCAGGCTCGCTTCAGCCAATGTTCCCGAAAGGCGTTTTATGGTCATGGACTGCCGCGAGGCATGGCATATTCCGGAGCAATTTGACGGAATTGTTTGCGGATTCATCCTGCCTTACCTGTCAGAGACGGAACTGAAGTCCTTCATTCAGATTTTGTGTAACCTTCTTCGCAATCAGGGCGTTGCATATATCAGTTTTGTGGAAGGCCCACCGGAGACTTCCGGTCCGGTGAAAGGCAGCAGTGGTAACAGCCTGTATTTCCATTATCACGAACCGGAAATCATAATTAAAAAATTGAAAATCAATTGAATAAATCCAATTCAGGTGTTCAGGTTCGATTATCAGACAGGCCAGGGTTCCGTTCAGGTGCATACCTTGATCATTGCTGAAAAAGAATAATAACAGGTCAGAAACTATAAGTGATGCGAAATGAAGGTGCTATGGGTTTTGTCTGTAATTTCGGAGGATTATTGTACAAGCCGTTTTATTAAAGCCAGCAGAGTAACCACACTACATTCTATTCCAGCTTTCTCAAATGAAAAGTTTTTTCAAGGCCTTGTATAGCCGGTTGCCGTTTAAGAAGGCGCTTTATTCCGGTTTGAGGATGGTGTGGACGCCTCCCGAACCTGTTTACAGGCATTTGTACTTCCATGATGATTTTGAGGTTCCGGTTTCCGGGTCACGTAAATTCAGAGTACATCATTTCGGATACTGGATCGAAAACGAAATTTTCTGGAGAGGTATCACAGGTAACTGGGAAAAAGAATCACTGAAGCTTTGGATCAAGTTGTGTGAACGTTCTAATGTCATCCTGGATATTGGCGCCAATACGGGTATTTATTCTCTGGTAGCCAAAACAGTAAATCCCCGTGCGGTGGTGCACGCGTTTGAGCCTCACCCGATGTTTTATGATTTTCTGTGCAAAAACATTTCGTTGAATCAATTTGATATCGCAGCCCACAGAAAGGCCATATCCGATTCCGACGGGATCATTCAGATCGAAGATTATTCAGGGGAGCAGAGCAGTATTTCAGTCGAGTCGCAACGCCTCGATTCGTTTATTGAACAGCATCAGACCGGTAAAATTGACCTGATCAAAATTGATGTGGAATCGCACGAACCGCTTTTGATGGAAGGATTCAGAAAGTACCTGTCGCAGTACAAACCGGTAATGCTGATAGAAATCCTGAATGATGAAGTGGCCGCCAGGATTTCGCAGTATGTGCAGGATATCGGGTATCTTTATTTCAATATCGATGAACGTGGAAGCGTTCGTCAAACCACCGACATTACTAAGAGCGATTTCTACAATTATCTGTTTTGTGATCGTGAAACAGCCTTGGCGCTGGGATTGATTTCGTAAATTTGAAGTGCCTGTACGAACAGAGCAGCCAGACATTTCCTGTAAAGTGATGCGATTTTTTTTGCGATTTTACCGGACTGCGGAGAATTCAACTCTTGTCAGATGACAGATCAAATTTATCTTAAGCAACTTCGTCAGCCCACCGTCAATGACCCGCTTCGGGTGATGATCAGTGCCTGCCTGTGGGGAGTGTGTTGTGCCTGGAATGGAACTGATAACGGAAACTATTCCGAGATCAAACGTTTGATGTCTTACCCGAATGTTTCCTTCACCCGCTTTTGTCCGGAAGATTTTGCATACGGCACACCACGGGAGTTGTCGGACATTCATGGCGGCAACGGTTTTGATGTGCTTGACGGAAAGGCAAAAGTGATTACTGAATCCGGAATTGACTGGACGGACGGCATGATCAGGGCTTCAGAGAAAATGCTCGAGCTGGCCATTCTCAATCGTATTGAGCTGGCAATTTTACTAGATATCAGTGCTGCCTGTGGAAGTCAGGTTATCTACAGCGGCTCACGACTGAATGCTGAAAAAGTATATCATATCAGAGCAGGAGTGTGTGCTGCGCAATTGATCAGGAATGGAATCAAAGTAATCAGTCAGCGCGATTTTGCTTCGATCGAATTACTTTTTTCCAAAATGGATCCGGCACATGTGGTGGATGAAACAAAATTAGATCATCATCAAACGAAGTGGTACAAAGAGTATTTTAATATATAACGTTATGCATGCTTTTCAGATATTCGAAACGGAACGGCTCCTGCTGAAACCGACAGACAAGGATGACGCCGCTTTTATATTCGAACTGCTCAACACTCCCAAATGGATAGAATACATCGGCGACCGCCATGTGAGATCAGAAGAAGATGCACGGAATTATATTTCATCCAAAATGATTCCACAGCTGGAACGACTGGGCTTTTCCAATTATACTGTTTTCCGAAAAGAAGACTTTGCGAAAATGGGTGTATGCGGAATATATGACCGCCAGGGTCTGGAAGGATTTGATCTGGGATTTGCTTTTTTGCCGGCGTATGAAGGAAAAGGATATGCATTTGAGGCTGCTTCGAGACTGGTTGAAGCTGCTGCCACTGAATTCGAAATCAGTCAACTGAAAGCCATTACCACCAAAACCAATATCAGTTCTCAAAAATTGCTTTTGAAACTTCATTTTGAGTTTGTCAAAATGGTCCTTATTGAAGGAGATGAGGAAGAGCTGATGCTTTATGAAAAGAATTTGAAACCAATAGCAGCCAGTAAATGAAATCAAAATTCGACTGCAGTTTGAAATTGCGTTTGCACACACATCTGTTGGCGCTTCTTGAGGAGCGAATTCATCTTGCAAAGGAACTGGTGCAGTCGGCCACGGATGCTCGGAACGAAGATACGAAGAGCAGCGCGGGCGACAAGTATGAGACGGGCAGGGCGATGATGCAACAACAGATTGACATGAACCAGGTGGAACTTCATAAAGCAGAGCTTTTGTTCAACACACTGAAAGCGCTTGATCCCGTCATGCCAGGTGAACGGATTTCAGCCGGCAGCCTTATTTATACCAACATCGGTATTTACTATATTGCTGTTGGAATCGGTAAAATTGATTTTGAAGAGCAGGAGATTTTTGTGGTTTCTCCGGCTGCTCCGCTGGCGCAGATGCTGATGAGCAAAAAGCAAAACGATCAGATACACTTCACCGGAAAAGATCATACGGTACTTTGTATTTGCTGATAAACGCTCTGCAAGAGAAGTCATTTCCTTCATAACAGGCTCACTTGCAGATGTGAAGCTAAAAGCATACCTTTGCACCCCGTTTTATAATCCAGTCATGATCTCTACATCCAACATCTCTCTCCGTTACGGCAAACGCGTGCTGTTTGAAGATGTCAACATTAAATTCACTCCCGGTAATTGCTACGGAATTATTGGAGCCAATGGTGCCGGTAAATCAACGTTTCTGAAAATTCTTTCAGGTGCCATCGATCCTTCTACCGGACAGGTTCACATCACTCCCGGCGAAAGAATGAGTGTGCTCAGTCAGAATCACTTTGCATTTGATGATTATCCTGTTTTGCAGACCGTACTGATGGGGAACAAAGTGTTGTGGGATGTGATGCAGGAAAAAGATGCCATCTACGCGAAAGCGGATTTCAGTGAAGCCGACGGTGACCGTGTCGGTGAACTGGAAACGAAGTTTGCTGAAATGGATGGATGGAATGCTGAAAGTAATGCCGCCGAATTGCTGAGCGGACTGATGGTGCCGGAATCCTATCACCATCGTTTGATGAAAGAACTCAGTGGTAAGGATAAGGTGAAGGTGTTACTTGCTCAGGCACTTTTCGGTAATCCTGATATATTGCTGCTCGATGAGCCCACCAACGATCTGGATGTGGAAACCATTACCTGGCTGGAGAATTTTTTGGCCGATTTTCAGAATACGGTGATCGTTGTTTCCCACGACCGTCACTTTCTCGATGCCGTTTGTACTCATGTCGCTGATATCGATTTTGGAAAAATCTCCATCTATACCGGTAATTATTCTTTCTGGTATGAATCCAGTCAGCTCGCCCTGCGTCAGCGCGCTGATCAGAATAAGAAAGTGGAAGATAAAAGAAAAGAGCTTCAGGAATTCATTGAACGATTCAGTGCCAACGCATCCAAATCGCGTCAGGCTACCAGCCGAAAAAAATTATTGGAGAAACTGGTGATAGACGATATTCAGCCATCTAACCGAAAATATCCCGGCATCATTTTTAAAGTGGAACGCGATTGCGGCGATCAGATCCTTGCGCTGGATCACCTGACAAAATACGATACAGAAGGACAACCGCTTTTCTCTGATATTTCATTTACGCTCACCAAAGGTGACAAGGTTGCGATTCTTTCGCGCAACCACATGGCAATTACCGCATTCTTTGAAATCATCAATGATAAGATAAGTGCCGACAAAGGAAGTTATCAATGGGGCAGTACTATTACCAGATCCTATCTGCCCAATGATAACAGTACTTTCTTTAAAATTGATGAAAATCTCATTGATTGGCTGCGTCAGTATTCGGCAGATAAGAATGAAACCTACATAAGAGGATTTCTGGGTAAGATGCTTTTCTCCGGCGAAGAAACACTCAAGAAATGCAATGTGTTATCAGGTGGTGAGAAAGTGCGTTGCATGATCAGCCGTATGATGCTTACCAATGCCAACTGTCTGATTCTGGATGAGCCGACCAACCACCTCGATCTTGAATCCATCACAGCATTCAACGACGCACTGGTCGACTGGAAACATATCGCGCTATTTTCTTCACATGATCATCAGTTCACACAAACAGTAGCCAACCGTATCATTGAACTGACTCCCCATGGTGTTATTGACAAGAGGATGTCGTATGATGAGTACATATCCGATGAAAGGGTCAAGGCCATGAAAGAGGAGCTTTACGGCGTGGGAGTCTGACCCGAGCCCTTTCATCACTTCCCGTATTACTTCTTTTCACCACACATAAGGTGTAACTCCCTTAATGACACTTATGACTATTTGAATTGGCAGCTGTCCAACTTTTTGGATTGGTCGGTTTGAGCTTGATCTAGGCTCAAGCAATTGACTAACAGTCATATATATCACAACTTTGCTTCGAATTCAACTTTCCGAAAAAGGGTTGTTGTTCCGCTTTTTACCCCGTTTTTCGGTGCTTTCGGATCATTAATTCGTCACCTTTTTTTGTTCGTTCGCCCATAAACACCGGCTTTTCATCACAAAATTCCGGGTTGCGAGCCGCCTATAGAGTCATCTTGGTATCAATCACGGAAACAAAAACAAAAACAAAAACAAAGAAAAATGAAAAAGATCGTTACCACTTCAATGATGATGCTGCTGGTCGCAGCCGGTGCCATGGCACAACCTAAAAAGAATGTATACCTTTTTCCTGAAAGCGGAACAGTGTGCAATCCGATGGAAATCTCACTTCATGTTCAAGGCAACGGATTCAATCCCGTTTCTTATTTGTGGAGCACTGGTGAAACAACCCCTACCATTCAGATCACTCAGTCAGGTACGTATACACTTACCGTTACAGGTCAGCATGGTAATTCAGGATCCATGACTACTAAAGTAAGGACAGCCACTTATAATGTGTTGCCTGCTGCTGACATTTCAGCGCTCACCGACCTTTGGGTTTGTAAGAATGACACGGTAAGACTTCAGGCAGTACCCGGATATGATTTTTACACCTGGAGCAATGGAGCGTCAGGAATGAACTTTGAAAGAAAGATGGAAGGTCCGTTTCTGAATATGGGACCTGTGCTGGACACCCTGAGTGTTTCTTATACCGCAACAGTGGACAAAGTATGTTCAGTAACATCCGAGCCGGTCTTGCTACGTGCCATCAGAAGACCCGAAGGTGTTGGGGTGTTCTATGAGAACAAAATGAATATCCGTCACAATGATTCCATTCCTGCCAGCCTGGTACTCGAGTATCTTTATCCGGTTTCTTATGAAATGTCTTTCACAGAGATTGCGAATCCGTCAAATACAATTAAATACCTAACAGCTCCCGGCAGCAGACGAGCACCCGCCAGCATACTGATTCCCGGTACTGCCTATCATGTGGAAACAACACCGATCATCAATGGTGTGAGATATTGCCCCGGACCGGTGAGTACCATCGGAATCAGACCGTCTTCAAACAGACTGGGAGTGGGAGGTTTTGAAGAGCAGCAAGAGATGAGCATATATCGCATTTTTGATCTGAGCGGCAAGATGATTATGGAAAAACATGCCGAAGCATTTAATAAGGATTGGCTGAATGACATCGCGCCACAGATGGTGGTGATTCATCGAACTGGTACCACCAGCGAAGTTGTTAAGATGCAGATCACAAAATAAATTTCGTCGGAATCTGAAAAAGAAACTATAACGTACTTTTTGTTCTTCCGTTTGAATCCCGGTCATGCAAGTGGCCGGGATTTTTTATCCCAATTGCATTCCTTTCAACATATGCATCTCGGCAAAAATAAATAAGGTGGTAAACAGCAGTATCATACCCAAAACAACCGATGCAAGTATATAAACCTGACTGAATGTAGTTTGCCGGAAGCGCCATGCATCAGATACTATGAAACCTTCCAGAGCCCAAAGCATGATAAAGGGGCCGGTAAATGCCATGTTCAATCGGAAATCGTCAGGAAGGTTTTGTCTCAGCAAAAAGAACATAATTGTGCAGCAGGAGACAAGTAAATAAGTTGCGGCAAATACAGAAGTGAATTCCGGTAGTCTGAAACGGATCAGCAGGCCTGTTATCAAACCGCCAATCAAAAAAGCGATGGTCAAAATCAGTAGCATTTGGCGCAGTCCGGAGATTAAATCAAAGTGGGATTGTTGCAGTTTTAAAGTTCCGTTCCAGAAATTAATGTCCCGTTTCAGTGTATCGCCGGTCGAGTGATTGCCGGCCTGAGCGATTTTATTTTCCGTTTCCCGGATATTGGATACCGACTTCCTGTATGACAGATCGCCATCAATCCACGCCATTGCAAAAACGAACGCCATACACACGGCAAAAAGGAAAACATGTTTCAGCATGATCTGTAAATAAGCAGTAAAGGTAAAATACAGTTTCAGATATTAAGATACTGAGTTACTTCCAAAATGCAGGCTGACGGAAGGTGTTGATAATCAGTAGCTCAGACTATTGTCAGACATAGTTGCTATCTTCAGCCCATGATTATTTTGTTTCACCTTTAAATGTTTATATCAAAGATTATGAAGAAAACACATTTCAGAATGTTACACCTTTCCGGATGGATACTGGCACTGGTGTTGCTTGGCGCGATGCCGCAAACAGTGTTGGCTCAGGGAATGACACCTGACCACATTGCTAAAATCAAAATGGTTACCGGAAGTAAAATTTCGGCAGACGGAAAACACGTAGCCTACGGCGTTAGTTCACCTGCCGATCCGTTTAAAGAGAACAGTCCGAACCGGAATCATTTGCATGTGATGAATGTTGCCACAGGCGAAACCAAATCTTATTTCAGCTCATCAAGTGTTAGCGGAATCGAATTCCGTCCCGGAAAGGGCACCATTACTTTTCTTTCAAAAGGAAGCGATGATTCCAGCAACTCACTTTATGAAGTCAGTTTAACCGGCGGTGAAGCCACTAAAATATACAATGCAGGATCCAATATTTTGAGCTACACCTGGCAAAACGACGGCAAGCATATTGCCTATTCTGTAAAGGAAGCCGCGAAGAAGCCTGAAACACCCCTCACGTACAAACCTGATTTCTACGAAGAAGAGCTGGGAATTCAGAGGGCCTATATCGTAGATGTTTCTTCATCAAAAAAAGAGGCGCGTGAAATCAAAGCCGGCGGCACCGTTTATGAAATGACCTGGAGTCCTGATGGTTCTAAAATTGCTGTGGCTGTTGCACCTACCGCTTCAGTTGATGATTCATACATGAAGAAGCAGGTGAAAGTGATGGATGCTGCAACCGGAAACGTGGTGGCTTCCATCGATAATAAAGGAAAACTCGGACAAATCGAATGGAGTCCCGATGGTAAACGTCTGGCCCTTGTAGCGGGTAATGATCTGCATGACCCTACAGACGGCAGCATCATGATGGTGGCTTCTACAGGAGGTGCTCCGGTCAATATTGATCCCGGCTTCCTGGGCAAATACTGGGATATTGAATGGATTGAGGCCAATACCATTTTCTACCTGGCCAGTGAAAGCACTGCATCTACCCTTGGAACCATCCGCCCCGACGGAACAGGCCGCCAGATTATTTTCAGCACCGGCGAACATCACATCACCGGTTATTCCAGATCGTCAAACGGAACCATTACATTCACTGCAAACGCACCCTCACATCCGAACGAACTGTTCACCATGGCAGCTGCGAAAAATTCAAAACCGGTGAAGCGCACCAACAGCAACGAGTGGCTTGCAGATGTGAAAATGGGAAAACAGGAAGTAGTCAGCTACAAAGCCCGTGACGGCAAATACACGATCGATGGCATGCTGATTTATCCGGTTGATTATGTTGCCGGAACACGTGTGCCACTCATCACGGTTGTTCACGGTGGACCGGAAGCACATTACAGCAACGGCTGGTTGACGGGATACTCGATGCCCGGACAAATGGCAGCTGCAACTGGATATGCCGTGTTCTATCCGAACTACCGCGGAAGTACCGGTCGCGGAATTGACTTTATTTACAGCAGCCAGGCTGACATGGCCGGTAAAGAATTTGATGATGTGGTGGACGGAGTCGACCACCTGATCGAAAAAGGTATTGCCGATAAAAACAGGGTGGGAGTAACCGGTGGTTCTTACGGTGGTTACGCTTCGGCCTGGATGAGTACCTATTATTCCGATCGCTTTGCAGCTTCGGTAATGTTTGTGGGAATCAGCAATAACATTTCGTTGTGGGGCACCAGCGATATTCCTGAAGAAATGTATTTGGTTCACGCACGCAAAAGGCTTTGGGATGACTGGACCGGATTTTTGAAAACCAGTCCTATTTATTACGTCGACCGCGCGCAGACGCCGATACTCATCATGCACGGAGCCATTGATCCTCGAGTTCACCCCGCTCAGTCACAGGAACTTTATCGTCACCTGAAAGTGAGAAAGCCTGAACTGCCTGTTCGTTTGGTGTATTACCCGGGCGAAGGTCATGGTAACACGCGCTCAGGTTCCAAATATGATTATAACCTGAGAATGATGCAGTGGTTCGATACCTATCTTAAAACAGGCAACCGCAAAGCGCCACTGCCTTCGCTGGATCTTCCCGTGAAAAAATAATTTCCTATCCGTCCTATGCAAAGCCCCGGCTGAAAAGCCGGGGCTTTTCTCAATCTGTCATAAAAGTCGTATCTGTCATACTAACTCAAATTACCATAAAAACCCCTAACAGCCCCGGCCACCACAGTTACTCAAATTTTTCTACTTTTGAAAAAACACCCTGTTATGACGAAAACAAACTTTATTCTTTTATTCTTTTTAATCGCTTCGGCTCAATTGCTGGTTTCGTGCGGAGGCAAAGATGAATCCTGTGAAAAAGATGCTTGTTGTGCCCCGGCAACCGATGAGGACCGGGTAGCCATTGCAGGACTACTCGATTCGCTCAACATCGCGGCTGCCAATGCCGATTACAACACCTACTTCAGTTATTATACGGATGATGCTGTTTTCATCGGCACCGATGCTACCGAGAACTGGAACAAACAGGAATTCATGGAATGGTCGAAGCCTTATTTTGACAAGGGAAAAGCCTGGAGTTTCAAAAGTATCGAGCGTAATATCTATTTTCATAACACAGGTGATCTCGCCTGGTTCGATGAATTACTCGATACACAAATGAAAATTTGCCGCGGCTCAGGTGTCGTGGTGAAACGAGATGGCCAATGGAAAATTCAGCAGTATGTTTTATCAATGACCATTCCCAATGCCATGGTCGATTCTGTTGTTGCCATCAAAACAGCCGAAGAAGATTCGTTGATGAACACAATCAGAATAAATCCCTGATGAAAGCAGCAGTTTACCGTGCTTATGGACCACCCGAAGTAGTAAAGGTGGAAGATATTCCCGTTCCGGTTCCTAAGAACGATGAGATTCTGGTGCGTGTTCATTTCGCTTCTGTTAACCGCACCGATACCGGATTCAGAAGTGCCGAGTATGTCATCAGCAGATTTTTCAGCGGACTGTTCCGCCCGAAACAACAGGTGCTTGGTTGTGAATTTTCAGGCGTGGTGGAGAAAGCCGGAAGCGATGTTACAGAGTTTAAGTCGGGCGACCGCGTTTTCGGATTCAATGACGAACGCTTCGGAGCACATGCCGAATACATGTTGCTACGAGAAAAGGACGCTGTGGTTCACATCCCGCAAGGTGTTGATCTTAAAACAGCATCAGCGATCAGTGAAGGCGCTCATTACGCTCTGTGTAATATACGTGCAGCTAAAATTTCCGCCGGTCAAACCGTACTGGTCAACGGCGGAACAGGTGCCATTGGATCCGCCGCCATACAAATCATCAGGCATATCGGAGCACACGTCACTGCAGTTTGTCCTGCCGTTTATGTCGATATGGTCCGATCGCTTGGCGCGGATGAGGTGATGGCTTTTGAAGAACAGGATTTCACGATGCTCAATAAAAAGTTTGATGTGGTTTTCGACGCAGTGGGTAAATCCACTTATGGCAAGTGCCGGAGAATCATGAAAGACAAAGGCATCTACATGTCGACAGAGCTGGGGCCTGGCGCACAGAATGTTTTTCTCGCACTCATCACTCCCTTTCTGGGCGGGAAACGTTTATTGTTCCCGCTGCCTGTCACTGCCAAAGCGGATATCGCTTTTCTGGGTGGACTGGCTGCTGACGGAAAACTAAAGCCATTGATGGATCGGGTTTTTCCGTTGGATTCAATAGTGGAAGCACATCAATACGTCCAGTCAGGAAAAAAGATCGGCAATGTGCTCATCGATATGAGTTTGTAAACACCCAGGGTTGTTGAAAAGTAATCTTCAGCGATGTTGAGTCGCCGGATTTTTCTTTTACTTTCATCATACCTAAAACCACAATCCATGAAAAAAATACTGAAGTACCTGCTGGTGCTCGTACTTGTAGCTGCACTGGCTGTTGGCGCTGCCGCGGGATTTATTGCCCTGCGCGGAATCCCATCTTATGAAGTAAATGTTCCTGAGATCCCAAAGGTGGAAGTGACTCCTGCCAGAGTGGAGAAAGGTGCGAAGATGGCTGCCATGCTTTGCCGTCATTGTCATTTCGATCCAAAAACCAACGCTATGTCGGGTATCAACATGGTTGAAATCCCCGAGTTCGGAAGAATCAATGCCAGAAACATCACCAATGATCCGCAATCTGGTATCGGAAAATGGACTGATGCACAGCTTATTTATTTTCTGCGAACCGGTATCCATCCAATGTCAGGGAAATACGTGCCTCCTTATATGCCTAAGCTGATCCACATGGCGGATGAGGATATTTATTCGATTGTAGCCTACCTGCGTTCCGACAAGCCCGAGATTCAGGCGCACCATGCAGAGTTGTCGGAATCAAAGCCATCCTTCCTGACCAAGTTTCTCACCACGGTTGCTTTCAAACCATTTGATTTTCCCACACAGCCGATACCATTGCCCGATACCACCAATCAGCTGGAATGGGGCAAGTACATCACACTCTATCAGTTGGAGTGTTACACGTGTCATTCAAAATCGTTTGAAACAATGAATATGCTCGAGCCGGATAAGTCGGAAGGATTTTTTGGCGGCGGGAATATGATCGGTACTCCCGACGGCACCCGGATCGCTTCACCAAACCTGACACCCGATGAAGAGACAGGAATCGGTAAGTGGACGGAAGAGCAATTTGTGAATGCGGTCAAGTATGGACTTCATCCTTCAGGACCCGCACTTCGATATCCGATGTTACCTTATGCTCAGCTGTCTGACGAAGAAGCTAAAGCAATTTTCGCTTACCTGAAAACGGTACCGAAAATTAAGAACAGGATTGATCGAGGAGTTTAGAAATTGAAACGGTAAACTATTCAACGGTCACAGTAGAAATATGATTGAAGACCAACTTGAAAAATAATGAGGTCGTTCAATCAGTATTTACTTTTCTTCGTTATGATCTGAACCTTCTTTGGGTTTGGATTCCACGATAGTGTAAGTGATTTGAACCTGCTGTGGCTGTTCCGGTGCCCGCGGTGTGGTCGGTATTCTCCAGTAAGCGTTTTCATCATCATCGTCATCATCCTCTTCCGGTTCAATTTCCCACTGGTACAGTTTGCGCTGAGGCCCTTCCTTTTTATAAACAACAGCGATCAGTATCCCCGCAAGGGCTCCGTACAAATGCCCTTCCCATGAAATTTTTTCCACCAAAGGAAAAACTCCCCATACCATTCCTCCGTAGAGAAATACTACGATGAGTGAAAGCGCCATTAGTCGCGTATCTCTTCTCAATACCCCACTGAAGAAAAGAAAAGTGGTCAGCCCGTAGATCACACCGCTTGCGCCTATATGAAATGATTCACGTCCACCCAGCCAAAGCCAGAAACCTGCAAGAAAATAAATCCAGATGAATACTTTCCACGCAAGTGATTTATAGAAATAAAACAATCCAGCTCCCAGAATGACCATAGGAAGCGAGTTTGATATCAGGTGTTTGTAGTCGCCGTGAATGAACGGACTGGTAATGATGCCTTTCATCCCCGAAAGGGTGCGCGGAAAAACACCGTACTCCGTGAGTAAGTGTCCGGTTTTAATCTCAATGAACTTTACTAGCCACAAAGCCGCCACCAGAAAAATTCCCGGAAGAAAACTGTAGATGATTCTTTGTATTTCTGCGCGATCTGACAAAAGTGGGTACGAATTACGAATGGTTACGAATCTACTAATTACTAATTACGAATGTGTACGAATCTACGAATTGCGAATATTTACGAATTACAAATGTTTACGAATTACAAATGTTTA
>Ga0315905_10003206_pt1 | contig 16920 bp, 9 predicted proteins | sample LakEriMetagenome_5_FD_203522 | JGI IMG/M metagenome (GOLD analysis project Ga0315905, IMG submission 203522) | Freshwater fungal communities from buoy surface, Lake Erie, Ohio, United States - Buoy 4 MA121 | ecosystem: Environmental > Aquatic > Freshwater > Lake | place: USA: Lake Erie, Ohio... | reverse complement strand
ACCCACGCGATGGCCGCCACTTGATTTTGGGTAATGATGGCGGGGTTTACACCAGCTATGACCGGTGTGAGAACTGGGATTTCCTGAACCATGTGACCATCTCTCAGTTCTACCATGTAGCCGTGGATAACCGACATCCCTACTGGGTTTATGGTGGCCTTCAGGACAATGGTTCTTGGGGAGCGCCATCCCGCACCCGCTCGGGAGGCGGGCCCACCAACGAGGATTGGGTGCTTCTCAGTGGCGGCGACGGCTTCGTTTGCAGGGTCGACGCAAACGACCCCTCACTCGTGTATTTCGAGACTCAAGACGGAGGAGTAGGCCGAATCAATCTTGCCTCGGGTGAGCGAGGCTTCCTGCGGCCACGGGAATCGCAAGGGCAAGCTGAACCGTACCGGTTCAATTGGAACACGCCCTTTATTCTTAGTGCTGCCAACTCAAAAATCGCCTATGTGGGTGGCAACAAGGTTTTTAGAACCAATGGAACAAACGACCCGTCACGGCCGATTTCACCCGAGCTTTCGCGAACTCGTAGGGGAACCGCCGCAGCCTTGGCCGAAAGTCCACTCGATTCACAAGAACTTTGGGTAGGCACCGACGATGGCTGGCTTTGGCTCAGTCGGGACCTGGGTGTGACTTGGCAAAATATCAGCAACAACCTGCTTGCGCCAAACCTGCCAGCGGGAGGTGCCCCGCGTTGGGTATCGACCATTGAACCCTCCAGGCACCAGGCGGGTCGTTGCTATGTGGCGCTGGATGGCCACCGTGATGGCGATGAGCGGCCACTTTTGCTGGTTACCGAAAACTTCGGCCAAGAGTGGACGGCATTAAATGGCAACCTTCCTGCCGGATCGACACGGGTTTTGCGCGAAGACCGGATCAACCCCCGGGTGCTTTATTGCGGCACGGAATTTGGATTTTTTGTTTCAACCGATCGGGGAGCCAACTGGACCGCAGTTAAAGGCAACCTGCCAACTGTCGCAGTCCATGAGGTTGCCCAGCCTAGGCGAACCAGTGAAATCGTGCTGGCAACCCATGGGCGTGGTGTTTGGATCTTGGACGTAGCCCCTCTTCGGCAAAGCAAACCGGAGCTGGGTGAGACAAAAGCCACCCTGTTCAAGCCGGATGTTGCCACTCAGTGGGGGTATGAACCAACCCGTGGGCCCATTTATGGCGGGGGCAGCAGGCGTTATAGGGGCGAAAACCCGCCAAATGGAGCGGTTTTGCACTACCTTTTGCCAGCCCAGACGAAGGAAAAAGCAAAACTTGAGGTTTATGACATTCAAGGCGATTTGGTTCGCACTCTTGAAGGCTCTGCAGATGCTGGTTGGCACAAACTGGTTTGGGACTTTCGTCGTGGCCCCACTGGGGGTGATGCCAGCCGGCCCGCAGATTCGGCAGGGCAACCCGGAGCAGGCAGGCGTGGCGGTGGTGCAGGCAATAGGGGCGGCCAAGGCGGCCCACGCGAGGGCCAGGTGGTACCCGCTGGAGAGTACCGGATTGAATTGAAGGTTGAGGGGGAAGTTTTCAAGCAGACCCTGCGCATTGAAAATGATCCAAGTCAGCCTAGGCCCTTGACTGAAACGGGTTCGGATTGAGAGCCAACCTATCTGGGGAATATCCAAGTTGATAGCCCGCCAAGCGACCTGCTTAGCGGGCTTTTTCTTCACCTAAAACACCATTATAGCTAATCAGGGCTAAATAGGTTAAATAGCGAGCCATTTCCAACCTTTCCGAAAACAAATGATCTAGACTTTTTGCTTTTTTTTGCCCAAAGCGACCGAATGAAATAAATGCCTGTCCGTGAACGGCTTGGGGAATTACCCAATCGTTTGCTGGAAGGCTAACGGCTGCAGTTTTGCTCGCCATGAATTGGAGGGTTGGGGGAATGTTCCGCTATTTGGGGAGATTGGCGAGCAATCACCCCTGGATGATTCTGGGATCGTGGTTGATTATTGCTGTTTTCATGGGTTTTATGGCCCCAAATTGGGACCGTAATAGCCAGGATGATGACATTCGCTACCTTCCTGCCAGATGTGCCAGCGTACGCGGATTTCAATTGTTGGAAGAAGCATTTCCCAAGGACAGTTACGCCTGCAATTTGGTTTATGTGATTGAGCGGCCAGACCGGCCGCTTTCGGAGCAGGACAAGGGCCTTCTAAGTCGGATCGTGAACGACTTGGACCAATTACGCATTCAAGAACCTGGTTTGCAAATCAGGTCTATCGCCTCGCCTCGAGATTTGGGGGTGGGCAAAAAACTGATTAGCTTGGATGGCCAATGCCATCTGATTCGCATCCAACTAAACTGCCCTTATATGGCTGCACAAACCCGCACCACGGTGGACAACACCAATGCGGTGGTGTCGGCGGCGTTGCAAGAACTCATCCCAAACCCTGCTGATCGGCCGACGGTCTATGCCAGCGGTCCTGCGGGCATTGGGCGTGACCTGATTGACGCGGGCACCAACAGCCTGGAAAACACCACTTTGGCCACCATCGTGCTAGTAGTGGTGATTTTACTGTTTGTTTACCGTTCACCCATCATGGTGCTCATTCCCCTGCTAACGATTGCGCTATCGGTATTTGTAGCCCTGAAGGGGCTGTCAATGCTGACTATTATTCCCGGGTTCAAGCTGGCCAATGTGAGCCAAATTTTTGCGGTGGTGATGCTATATGGCGCCGGAACCGATTATTGCCTTTTCTTGATTAGCCGTTACCGGGAAGAATTGGCCGAGGGAAGGCCCATCGGTTCGGCGGTTGAGCGAAGCATGGGCAATGTTGGGCACGCATTGGCGGCCAGTGCCGGCACAGTGATTTTCGGCTTGGGCCTGATGGGGACCGCTGAATTTGTGAAAATTCGTTCCGGTGGTCCAGCCATAGCCTTGAGTTTAACGGTGGCGTTTTTGGCCTCTATCACCCTCACCCCTGCCCTGCTCCGTCTGGCGGGTCGTTGGGCCTTTTGGCCGGGCCATGTGCCTGGCCGCGGATATGGCAGATTCCACGACCTCCTTTCGAGCCACAGGATTGAAACCGTTGAAAAAAGCGGGTTCTGGGAAAAGGCCAGCCTGGCGATTTCAAAACGCCCGGGCCTGTGGTGGCTGGGTGGTTTTTCCTTACTGCTTCCGCTTGCGATCATGGGTTGCCTGACACGGGCAAGCTACCGGGCCACCGCGGAACTGCGTTCTTCCAGCCCGAGTATTCAAGGGCTGACGGCTATTCAAAGGCACTTCCCAGCGGGTGAGGCCGGACCGATTACCGTATTTTTAGAATCTGAAAAAGACTTTGATACCCCACAAGGGCGTGGGATTATCGAACACTTGAGCAAGGGGTTCCTTACCCTTGAGCATGTATCTGAGGTGCGAGCCCTGACGCGGCCTTTGGGCCAGCCGATTGGCGAACCTGAAACGAAGGCGCCAATCGGTAATGGAGCCGCTGGTTTTTTTGCCAGTGGCCTTGCCAACATCAAGGGCGGCATCGATCAGCAGGTTCGGCGGATGGCGGCCCAACAATACTCGGCGGCAATTGAGCCGCTGGAAGATAAACCCAGACGGCATGTGACACGGCTGGAGGTTGTGCTGGATACCGACCCGTTCGATCCGCTCAGCGTGCCAGTTTTGGGGAAAATCCAAGCTTGGCTTCAAAGCGAACTACCCCATGACACGGCGAATTTTGGGACCGTTCGGGCGGAAACCTACGGCATCACCGTTGGCGCTGATGACTTGGCCCGCATCACCGAGGCGGATCGCATTCGCATCAATATCTTGGTGTTGCTGGCGGTGCTGGGAATCCTTTTGGTCTTAGTGAAGGATGTGCCTCTGGCTTGCTATCTGCTTGCCTCGGTTCTTTTCAGCTATTTGGCCACTTTGGGCGCGACAATGTTATTAGCCCACTGGGGTTTTGGGCGGCCTTTTGGCGAGGTGGACTGGCGGGTACCGCTGTTCTTATTCGTGATTTTGGTGGCAGTGGGCGAGGATTACAACATTTTGCTTGTTTGCCGAATGGTGCAGGAACGAAAACGAAGAACTCCCGTTGAGGCCATGCGCAGGGCTCTGGCGGCGACAGGCTCGACCATCACTTCGTGCGGATTGATCATGGCAGGGACGTTTGCCACGCTGATGCTTGCGGGCTTGAACACCATGGTTCAGATAGGATTCGCCTTGGCATTTGGTGTGATTGTGGACACTTTTATCGTCCGGCCAATTCTTGTTCCCGCCTTTTGCTTCTTGCTATGGCAACGGCAGGAAAAAAACAACGACCCGGCGACTTGGATTAGGGAACTAAACCGCCGCGCCAGCTGAAAAGCATTTGCTTTTCGACCGGCACGGCGCAGGGTATTTCAATTGCCAGAGTCAGGCGCGAACTAGGCTTTCGCCTTAGCTGCCTTTTTGGCCAACTGCGACTTTTGTCGAGCAGCCGTGTTGGGGTGGATCACCCCACGGGCTGCAGCCTTGTCTAGCTTTTTGTAGGCCGCTTTGAGCTCTGCCTCGGAATCGCCCTTTGCGGCGATCACCGTGTCAAAGGCCTTCAATTGCAGCTTCACGTCTTTCTTGACGTTGCGGTTGTGGCTGCGGCGTTTATCGCTCTTGCGCAGGTTTTTAGCTGCGCTCCTGGTATGCGGCATGAGGCTTCGGCTCCAAACTCTGCCAGTTTACGGTCAAATCAAAAAACGAATGGGCCAAAACAATATCGACCACAAGTCATAATACTATCAGCAAGTGCCTTATTTCACAAGCAAAATTGGGTGCGGTTGGAGTTTTTAGGCTGCTTTTGAACAAAAAACCTTTGCTATTCAAAGCAGTTAAGCCATCCCGGGGATTTCAGGTTCCGGCTTTTCGTCTAGCCAGAATGTCCAAGGGCCTTCTCCAGAGGGGATGATCCGATTGCTCGAACGCCATGGACGGGCATCGAGAACGGAGGCTGTTTCCATCGACTCTGATTCAAAAATTAGCGGCAATTCAAGGGAAAGGGCCTGTTTGGAGGCCACCTCGGTGGCTAGGGCAACCCATTCTGCGGGCCAGGCCCCTTCGAGCCGCACTATCCAGGCCATGCGCCAAAGTGCAGAAGTATCGGCATAGGGCCAAGCGGATTTGCCTCCCAAACGGAGAGCCTGCCGTAAACGACACCCAGCCCGAACCGCTAAAGTTACCAGTTGGTTTAGGGCATTTTGGCTCAGTTTTTCTTTCGCCAAGGCATCCCAATGGATGTGAACACCGCCCAAAACAGCATCCACCTGTTTGCGCGCTGGCCCCCATTGAGCCAACAGATCTGGGAATTGGGGGTAGCGAACCACCCGAACCGGGCGGCCCGGGCAGGCCAATTCAGCCAGGCTGGCCATAGCCTGCGCGGCTTCGCGGTTTTGCCCTGTTTCTTGGGGTGGAATCCAGCCGGTAACTGCAAGGCGCTTGCCTTTTTCCGCTAGCCATTGCTGAAGTGCCAAGGTGGGCTCACTCAGCCCTTGGGAAGACCCGAAAAAGAATAGGCCCATTTGGCTTTGATTTGGAGCCGCCCCTGGCCCCAAGGCCAAATGCAGGCGCAACTTTTTGCCTAAAGCCAAGGCGGCCTCTTCCAAGAGGTCAAACGCCTCTAGCCCACGACCGGGTCCAATGCCCAACTCTTCCATCCATAAAGGCGCGCCAATCAGGTGGATTTCACCTGAACACCACGCGGCTGTTTGGATGAGGCGAACCAAAGCACGCGCAACATCGGGACAGCCAGGTAGGTAAAGCCGGGCGTGCAACACACGCAGGGGCAGGCTGTAATCGGTTTGCCCCGCTGGCAAGATGGGCTGAAACCACCCGCGAGCAACCAGGTCGGCAATATCGGCACCGAGCAAAGCCTGAATCAGGTTGCGAGATTCTGGCCCGCTTTCCAATGCTGGGTGATCAGTTTGACAGGCTTGGGGGAAAAAACGCCCCAAGGCAGGTTGGCCCAACTCCCTTAAGGCGCAAGCTAACCGATCGATCAAATCTTCCCGCTGGAAGACTTCGCCTGGGGTTTTGGAAGGCTCGATGAAGTGGGCGGCTCCAGAAACCAGTTCAGCTTGCCAGAGTGGCCAATGGGGATGATCTTGGCCTGCCAAATGGGCGGCTCGACGAATCTGGTTGGAAAGCCACGCTTCGTCGAGGGCTTCCACCCGGCCAGATTTGTCGCGTGTCCACCAGGGCCCCATGGGCAAGTGCCTCCCGGGAAAAGGGACCGTTCTCTTGGTTAAGCCTACCCGATAGTTGCCAAGAATGCCCAAAAAGCTCTGGCCATCGATTCGGTGGCGGTGCCGTGGATTTGGTGGCCCACGCCTGTGAAGTCCAAACGGGTGAGATCGGCGACCGGGCCAAACAAAAGGTCGGCCTCGGCTGCAGGCAACATGCCGCCAAAATTGGAATCTCCCCGCAATAAAATTACCGGGCAACGGATCTGCCCCAAAGTTTGGCCCAGATTCAGGTCATCGAGCCAACGCCCTTGCAGAACGGCAAGTGGGCAGCCTGGATCCATTTGTTTCAAACAAAGGGCCATATAACGCAAGCTTGCCATATCTCGCATTTGCCCTAGAGGCCTCTTTTTGCCTTGGGGATCGCGAATTTCCAAGGCGGCAAGAGTTTGGGCAACTTGGTGAACAGGCTGATTACTGCCAGATAGGTGGACATAGGCCTTGAACAAATCGCCATAGCCCGTCTCATGCAGCTGATGCAAAAACCCAGGGCTTGGCGGGTCCTCCAGAACAATGGCAGCAATTTTTTCTGGGGCCCGGGAGGCCACCTCGGCCGCAACCAGGGCCCCTAGGGAATGGCCCACCAAGATGACCGAGTGATGGGCTAGTAGGGGTAAAAGGGCATGTAGGTCGTCGGCATAGTTTTGAACCAAGTAGCTGCCGGCCCGGTCGGAAGAACCGTGGCCCCGCCAATCTAAAGTAATGGGGTGAATGCCTGAAAAAAGGCCGGAAATCAAATGATTCCAGTCGCTGGCTTGGCGAGCGAGGCCGTGGAGAAATAATACCGTGGGCCCGTTGCAAGCGCCTTCATAGACGGCGAGGGAGGGGTGTTGGGGGATGGAGAGGCGGCGGGGGGTGAACAATGATTTTCTCCTCGAATTTTAACAAATTATTCAGGGAACTAGGTTCTAATAACTGTTAGGCCATTTAGGACCCATTTTGAACCGACAGACCTTGAAGATCGTCTTAAGTCTGCCCGATCAGAATGGCTAGCCGAATGCATTAGCGGCTATCGGCATGGTAATTCCGGCTGGTCCATCTGTGCGGGCATCATTGACGAATCGACCGAGCAATGGCATTACCAAGGTTTAAGTTATTTAGCCCGAGACGACGATTCCATGCGATGAGTACGGTCAGGGAATGACTTCCAGGCATGGTTTTTGGTTCCTCCAAATCCGCCCCGCCAGCGACAGGCGCAGAGAAGAGGTTGATCATGGTACAGAAGACCACCGGCTGGAACCCACTGAATTGGTTCAAAAGCAATTCGGGCACCAAGGTATGCCGGAAGAAAACCTTGGTGCTTGAAACCTTGGAAAGCCGCGAAGTACCGGCCGTGATCGTGGTCACCAATTTACTGGACAGCACCAACCCTACCAACCCGCTGGCGGGATCATTCCGCGAGGCAGTTGAACGCCTGGCAACCTCTGGGGATGAAATCCGTTTTGCAGACAGTCTGTTCCCTGAGGGAGAGGGGCCAAAAACACTTACCCTCAACGGTGCGTTAGGTGCTTTGCAGATTGAGCAGAACAACATCACGATCGTGGGACCGGGACGGTACACCACAGGGAACAACGAATATAAATTGATCCTTCAATCGGATCGAGGCTTCGCCTCAGTTTCTACTACCCAGATCGCAAATGGCGGTGTCGGATTTAAAGTGGGTGACTTCCTAGATCAAGGCTCCACCGAATTCACTGGTGGTGCCCGGTTTCAGGTTCAGGCAATTGGGGGCGCCGGTAACATCACTCAGGTGGCAGTAGTCAACCCAGGAGCCAACAGCACCTTCACAGGGACACTCTCAAGCAGTGGTACTGGCAGTTCCTTCTTGACAGCCATAGGCAACAGCAAGGGGACCGGAGCAGTATTTGCCAATCCTGCAAAAGGGCTGGCCAGCGATATTATTGTTTCCCAACTCATCAACAGCACTCCGCAAAATCTGAATATTTCCGGAATCCATTTTGGAGATACCAAATTAATTACCATTCTGCAAAATTTGGGAAATTTAACCGTATCGAACTGCCTTTTTGACAATAGTGCATCTACTTTTATCGGAACAGATGGCAGAGCAGGCGACCTTTCGATTGACAACTGTGCGTTTGATGGTTCTAACACACAGGTTATCTATCTAAACGGTAGTGGTAAACTTACTGTCAATAATTCAACCTTCACTGGTGCTTTAGGATTAGGGAGTGGACTATCAATTAGATCATTTAGTAATTTGCTTAGCATCAACTCTTCCGCCTTTCATGATGGGGAAAATGGTGTGTCGGTTCAGGGTGGGACCACCTCCATCAACAACACTTATTTTACTAACATTTCGAACGGTGCGCTCACCCTGAGCGGCAGCAGCACCACGGTCACCAATTGCTACTTCGCTGACAATTATCGGTCTGAAGGTATTCAAATCGACCCGACCAGCTACGGCGGGGCCAACGCCAACAAGGGTGGGGCGGGCATTTTCGCCTACAACGGCAGTAACCTGACAGTTACCAAATCCCTTTTCCTGCGCAACGCCGTTGGTGACCCCAAAGTCACCAAATCAGGCATCAACAACCTGAACTCCGGCGGTGGAGCGATCTTCAACTACGCCGGTACCCTGAACATTGATCAGTGCGGTTTCACTGAAAACTCGGTGGCTATCACCCACTTCCCACTGATTGAAGCCTCTGACAACACAACCAACTTCGCCGATAATCCGGAATTGATGCCATCACCAGCCAACACTGGCGGCGGAGCTTTATATTCTGGTGGCCCGACAAATATCACCAACAGCTATTTCAACAAAAATCTTGTCACCAGCCAGGTTGAATTTTTTGCCTACACCAAAATCCCCGACAGCCCTCCACCGCCAGCCTCACTGCCACAGTACGCCGGTGGCGGGGCCATGTACCTGACCAGCAACAACGCGCAAACCGCAGCCATAACGCTGAGCAATTTAACCATCACCGAGAACACAGTTGAGCAAGTCTCCCCAACCGCCAATCCTTATGTCGGCGCTCTCATCAATGCCGTGACCGCTGCCGATTTCGACAAGGACGGGTTCGATGATATTGCACTGGGAAGTAATCAGGATCTGCTCAACCTGCAGATTCGCACAGGATCAGGTTTTGGAACATTTGCTACCACGCCTGATTTTATACTCACCGGCGCCACCCAAATGACAGGTTTGGCGGCCGGCGACTTCAATGGCGACGGTTTTATTGACCTTGCATCGTCCGGAAACACCACCACCGATAATCTGGTGGTTTTACTGAATAAGGGAATTACGAATGGGATTTGGATGGGTTTTGACACACCTGTCCCTTACACCTTTGGCCGAAGCACCAAAGCCATCGCTTCCGCGGACCTGAACAACGATGGGAGGGCCGACCTAGTCCTAGGTAACAATAACGCCACCGGGAATATTCAAATAGCCATACCGGATTCGAAAGGCGTTTTCACCAGCACTGCCTACACCGTAGGTTCAAGCACAGCAGCCGTGGCGATTGGTGATTTGAACAACGATGGCCGGCCCGACATTGCCGCCGCGCTGTCCACCACCACCAACAATGTTCGTATCCTGATCAATGACAGCAAGAATCCCGGACAGTTTTCGGTGGGCCCCACCACCACGGCCGGAGACAAAGCACTGACAGCCATCGGCATTGGAAATCTCAATGGTGCTGGCAACACCCTGAAAGACATTATTGTTACCAACTACGAAGCCGCAGATAATGTGTTTACTTTGTTGGATTATGATGGCGCCGTTTTCAACTGGACCAAGGCCACGGTGGGAGATTCCGCCCGTGCCCTCACTGTTGGAGACTTCAATCAGGATGGCAATGACGATGTCGCCATCGTGCAAAACAAAGACACCGACAATGCTCAAATCGGGTTATCTTCCAACACCGGCACACTGACTTTTACCACCTACACGGCAGGCACCAAGGCCTATGCCGTGGCTCCGGTGAGATTTCAATCCGCGTCCAAAACCATCAACTTGGTTGTGGGCGACCAAAACCTTAGCAACAACATCCAAATTGGCCGCAACAATGGTAATGGCGGGTTCTTTTTCAATGGCAGTGGCAATGTAGGCACCACCAGCCGAGGCAACGGGCTGCAGGGTGGCGCCCTGATTATTGCGGCAGGCGTTGATCCCGCCATTCCTAACACGGTTCAGGAAAGGGCCTTCACGGGAACCACCAACGCCCAGTTGGTAAATGTAACCATCACCAATAACAACCTGATCAATCCTTATTCCGTCGGCAAAGCCAGGACCATCAACTCCATCTACCAGAATGTCCGGTTTGGGCTTTCCCCGGTGAACACCACCGACACCGGAGGCCTTTTCAACAACACCGGTTCCGGGTCAACGACAACCCTCTTGAACACTATCCTTACCCGAAATATCGGTATCAACTATCCCTCTCTGACTAATTACATGGGCACCGTTGCTTATTCAGACTCCAATCAAACCTACAAGGGGACCAATTTCACCTCCTCAGGCTACAACCTTTTCAATCCAGCCTACACCAGCGGCTTCCCAAGCAATCCCCCAAGAGCCCAAGGTGATTTACCTACTTCTGACACAGCACCCATTTTTGATGTGTATGGCTTGCAAAACAACCTTGGGCCGCAAATCGGGCTTTTAACAGCCCAACCTATCGGCACCCTCCCGGATAAGGGGCAGGGAAATGTGCTAACCATTGCACTTGATCGCCTAAGTCCGGCTCGCGATTCGGGCAACAGCTCGGTTTATAACACTGGGCAACCTATTCAACTGAATACCGATGCACGTGGCGTGAAGCGACTGATCAATCTGGCGGTTGACATGGGCGCCTACGAGGTGCAATTCGCGACCAAGACTACTATTGTTAGTCCTTCATTGATCCCTGCCGCGCCAAATCAGGGATATCCCAACCCATACCTTAACTCCATTTACGGCGTGCCTTTGACCATCACGGCCAAGGTGCAGTGGAATGACAACAAGGTTCCAAACACGGGAATAACCGGGACCATTTCCCTGGTAAACGCTGACAATCAATCAATTGTTTATGCAACCGGTTCGGTTGTGCCAATCAGCCCTACCGACTTCAAACTGGGTGGACTGGTCCAACTGGTAGTCAACACCAATGACCTTAATGTGTTGCCAACCGGCAAGAACAATTACATTGCCTTGTATTCGGGCGACACCAACTACGCCATCAGCCAGACCAACACATTCACCATTGATGTGAGCCCTGCCGCCACGACAACCACCCTCAACCTTGGTAATCCAGAAGTCCAGGCACCTAACACCGATATCCTTTTCACTGGAACCATTAACTACGCACCTTCAACCCAAATTCCGGCTGGAACTATCAATATTCAAAGGCAACCGATTGCAGGAGGGGCTTGGACCACATTTGCCACCGCTTCTGTAGATAGTGCCGCTGAATTTAGTGCAACTGGCCAAATCAGTGCCCTTGGTGATTACAACATTCGGGCCATTTTTGTCACCATGGATTCGAAAAAGTTCTCAGACTCCACATCCAACACTGTTTTGCAAGAAATTGGCTATATCCCAACCATTGACCTCAGCCCGTTCCCTGCCCCGGTGGAAAGGGGTGACCTAGTCACTTTCACCGCCACCGTTGGCTATAGTATCACTAGTGGAATACCTACCGGAACTGTCACCTTCCAAACCGTGGATGGATTGACAACTATTGCGACTGTGAATCCGCCGACCCCAAGTTCTGCTGGGATCCTCACTTACACAGTAACGGTTGATCCGTCGATGTTGCCCTTGGGTGACAGTAGCATTGTGGCGGTTTACAACCGAAACGGCGGCAGTTATGTGGGAGAAACATCGAAAGATCAAACCTTGACCATCGTTGGTCGAACAACAACCACGGTGCTTACCGCCAGCCCTGCTTCCGGGGTGGTGTATGGGAGCCCTGTTCAGTTTACCGCCACCGTCACCCCCAACGGCCCTCCGGCCTACTCGGGCGGATCTGTGGAGTTTTACGCTGGTGGGGTTCTTGTTCAAAGCCTACCCATTTCGATTGACCTGAATGGAAATCCCCAACCGGTCACCTACACCACCTTTGGCTTGGAAGCTGGAAGCATGAATGTGGTGGCAAAATACACGGGTGATCTTACCAATTATCAAGGCTCCATCTCCAACACTGTCAATGTTGCAGTGAGCAAGGCCGCAACTAGCCTAACCCTCAATCCGAGCGTTGCCCGCATTGAAGTAGGCAAACCGGTCACCCTAACTGCCACCCTGACAAACAGCGCTGAAGACCCGTCAGTGGATCCCACTGGCAGCGTTAGTTTTTATCTAGACAGTTTAAAAATTGGATCTTCCACTCTCAAAGGCAATGTCGCCACATTCATCGTCACACCCCAGCAAACTGGCACCTTCGTGTATGAAGCCAAATATGCTGGCACCACCAACTACCTCGCATCCTCAGGAACCACCACCCTGACCGCCTTCCAGCAGACCAAGGAAAACTTCTACCTGGTTGCTCCGCAGTCGGGCCCATTTGTGCAAATGTTCAATCGGGTTACCAATGAACAAATGACGGTGTTTCAGCCATTTGGACCAGATTACACTGGTGGTTTCACCGTGGCAAAAGGCGATGTGAATAGCGATGGCGTAGCAGATATTTTGTATTCGCCCCGAGTTGGAGGCCAAATAGCCATTTATGATGGTGCGACCTTCAGCCCACTGGGTTCAATTTATCCGTTTGGAGCCGGGTTCCCGATGTCATTAAGCTTGGCAGTGGGCGATATCAATGGCGATGGGTACGGCGATGTGATTGCTGCCCCCTCCGGAATTGGCATGCCACCCCATGTGGTGGCCACTAGCGGCTTGGATTTGAGCACAACCCTCTTCAGTCAATACGCTTACTCACCTCAGTTCTTGGGTGGTGTTAGCGTTGCTACCGGAGAGGTGAATGGCGACGGCAAAATGGACATCATCACCGCCCCCTTGGTTGGAGCCCCTCCACATATTGTGAGCTTCGACGGGGCAACCGGGGCTGTCCTTCAAAGTTATTACGCTTACTCCCCGCTATACAAGGGGGGTACTAGTATCACAGCATCCGACCTTGATGGCGACGGGTATACAGAAATTATCACCGGTGCCAGCGCCGCGGCGCCGCATGTTGTCATAGTTGAAGCCAGAACCCAGACGGTAAAAGCCAGCTTTTATGCTTACGCCCCTACCTTTGGAGGAGGCGTGAGAGTTGGTACTGTTCAGGATCTTAATGGCGACGGAATAGACGACATTATCACAAGTCCTGGCCCAGGTGCTGGCCCCAATATTGTCAGGTTTGATGGCAAAGCCGCTCTTCAAAACCGATCGGTTGTGGTTGACAGTTTCTTTGCTTATGGGCCCGGCACGCCGTCGCTTGACTACACGGGCGGTACATTTGTGGGGTAATTCTCATCGTGTTCGAGAGGATCAACGAAGGTGGGAGCCATGATAGATTGGCTCCCACCTTTTGTTTGGAGTTTAGAAGTAATGGCGGGTCCAATATGGAGCGGTCATTTCCCCATGGATCGCCGGCCTATCGGCCAAGAAAGTACGAAACAACACTTTTGGGATTGCGGTTGGCAAACATTGGTTTTCGGGCAGGCTCGGATGGATTTTGGTCAAACCGACAGAGCGGGCTGGTTACGTTTGGGGCTTTTTGAACCGGGTTTTTCTAGCGGCATGCGAATTCGAAAAATGGTTCCCACGCCAGGCTGGCTTTCGACCGTTATGGTCCCGCCCATGAGCGATACAAAGCTGCGAACAATAGCCAAACCCAAACCCGCGCTGGACCCATCTGTATTGCGGGCCGGGTCGAGGCGGTAAAACCTTTCAAAAATCATTTCTTGTGCCTCGGGCGGAATACCAATGCCGGTATCTTCCACCTCGATCAAAACCTCACCCGGGGTGGAACTGTGTCGCAAAATCACCTTGCCATTCTTGCGGTTGTATTGGATGGCGTTGTGTAGCAAATTTTGCAGCGCTTCGCGGAGCTTGTCCGGGTCGGTCAGGAGCATACAAGAGGCATCGCCCTCATGTATCAGCTCAATATTTTGCGCCCGGGCTAGGGGACGCACCACCTCCAAACATTCCTCGACTATATTGGCCAAATCCACATCACCGGCCTGCAGCATGGCGGTGCCTGCGTCCAAACGCGCCAGGGCCAGCAGTTTTTCGACAATGCGTGCCATGTGGCCTGCTGATTCTTTGCAATCTGCTAAAAACTCGCGGTATTGCTGCTCGGTGCGGTTTTTTCGCAGTGCCAGCTCGAGGGTGGTTATGATCCCCGCCAGCGGGGTTCGCAATTCGTGGGAGATATCGGCCGTAGCCTGCTTTTCGCGGAGAAACGCGCGCTCAAGCTGGCCTAGCATCACATCAATACGCTGAGAGATGGGCTGCAATTCTTCAGGCATATCGGCCTTGTTAATTTGCAGCCTGAAATCGCGCTCGGTCACTCTGCTCACTGCTTCGGAAAGGCGCCTGAGCGGTTTGAGGGCCCAACGGACCAACAGGCCGGTACCTAAAGCCCCCAACAAAAAGGTTGTGGAACTAATAAGCCCCAACTGCCATGCTAGATGCCTTAGACTGAAATCGCGTTCATCATAAAGATTTGATTTGGCATCGGCAAATTTCGCATCGAAATCGGCTTCCATTTTGTCGCGCAAATCCAGCGGGTAGGCGCACTGGATAAAAACCGATGGGCGCAAAGGCATTTCCTGATCTTCTGGCAGCCGCGTAGCTGGTGGCTGGTTTTGGCCCCGCCCTGCCCCCTCGCGGCGTGGCCTAGGCATGTTGAAGCCGGGGCCTGTGGGAACCAGCCGGCTGGATGGAGCCTTCAAGCGAACCCTGCGAACCTGGGTTTTGTTGGGCATTTCGTAATCGTTGAATTCGAAGTGCAAAACCTTGTCTGGGGCAAAAGCTCGCAAATCAATCGCCATGCCGCCACCGGCCAATGAATCGGAGCGGAAAGTACTACCCCACACAGTATCGACTTGGTAATACTCGGTCACATCATTCAACTGCTGAGTCAACTCATCGCGATTGAACCTGATTTCGGGAACCTGGCGCAGCACTTCCGGGTAAAGCGGCCCACGAAATTGGGTTGAAAACCAACCGGGAAATAGAACAAATCCATTGGGGGCCGTGGCCAGACTAACCATACCCAACGCATTCAATTCGCGGTAACGAACCCTGCCCCAATCGAGATGGACCTGCATGAGGCGCGCCAAGGTGAGCGCTTGGTCCAGCAACTGCCGATCCATGCGCTCGGCTTCATCATGTTTGCGCTCTTCGTTGCGGTTGAATTCCAGCTCTTCGGCGGTGGCCGTTTTTTCGAGCACCACCTGCCTGGCATTGGTGTAGGCCAGCAAACCAACCCCGGCCTGTAAACCGGCCAAAAGGGCGAGAAGCCAGCCTGACAAAACCAGACGAAGGGAATTCATGGAACCTTGCCCAATTCGGCAGGAGTATCCTCTGCTCGCATCATGTACCCCTCACCCCATCTGGTCAGGATAAGGGCTGGCTCGAAGTTTTTGTCGAGCTTGGTTCGAAGATAGCGAATGTAGACATCCACCACATTGGAAGTGGCCTCATCCATTTCGTCGTAAAGATGGTTCCAGATCATGGTTCGGGTAACAACCTGGCCCCTGTGAAACGCCAGGAACTCCAACAAAGCGTATTCGCGCGGGGTGAGATGAATCACCTTGCCACTGCGCTTGACCATTCGAGCGGCGGTATCGATTTCCAAATCAAAAATGCGAATAATCGGGTCTTTCATTTGGTGACCGCGACGAATCAAGGCGCGCAGGCGGGCAAATAGCTCGGTCAACTCAAACGGTTTCACCAGGTAGTCGTCGGCCCCGGTATCGAGACCTTTGACTCGATCTTCCAATTCGCCCCGTGCAGTCATCACCAACACATGCGTAGATATCCCATCCTTGCGCCACTGCCTCAATAGGGACAATCCATCACCTAGCGGAATCATTAAATCGAGAAGGATAGCATCGTATTGGGCGGTACGGACTTTATAATCAGCCTCGTGGGCATCACCAGCGACATCGACAGCAAAGCCTTCTTCCTCGAGGCCCTGCCGAACGCTGCGCTGGAGAGGCTTATGATCTTCCACCAGCAATACACGCATCAGATGAAACTCCAAACCAAGAAAGAACTAAAAGCTGGTAAAAACTGAGGGGAGCCCTGCAAGTCACCCGAACAGAAAACCTCTTCAGTTGGCCAACTTTGGGTTGAATTGTCCAATTTATGTAACACTCCTCATTAAAGTCCCTAGGTTATTAAATAATGGTGAAACCCATTTCTAATGCCAAAATTGATTACGCCGGATTACCAACATGTCACACATCTCCCTGATCCCGGAATCTCCAATTGATGTTTTGGCAGTTGGGGCCCACCCGGACGATTTGGAGATTCTCTATTGGGTGCTTTCCTCCCCTTGACCTTGGGCCAAATTGGCACCGAATGTTTCCCGTAGGAATCGCACAAAATCGCTTATTTCCTCGGGGTTTGCCGCACCCTTGAATGCCAGGACGGCCGCCTTCAATTTGGTCAGTTCGGTTTCACTCGATTTCACCATTTTCCGTTGGTCGGGAGAACCAGGGGAGAACCAAACCTGGCCGCCAATGGCATCCTCAACGGCTCCGTGCAAAAGCTTTTGGCCAATACGGACATAATGCTGTTGGGTTGTTTGAACATTGCTA
>Ga0315905_10003205_pt1 | contig 16921 bp, 14 predicted proteins | sample LakEriMetagenome_5_FD_203522 | JGI IMG/M metagenome (GOLD analysis project Ga0315905, IMG submission 203522) | Freshwater fungal communities from buoy surface, Lake Erie, Ohio, United States - Buoy 4 MA121 | ecosystem: Environmental > Aquatic > Freshwater > Lake | place: USA: Lake Erie, Ohio... | reverse complement strand
TAAAAGCCCTGACTGGTACGCAGATTGCCAACATGACTACCACTCAAATTGCAGGATTTACGACAAGTCAAATCTCTGCAATTGATGTGGCCGACATCTCTAGGATGGGAACAGCGCAAATCAATGCTTTGACCTCTGACCAGTTGAGTAAATTAACTGCTAATCAAGTTCAAGCACTGACCACAGCCCAAATTGTGGCCATAGACACCGCTGACTATGCAGGATTGACTTCCACGTTCATTCAAGCTCTGACAGATGCTGAACTGCAGGCGTTTACAACGGCACAAATTGTTGCAATGGACAGTACGCATATGGCAGCTTTGCTTCCATCACAAGTTGCCGCCTTGACTAGTGCTCAAATTGCTGCAATTCAAACTGCTGATCTTGCAGGTTTCACAGGCGCACAAGTTGCAGCCATTGAAGCTAGGGATATCGGCGGCATGTCAACAGCTCAGTTGGATTCATTAAAAGCATTTGACGCGAGCTTTACTGACTCACAGAAAAATGCAATGAGTGCGGCGCAGAAGACTGCAGCAACAACACCGCTTGTACTTGATCTTGATGGCGATGGTGTTCATACGACATCACTTTCAGCGGGCATTCAATTTGATATTCTAGATACAGGAAATCGAATTCCTACAGGCTGGATTGATTCTAAAGACGGCTTGTTAGTTAGAGATTTGAACAGCAATGGATCCATTGATTCCGGAGCCGAACTCTTTGGTAGCTCGACAACACTTGCTAATGGTCAAAAAGCAGTAGATGGCTTCCAAGCATTGTCCGCACTAGACTCTAACCATGATGGACTGATCGACGCCTCCGACCATGACTTCACAAGTTTGATGGTTTGGCAAGACGTTAACCAGGATGGTTTGAGCCAAGACGATGAATTGCACTCATTGGAAGATTTGTCTGTTCAATCTCTGTCACTCGGCTTTACACCCGTGTCTCAGGACGATGCCGGAAACTGGATTGGTCTTGAGTCAAGTTACCAAACAACAGATGAAGAAATTCATAAGTTGGTGGACGTCTGGTTTAAACTGAGTTAACGACTAGTGTGAATGATCCGACTACCCTCACAGGGTAGTCGGAATTTCATATGGCTTAGAAATTGCTTAAGATGCAAGATGTCGAGGAATCTACAGATGCCCATACTCTTGCAGCCAGATCAAATCAAGGCTTACACCATTGCATACACACCGCAATTGTTTGCGTCGGTGGAAGCCCCTTTTCTGCCTTTAGATCACACCGCCAATGAACGCAGTGACTGGCAAGAATATTGGCCAATACGCAAGTTCCTCTTAAATAACGAACTTGATGAGGATTGCCTTTACGGTTTTCTTTCTCCAAGATTTACTGACAAAACTGGATTAGATGGCTCGCGTTTAATGGCGTTTCTATCGAGAGAAGGGGTTGGTAAAGATGTTGTGACCATTTCTCCACAACCCGACATGGGTGCGATGTTCCTAAACGTATTTGCACAAAATGAATTGTTCGACCCCGGATTTTGTGAAACTGCAGATGCTTTTTTCAAAACGATTGGCATCGACATTGATCTCAAAACGTGTGTAATGGACAGTACGCAGATTGTTTTTAGCAATTATTTCTTTGCAAAACCAGCCTTTTGGCGTCGATGGCTTCACGTAAATGAGCGAATCTTTTACCTCTGTGAAGAACAGTCCGATTACGCCACCAAAATTGGCTTGCTTAACAAGACGAGCTATCGAGAAGGAGTTCAACGGAAAGTGTTCTTAATGGAACGAATAGCGTCCACCTTGCTCACCATCGAACCTCATTGGCAATTAGCAAACTACAACACATTTCTATGTGCATACTCAGCAAGCCGCTTGAATGAATTCCCTGAAGAATGTCAAGCTGCTGACGCACTTAAAATGGCTTGGAATAAAACCAAAAATATCTGCTACATTCATCAATTCAACAAAATTATTTATGGTCTTTCTGATAAATTAAATACATCAAACGAAAATTAATCCATGATATTGAAGATTTGTTACTGACTATCATATTTAAATTGTCATTTCAATCTTCTGCCAACCGTTTAAATGTCATTGCGTGCAATAATTATCAAATTCCAAACATCACTAGAGATATTAAATGAACACAAGAAACAATTTTATTGATAATTTTTTCCATCAATATTTTTCTACAATCACAACAAAAATTGCTCAAATTGATGTTCTTTCGTTGCAAAAAGCAGTTGAGATTATTCTGACTGCTAACGAGATCGGTAAAAAAATTATATTTATAGGAAATGGTGGAAGTGCTGCCATGGCAAGTCACTGCAGCGTTGACTTTACCAAGGCCGCAAATATTAGATCTATAAACTTTAATGAAGCTGATTTGTTAACGTGCTTTGCAAATGATTATGGATATGAAAACTGGGTTGCTCGCGCACTAGAAGCTTATGCTGACCAGGGCGATGTTGTTGTTCTAATAAGTAGCAGTGGTAGGTCGCCTAATATTATTAATGGTGCCGCACAAGCTCGCAAGATGAGTTTGCCAATTATAACTTTATCTGGCTTCACCCCAGATAATCCTTTGCGTAATTTGGGAGATGTTAATTTTTGGTGCGACAGCGAAGCCTACAATGTCGTCGAAATGACCCATCACGTTTGGCTTTTATCCATCGTCGACTATATTATTCATTGCAAGAGTATTTAAATACTAGAAACGATGCGAGCTTTACTTTTAGCGGCTGGTCTCGGGACGCGATTAAAGCCGTTGACTGATCATTGGCCGAAATGTTTAATGCCTGTGGGAAAGCGTCCATTGCTTGAATATTGGTTACATACATTGAAAATCGTAGGTATACAGAACGTGTTGGTCAATACACATTTTCATGCTGCCCAAGTTAAGACTTTCTTGAGTCGCGAACGGTTTGTCAGTTGGGTCAAATCAATCAATGAAATAGAGCTACTTGGAACGGCAGGTACGATTCAAGCCAATATTAATTTCTTTCGTGGGCAAACAACGCTGCTCATACACGCAGATAACTGGTGTCAATGCGATTTTGAGGCTTTTGTTAACTACCATTTGAATCACCGGCCTTCACATTGTTTAATCACCATGATGACCTTCGATACAGATTCGCCCCAAAGCTGTGGTATTGTTGAAACAGACTGTCAGGGCGTCGTCACTGGATTTCACGAAAAAGTAGCTCACCCCCCGGGACGGCGAGCAAATGCGGCTGTCTATCTGCTACACCCAGAGGTGATCGCGTGGATAGAAAATAACCCAACGGTAGTAGACTTTAGTTTAGAAGTTTTGCCGCAATACATTGGCCGAATTGCGACGTGGCATAACACTGGTATTCATCGCGATATTGGGACTTTATCTGCGTTGCGTGCTTCTCAGCGTGACTCCATTCCAAAGTTAATTTGGCCTGATGACGACGAATGGCAGAAAGATTTTGAATCTTCTACTATATTTAGAAATATAAATAACTTTTTACTACCCTCGGAGAATTTAGATGAGCGATAAATTTGGAATTGATAGCCATAAACTAATTTACCATCCAAAACGAGTTGCTCAATTACTTGATGCAGGAGACGATTGGAACAAAGCTAAGAATATTTACCCAATCTACCTTGAGATTTCTCCGGTCGGCGCATGTAATCATAGGTGCACTTTTTGTGCTGTTGATTACATTGGTTACAAAACTAATATGCTCAGCGTAGACATATTGCGCGACCGTTTGAAAGAAATGGGAGAGTTGGGTGTAAAAAGCATCATGTACGCCGGCGAAGGTGAGCCTATGTTGCATAAGCAAATTCACGAAATAGTTAGAATGACAAAAGAATCCGGTATAGACGTATCCTTTACTACTAACGCTACGGTAATGAACGATAATTTTATAGAAGAGGCGTTGCCACATATTTCATGGATTAAAGTTTCTCTTAATGCAGGTACCGCCGAAACTTACGCAAAAATACATCGCACCAAAGAGCGCGATTTTGAACGAGTGGTACAAAATTTGAAAAAGGCTGTCCAGGCACGTCGTGAGCGCAACCTCCCTGTTACTTTAGGTATTCAGACACTGTTGCTACCAGAAAACGCTAAGGAAATGGAGCAATTGGCTTTATTAGCACGTGATGAAATCGGCTTGGACTATTTAGTTATCAAGCCTTATTCGCAACATATGTTCAGCGAGACTCATCAATATGAAGACTTAAACTACAAACCCTATTTAAATATGGCTCGTGATCTTGAAAGACTTAACACTGAAAATTTTAATGTTATTTTTCGAGAGCACACCATGCGCAAGTATTTGGAGGATGAACGTTATAGCAAGTGTCAGTCCACACCATTTGTCTGGGGCTACATAATGGCCGATGGTTCGGTCTACGGTTGCAGCGCCTACCTGCTGGACAAGCGTTTCGAATACGGCAATATCAACCAGCAGACTTTCAAGGATATCTGGGAAGGCAAAAAGCGCCAGCAGAACTTCCACCACGTCCGCCACGAGCTGGACATCAAAGAATGCCGACGCAATTGCCGCATGGACGAGGTGAACCGCTATCTGCACAAACTTGTTACAAACAACGTTCCCCACGTCAATTTTATCTAAAGAAGAGCACACGTGAAAACCCTAATCACCGGTGGATCCGGCTTTATTGGCAGCCATCTCGCCGAACAATTGCTGTCGCAGGGCCATGAAGTTGTCATCCTGGACAATCTTTCCTGCGGCCGTCTGGCAAACATCTCCTCTTTTGAAAAGCATCCTAATCTGCGCGTGGTTATCGCAGATATTGTCGACCGCGAACAGATCGCACCGGCCTTCACCGGGATAGATTGGATATTCCACCTGGCTGGCATCGCCGACATCGTGCCCTCGATAGAAATGCCGGATGCCTATTTTCAGAATAACGTAGTCGGCACGCTGAACGTCCTGCAGTGCGCGCGGGACGCTGGTGTGAAGCGCCTAATATATGCAGCCTCATCCTCGAGCTACGGCATTCCGGTCCAGTATCCGACGCCGGAAAGCTCGCCGATACAGCCCCAGTATCCCTACGCCTTGACCAAGTTCATGGGAGAGGAGTTGGTGCTGCATTGGGCGAAGGTATACAAGCTGCCTGCCATATCGCTGCGTCTGTTTAACGTCTACGGTCCTCGTTCACGGACCACCGGCGCCTACGGAGCAGTGTTCGGCGTATTCCTGGCGCAGAAGCTAAACGGCAAGTCCTACACAGTGGTAGGCGACGGCAATCAGACTCGAGATTTTACCTATGTGACAGATGTCGCCAACGCCTTCGTGCACGCCGCCCAGTCGGACGCCAGTGGTGAGGCGATCAACGTCGGCAGTGGCAATCACTACAGCGTCAACTACCTAGTGAGCCTGCTGGGCGGTGAGAAAGTGCATATCCCGAAGCGACCCGGGGAGCCAGATTGCACCTTCGCCGAGACGGCGAAAATCAAGCGCCTGCTGAATTGGGCGCCTCAGGTAAGTTTTGAAAAGGGCGTGAATAACATGCTGGATGCAATCGAAAACTGGCGCGACGCACCGGTTTGGGACCCCTCCAGTATCGATAGCGCGACCACTGTTTGGTTCAAGTATCTGGGCCCGAAATCATGAGTTCTCATCAAGAAAATCTGTTGGCCGGCATGTTACGCATCAGGCGCGTGGAAGAAGCGATTGCAGAGCGCTACGCCGAGCAAGAAATGCGTTGCCCCACCCACCTTTGTATCGGCCAGGAAGCCATAGCGGTGGGCGTGTGCGATGTACTCGAGCGTAAGGACAAAGTGTTTTCTAACCACCGCGCACATGGACATTACTTAGCCAAAGGCGGAAACCTGAAAGCGATGATCGCCGAGCTATATGGTCGCGCCACTGGCTGCTGCGGTGGCCGCGGTGGCTCCATGCACCTGATAGACATGGACGTTGGCTTCATGGGCGCCACGCCGATTGTAGGTGGCACAGTTCCAGTCGCTGTCGGTTCTGCTTGGGCTTCAGTGCTGCAAAAGCGAGACGAGGTCACAGTAGTTTTCTTCGGTGACGGCTGCTTCGAGGAAGGCGTGATGCATGAATCACTAAACTTCTCGGCTTTACATAAGCTGCCTATGGTGTTCATCTGCGAGAACAACGATTTTTCAGTTTATACGCCACTCAAGCTTCGCCAGCCACAGCGCCCCATTCATGCTCTCGCCGCGGCGCACGGGCTCAATTCGATAGCCGGCGATGGTAATGATTTGGACGTCGTGCGCGCGCTAGCCCAAAAAGCAATGGCGGCCGCGCGCGCCGGTCATGGTCCTCAGTTCCTTGAGCTGAGCACCTTCCGCTGGCGCGAGCACTGCGGTCCGAATTTCGACCATGAATTGAATTACCGCTCGCCGGACGAGATCAAAACCGGCATTGCTGAATGCCCGATTGAACGCTACAAGGCAGTGATTGGCAAAAACGGTGTTGACACGGCTGCTCTCGTGGCAAAGTTGGAAGCCCAGCTGAAAAGTGAGATCAGCTCGGCTTTCGCCTTTTCCGACCAGAGCGCCAATCCGCTACCCAGTGCGGCAAGGGAGAAGCTTTATGCATGATCAGGGGTTCCGGCAGCTCAATTTCGTCGAAGCCATACGTGAAGGCCTCGACCTCGCGCTTGAAAAGGATCCCAGCGTACTCGTCATTGGCGAGGGCGTTCCTGACCCTAAGGCTATTTTCACTTCCACCTCGGGCCTGCAGCAGAAATACGGCCTGCAGCGCGTATTCGACATGCCGTTGGCTGAAAACGGCCTGACGGGAGTTTGTATTGGAGCGGCCATCTCCGGAATGCGGCCAGTGATGATCCACCAACGTATTGATTTCGCTATGCTGGCTATGGATCAGATCGTCAACAACGCGGCGAAATGGCATTACATGTTTGACGGCAAGGCGCGCGTGCCGCTGGTGATCCGCATGATCGTCGGGCGAGGCTGGGGCCAAGGTCCGCAGCACTCCCAGAGCCTGCAGGCGATGTTTGCATCCGTGCCTGGCCTCAAAGTGGTTATGCCCACCACGGCCGCGGATGCTAAAGGTATGATGATTTCAGCCATCGAGGACGACAACCCTGTAGTGTTCATTGAACACCGCTGGTTGCATCATGTCACCGATCACGTCCCTGAAGGCGTGTATCGTACGCCGATCGATAAGGCGCGTGCGCTGCACGAAGGTAGCGACGTAACTATCGCTGCGTTCTCCTACATGTCACTGGAATCTCTGGTCGCTGCCAAGGCACTCCAGCAGCATATGAATATCTCAGTCGACCTGCTCGACATGCGCAGCGTTCGCCCCATGGACGTTCCCGCGGTACTCAACTCGGTCGGGAAGACCGGCCGCCTAGTGGTCGCTGATACGGCCTTCAAGACTGGTAGTGTTGCGGGAGAGCTCGTCAGCCAAGTGGTTGAAAAGGCGTTTGCTTGCCTCAAGAAGGCCCCTGTGCGCATTGCTTCACCAGACCATCCGGTGCCTACGTCGCCCTTCATGGCCTCCGAGTATTACCCCGGCCCCAGTCAGATCGCGGAGGCTGTGATCGACCTCGTCAGTGCATCACGCGACACGCAAGGCTACCAAGCGCTTCTCAAATCACTGGTCTCCCGGAATCGACATGACGTTCCGAATAGGGACTTTTCTGGCCCCTTCTAACCTTCTCTCCTATTCTTTCTTCAACATATATAACCAGGAAATCATGGACCGATTTAAACATTACGCCGATGTCCCGACCCCAATCCCGGGAGCCGTATGGTCAGCCCTGAATGAACGCCAGCGCAGTGATAAGGTCTTGAAAAAACTTCAAGACAGTCCCGTGCAGTTTCTTTCCCAGATCGAGGTTGTCACGGCCAAGGCAGATGGACAGGTGATTGTGCACATGAAACAATCGCTGCCAGCCAGCCAGCGCGGCCCGTTTTTGCTGGACCTGGAGGATTACCTTAGGGATATCGATCAGGCACTCGTCGTGTGGCTGGAACCTCTGGGGGATAAAAACTCCCTTCGCAATCTTCGTGGCATTGAGGTGAAAGCATGACCAGCGCAGCCGTCCAAACCCGGGAAGGGGCCCTAATCCTCGACTCTCACAAGCTCTCGTGGCATCACGACCGTGTCGCCGCATGGGAAGCAGGTGAACGCATAGCCCCGGTAAGCGTTGATATGTCGCTTACCCGCGCTTGCAGCGCTATGTGCTCCTTCTGCTACGCGATGATGCAGGAGTCGCAGGCTCGCAGCAGCATCAAGGAAAGCCATGCACTGAACTTGCTAGATGACTTCGCTGAAATGGGAGTCCGCAGCGTTTCGCTGGTGTCTGACGGCGAAAGCACCATTTCTAAGGCTTATGTGCCCTTCATCCAGCACGCCGCCAAGCTCGGCATCAATATCGGCAACGCCACCAATGCTTGGGAGTGGGAGCCAGAGAAGATCGAAGCAGTGCTTCCACACATGACCTGGTTGCGCTTCACGGTGGCCGCCGGTCGTCCGGAAAGCTATGCGAAGATCATGTACAAAGGGCCCGAGCATACTCATGTGTTCGATCGGGCTATGAGCCACATCCGCTACGCGGTCGAACTCAAACGCAAAAAAAACCTTGGGGTGACCCTTGGCATCCAGATGGTGCTAATGCCCGACCTGAAGGACGAGATACTGCCCTTCGCTAAACTAGGCCTAGACTTGGGCGTGGACTATGCAGTTATTAAACACTGCTCCGATGACGAGCAGGGAACGCTGGGGATCGATTACAGCCAGTACGAGGCCTTGCATCCGCTGCTGGAGCAAGCCGAAGCAATGAGCAATGAGCAAACCAAGGTCATTGTCAAATGGAGCAAGATCAAGGACGGCGACAAGCCTACCTATCAGCGTTTCTATGGTCCGCAGTTCCTGCTGCAGATAAGCGGTAGCGGCCTGGTGGCGCCTTCTGGCATGTTCTTCAACGCCAGACACTCCAAGCTTCACATCGGCAACTTCACGGAGGAGCGTATGAGGGACATTTGGAAGTCGGACCGCTACTGGCGTGTGATGAACTATCTGGCATCACCTCACTTTAATGCACAGACCATGATGGGTACCTTGCCAATACAGCATTATGTGAGTGTCGCTCTGGACAACCATCTTAAAGGTACACAGCGCATCCAACCAGGCGTTGGCGAGAAGCCTTTGCATGTCAACTTTCTGTAGACCACAATGTGAGCAATATTAAAGAACCAAATACAGTCCTGGTTTCTGGCCACTTCAACGTCATACACCCTGGACACCTCAGGCTTTTACGATTTGCAAAAGAATACGGCAAGCGGTTAGTGGTCGCTGTGGAAAGTGACCTCTTGGCAGGTAACGCCGCTCACGTACCTGAGCAATTGCGGTTAGAAGGAGTTGCGAGCAATATCTTTGTTGATGAGGCGTTCTTGATCGACAGTCCCGTGGTGGATACCATCCTAGAGTTACGTCCCGATGTAGTGGTTAAGGGCAAAGAGCACGAGAGCCGCCACAACCCAGAAGCGCAGGTTCTTGCTAGCTACGGTGGCAAGCTTTTGTTTTCCTCAGGTGAAATGATGTTTTCCTCACTCGACTTAATTCGTCGAGAGTTTACAGAGGTTGCCAAAAACACCATTAGCCTGCCGGATGAGTATCTGGCGCGCAACGGTATTGAAAAGCATAGACTTACACAACTGTGCGACTCCTTTAAAAAACTTAAGGTGATAGTGATCGGTGATTTGATCATCGACGAATACATCACTTGCCAACCTCTCGGCATGTCTCAAGAGGATCCAACGATTGTTGTCACACCTATCGATTCAAAGCGGTTCATTGGTGGTGCCGGCATTGTCGCAGCTCATGCTACTGGGCTAGGTGCCCAGGTTGATTTCATCTCGGTTTCTGGACAGGATGCGCAACGCGAATTCGCCATAGAGAAGCTTGCCGAGTTCAAGGTACGCTCACATCTTCAGGAAGATAGCAGCAGGCCGACGACATTAAAGCAACGCTATCGTAGCAAGGGCAAGTCTCTGCTTCGCGTGTCACACTTGCATCAGGGGGCTATTTCAACTGAGTTGCAGAATCAGACGCTCAAACTTATCGAACCACTCCTCGCAGAGGCGGATCTGCTAGTGTTCTCGGATTTCAACTATGGTTTCTTACCCCAGAATCTAGTTGAGAGAATCACAAATATGGCAAAGTCGTATGGTGTTCTCCTCGCCGCTGACAGTCAGTCCTCTTCGCAAGTTGGGGACATAAGTCGTTTTACGGGTATGGATCTAATAACGCCGACCGAACGTGAAGCACGCATTGCCACTCGCAACCAAGAAGATGGCCTAGTGGTTCTTGCGGAGAAATTACGCCAGCAAGCACAAGCTAAGAGTGTGTTGCTCAAGATGGGGGAAGAAGGTTTGCTGATTCACTCTTGGTACGAAACCTTTGAATCACCGGATAGCGGCATAATGACCGACCAGTTGCCGGCCATGAATTCTCACCCCAAGGACGTTGCTGGGGCCGGCGATTCTCTATTGATAACGGGTGCAATGGCGTTGGCTTGTGGCGCTAGTATTTGGGAAGCAGGCGTTCTGGGCTCACTAGCGGCCGCCATTCAGGTTGGCCGCGTGGGCAACACTCCATTGCAAATCGGAGAGTTAACACAGAAAATCTAAATGATAAACCAGTCAATTTAATAAAAAATGAGGTGATCACTAGTGAATTCTCTTAAATTGAATGCTGTAGTAAAAATAAATTTCAAGAGTGACTATTAGCAAGTCAATCAATCCATTAATGTTAAAGCCGACTTAATAACGGGATAATACATTTCAATATATACATCTGTATTTTTATATTGATCATGCATTTGTGCAAATTTCGAGATTAATAATCTTTTTATTTTTTCATTCAAAACACTATCCTTAGTAAGAATTTGTCTGGCAGATTGAATTTTATAATATTTGTGAATCAATAAAGCCATCTCAAATGCTGAACGTCCTGTATGAACATATTTTGCATCGGATGATAATTGATTTGCTACCTTTCTAAATACACCCATTTCTGAATTTACAAATACAACTTTATCGTTATCCAGAAGAGAAATTTCCAACGTTAAATTCCAGTCATGTGCACGAAACTCACCCAAACCATCAAACTTAACTAAACTATCAAATTCCAGTTCAAAAGGTTTGCAATTTCTGACAAGTTGATCTATAGCACTTTTTTTGAAAATAGATACACCTAAAAAAATATATAAATCTGAAACAAATAAATTTACAAAATTATTAGGAACAACATTTAAGTTCCTCCATCCAGGATGCTCAAAACTCTCACTTACTCCTTGATATTCAATCTTATATTTCCCAAAACCTAAATTTGCATTCTTCTCTTTCATTTCATATAATAATTTAAGCATTTCATCTGCAAAGAAATAATCATCGCTAGACATGAAAGTTAGATATTCATTTTTGACAAATTTATACATAAAACAATTAGAAGCTACAGCACCAATATTAACATCATTTTTAAATAATTTTAATTTAGGAATATGTGAGTACTGACTCAAAATTGCTTCAGTTTCATCAGTAGAAGCATCATTACATATAATTATTTCAGAAACAAGGTCTGGATAAGATAACAAATTTCCAATTAATTTTGATATATATTCAGAATGATTTCTTGTGGGAATTACAACAGAAAGCATTAAATCAACTCCATTGGTAAAGAAAGACCTTGCGAATCCAAGAAAGCTTTTCTCTTCATAAGCAAGTCGTCATTGTTGGCTGGCCATTTTCTATATATAGTTATAAAATCAAACAAATATCTTTTACTATTTATAGAGTCGGAATTTCGAGTTTTGTTTCGCAGGTTAACCACCGGTCCATTTGCATGCCTATGTTTAATTTGGTGAACATTATTTATCTTTAATAAGTATTCCCAATCCTCATGACTCTCTAAATCCTCATCGACTTGATATGATTTAGCAATTAGAGCTGGAATCATAACTGCATTATTAGGGATAAAATTACAAACCTTAATATCTTCTATATTTTTTCCACTCAAATCAATCTCATTGATTGTAAGTAAATTATTGGAAACATCGTAAATATGCTGCTTATAATTAAAAAAATTTACCACGCCTTCATTTTCTTTTAGAAAATTTAATATTTTTTCAAAATAATCATTTTCATAGAAATCATCATCATCCAAGAAACATATCCATTTTCCCCTGGCTAAACTTATACCAATATTTCTTGTTGCGGCTGGGCCGTTAATTCCAGGAACAATCACTAAAGAATCATTTACTCTTAAACTATTAAGTGCTATTGATCGAGTTTCAATACTGCCTTCATCTCCACACAGAATTATCTCATTAGAGACATTTTGTTGCAAAATAGAATGCAAACATTTTTTCAAAAGTACTGGTCTATTGTGTGTTGTAACTACAACTGAAATATATGGCAAATGATTCACAATTTTTTATACCTTTAGCTTTATTTTTGATATCACTTTAAAAATAATCTCTTCAATAATTCAATCAGTTTTCATTTTAAAAATCAACTACTCTACTCAAAAGATTAACGCAACTGATTTAACAATTGACTCCTTAATTTTATTGAAGAACTAGATTATTTCAAAAATTGAAAATAACAAAAGTTACTTACCTTCTTCTCATTATAATAATCGGATCAAATTACTAAGTACGACGGACTTTAGGAGTTCAAAAATAATCGCCGAATGAGAATTGAATGCAAATTTATTTAGTTTACACTTAAACAATCGTAGTATTGGTTCCTTTCTTGGAAATGCATTGACTCAGCAAACCTCTCAATTTAGAGTTGTTCCAATTCACCGAAGTCTTTAACCTTCTCTAGCAAAATCGTTTCATCCTTTATACACCAGTCAATGGGTCAAGTTTGTATAGCTACATTTTTTGTTGAATTCCAACGCAACTTAAGTTAGCATTTGAAACCAAAGAAATAGTGCCAACTATGATATGTTGGTTTTGAGTAATTGCAAATTTTTGCCAAGTAGTGCAGAGCCTTTAGCACTAAACGTTGACTACCACTTTCACAAGATTACTACTTATTGTAAAAGTCATGCCCGTAATCTTATTCCTAGTTGTTAGTTTAAGGAATACCGATGGGACTGTCATTCAGTGGGCTAACTCATCAAGGCTAATTGATTTGTAACTTAGCCTCAAAACATATTTTAAATATTCTTGTGTAATTGAGATTACATCAGTCATTCTTTTTGCAAAAGAAAGCTCTGCATTCGCAGATTCAGCAATAGACTTTACACCAAGCTCAAAACTCCTTCTATTTGAATTGACTTGCTCCTTACCAGAAGCCAGTCCAGCAAGCATTGCATTTAGACGCGAATTGTTCGCCAAAACGATCGCCCATGAAGTATCAAAGTCATTTTCTAATCTGACTAACAAAGCCTCGCTCTCAGCCAAGCTTGCTTCATAATTCAAACCTGCTTGCCTAGTACCAGCAGTCAAACCACCACCGCCGAATAAAGGTACGGTATATTGCATTCCTAACAGCTTATTCTTGTACTGGTAGCCTTGAGTGCTTGTTGCATCGTTTTGAGCAAGATTTATTGAAGCCAACAAGTCCAATGTTGGCATGTGATCTGCCTCGGCCATCTTCAATCGCTCTAATTGCATCTCTTCTTGCAACTTCGCCATGCGAATTTCCAATGAAGCATCTTGGAAATTTAACCAAAGTGAATTTTTATCTGCATCTGTAAATACAGGCAATGAATCGAATCTAAGTTTTTTTCCTGCTAAGGCCAAAGGAGAAATTTTTGTCAACTTTTCAAATGCACTTTGCTTATTTTTAAATGTTTCAACCGCTTGTATATGCGTAGCTTTAGAATTTTCGAACTGCGCCTCGGCTTCCAGCGCTGCATCTTTAGTACTATCGCCACTGTCATACTTTGCTCGTTCTTGCTTTGCCGCGATTTGCATTAAGTGCAAAGGTCCTTCGTAGGCTTGCGCAATTTGCTGAGTTCCCAACAAATCAATCCACACATTGATCACCCTATTTCGTAAATCCTTGACATCAGACTTGAATTTAAGCTCCATGTAACGTGACTGCAGCTCTGCATAACGAAGCGCTGATAATTCTTTGGGTCGAAGCACCGCTTGCCTTATGACAAATTGATGGTTCACTGAAGGACCGGTAAAGCTTCTTGACGAACTTCCGCCAGACTGCAATTCTTGAGTTGTCGTTTGCGTAATTTGATTTGAAGAGCCTTGAAGTGAAACCTGCGGCAACAATCTAGAACGAGCTATTGCAATATTTTCTCCAGTTGCAAGAACACTAAATTTACTAGCTCGCAACGAGGGGTCAGCTTTAATAGCGCTTTCTATCGCATCTTCAAGTGTCACCGCTTGGGTGGCAGCAGTAAATAAAACCACATAGACGCCCAACAAAAACTTAAGTTGAATGACTAATCTGCACAAATTTTCCTTCTGCTTTCCCATCACTCTTCCTTCATAGAAGCAGCAATTCGCTTAGTCAACGGATACATGATGTACTGCAACAAAGTGCGCTCACCCACTTTGAACACAACCTCTGTTGGCATACCAGGTTGCAGCACCCTGTTACCCAAAATCTTCAACCCCTCAGGTGTTATCTCTACCCTGCCTAAGTAATAGCTGCTAATGCCGGCCATGCCAGCACTTGGATCGTTAATCACATCTGAAGTCAATGCAACCAACTTACCCGGAACAACCAATTGCGGTGTATTCGCAAACGTATTAAAACGAACAGACACATCCATTCCAGTCTGTACCTTGTCAATGATGTGCGGCAACACTTTTGCATCAACCAGCAACGCTTCACTTTTGGGCACAACATCCATCAATTTCTGTCCAGCCATCACCACCCCACCTGTAGCGCTAATGCTCATGCCAACCACTTGACCATCCACAGGCGATTTAATTTGTGTGCGTGCCAGTTCTTCTTTGGTAGCTGTCAGTCTTTCTTTACCCGCCTGCACTTCTTTTTTAACTTCAGCCAGCTGAGCCATCACATCTTTAATGACGTCTTGCTTTCGCTGCTCCAACCTAAATTGCGACTCTTCAATAGAGCGGCTTAGTCTTGCTTGGTTAGATTTCAAATCCGACAGCGCCGTCTTCAGTTCTGTTTGAGTTTGTTCCATTTGCAACACTTGGTTTTTAGGGGCATAGCCCTCTTCTGCCAAGGTTTTGATTGATTTCAAATGTTTTTCTTGCAGCTGAATCTGCACTTGTCTATTGGCCAACGATTGGTCTACACCCCACAACTGCTCTTTAAGTGCCTGTATGCTTTGCTCAAGTGCAGACACTTCAGAGTTGTAAGAAGCTCTTCTAGCCGCAAATAAAGTTTGCTGCGTCAGCATCACTTGCTGCACAAACAGGTCAAATTTGTTCTCAAGAATTTCTTGGCCAAAGACAATGCTGCTCGCATTATTTCGCTCAGCTTCTAATCGGGCCTCTACGGCACGCTGGCTTAAATAGGCTTGCTTAATGGTTTCGTTGTTGGCGCGCGCTTGTGTGTCACTCACCTCCATTAGCACTTCGCCTTCTTTAACCCATTGGCCTTCTTTAACCAACACGTCTTTAACCACACCACCCGAAGAATGTTGAATGGTTTTTTTGCGGGTTTCAATGGCCACAGTGCCAGAGGCAGGTACACCCTGATCAAGGGGCGCAAAAGCTGCCCATAGCAAGAATGCGCCAAAGCCCACCACCAACACCGCAGCGCCTAACCGAATAGGTTTCTGGGTGTTAATTTCTTCTTCTATTTCGGCTGGATCAATAGCTATTTGGCTTGTGTTGTTGTTTGTCATGTCTATCCTTAAGCCGCTGGCACTGCATTTAACTCTGGGCTAAGTTCTGGGTTCAGCGCCTCGTTGTGCAACATTTTTCCTTTGGCAAGTACCACCAATCGGTCTGCAGTAGCCAATAAATTTCTGTCGTGTGCCACCATAAAGACCAGCGCACCAGCAGACTTCATTAAATTCAAAGTGGTCACCAAGGCTGCTGTGCCTTGCTCATCCATGTTGGCATTGGGCTCGTCTAGCACCAAGAGTTGAGGGTTGCCATAAATGGCGCGTGCCAAAGCCAATCGTTGCCGCTGTCCACCAGACAGCATGCCACCTGCTTCGCCAATGGTGGTGTCGTAGCCTCTGGGCATGCGCAATATCATTTGATGGATGCCAACTTTTTGAGCGGCTTCAATCACGTCCTCAGAATTAACCTCGCCAAATCGGGCAATGTTGTCGGCTATGCTGCCGTCCATTAGTTCAATGTCTTGCGGCAAGTAGCCCACCATGCCACCTAGATCATCTCTGCCTATTCGGCTAATGTCTTGGTTATTTATTTTGACTTGGCCAAGCATGCCTTGCGCAATGCCCAGTATGCATCGAAGCAAAGTTGTTTTGCCTGCACCCGAATGACCCGCAATGGCAATCACTTGGCCTTCTTTAAACTCTGCCGTTAGGCCTTCCAAAATGGGCTCTGATTTTCCAGGCACTGTTGCCCCTAGGTTTTGCCATTTCATAGGGCCTTGAATACTGGCTGGCGAAGCGGCAGTTTGCTTCACAGGATTTTCATCCAGCATTTTTTCTACGCGCAAGTAAGAAGTTTTGGCTTGCACAAACATTCGCCAACTAGAAACCAGCATGTCAATAGGCCTCAGGGCATTGGCCATCAGCATATTAGATGCAACCATGGCCCCCGAAGAAAGTTCTCCTTGAATGACCAAATAAGCACCCACGGACAACACAATAGACTGTTGACTGTGTCGCACCAACTTGCTCAGCATTTGCACCTTGTGCATGTTGTCTTGAGAGTGGGTATGTAACTTCAAATGCTTCAAATACAAGTTGAGCCATCGGCTGCGCAGGTTGCCGAGCATGCCCAAAGACTCAACAATTTCTGAATTTTTCAGCTTGGTACCTACATAAGTGTTGGCAACTTGACTGGCATCC
>Ga0315905_10003204_pt1 | contig 16923 bp, 12 predicted proteins | sample LakEriMetagenome_5_FD_203522 | JGI IMG/M metagenome (GOLD analysis project Ga0315905, IMG submission 203522) | Freshwater fungal communities from buoy surface, Lake Erie, Ohio, United States - Buoy 4 MA121 | ecosystem: Environmental > Aquatic > Freshwater > Lake | place: USA: Lake Erie, Ohio... | reverse complement strand
CGGCAAACGCGCCTACTACGGCTACGTCGCACGCCTCGTCTACGACGGTAAGGTCGTCGACGAAGCCTCCTTCCCCCAGAACCTCAACCGCTGTCTCTTCTACTTCACCGCCGTCTTCCCCAGACGCTGATCCCAGCCCAACGCCGCATTCTTCCCGTCCAATGCAAAATCCCCCGGGATTTTCACGTTGATCGCACCTCGCTTTCCCTCGCAACGGCCGTATTGTTCCCCAGCCTTTCCGTCTCATTCCCATGAAGCGCCACTTCAGTCTCATCCCCATCCTCGCCGCCTCCGCGCTCCCAGCCGCCGCCGCCCTCCCCGAACTCAACGGCATCTCCCCCCGCGGCGCGCAACGCGGCACCGACGTCGAGGTCGTCTTCTCCGGCGCACGCCTCGCCGACACCGAGGAAATCGTCTCCTACCACCCGGACCAGATCAAGGCCCTCGAATTCAAAGCCGAATCCCCCACCACCGTTAAGGTCAAACTCCACATCGAGCCCTCCTGCCCGCTCGGCGAACACGTCTTCCGCATCCGCTCCAAATCCGGCATCAGCTACGCCCGTTCCTTCTTCGTCGGCCAATTCCCCACCGTCGACGAAAAAGAACCCAACACGCTCCTCGAAGAAGCCCAGCCCATCACCTCAGGCGTCACCATCTCAGGCGTCGCCAAAAACGAAGACACCGACTTCTACCGCATCGAAGCCAAAAAAGGCGACGCCCTCAGCGTCGAAGTCGAAGGCATCCGCCTCGGCGGCGCCTTCTGGGACCCCTACGTCGCCATCCTCAATAGCAAGAAATTCGAACTCGCCACCTGCGACGACTCCCCCCTCGGCATCCAGGACCCTCACGCCAGCATCGTCGTCCCCGAAGACGGCACCTACTACATCGAGGTCCGCGATTCCTCCTACGCCGGCAACGACGGCGCTCTCTACCGCATGCACGTCGGAGCCTTCCCCCGCCCCACCGTCGCCTACCCAGCCGGCGGCAAAGCCGACTCCGAGGTCGCCGTCACCTACCTCGGCGCTCCCTCAGGCCCCATCTCCGCCTCCATCAAGGTCCCTCCCACCCCAGGCGAAAAACTCTCCCTCTTCGCAACCGCCAACGGCCTCTCTGCCCCCAGCCCTAACCCGTTCCGCATCGTCGCCTTCGACAATGTCCTCGAAGCTGAACCCAATAACTCCCACGCAGAAGCCAAAGCCAACGCCACCCCGCCAGCCCTCCCCATCGCCTTCAACGGCATCATCGATAAAGCCGGCGACGAAGACTGGTTCAAATTCACCGCCACCAAAGACCAGCGCTTCGACCTCATCGTCCACGCCCGCGGCATCCGCTCGCCACTCGACCCAGTCCTCGAACTCTTCAACAAGGACGGAGCCGCCATCACCGGCAACGACGACAACGGTGCCAACCCGGATAGCAAACTCCCCACATGGACCGTCCCCGCCGACGGCGAATACTTCCTCCGCGTCCGCGACCACCTCGCACGCGGCGGCCCCGACTTCGTCTACCGCGTCGAAGCCGCCCCACCCGAAACCGGCATCCAGGCCTACATCTCCCGCTACGACCGCACCGACAGTCAGCAGTGGACCACCTTCTCCATCCCCCGCGGCAGCCGCCACGCCATCCAGGTCCACGCCGACCGCATCAACGTCGGCGGCGACATCGTCTGGAACTGCCCTAACCTCCCAGCAGGCGTCACCCTCGAATCCATCGGCATCCCCAACGGCCTCGCCGAGCACATCATGATCCTCTCCGCAGCTCCCGACGCACCCCTCGCCGCCGGTCTGCTCGACATGAAACCCGCCCTCGCCGACCCCAAGGCACCCCCAGTCCCCGGCCGCTGGCTCAATAACATCGAATTCGTCCAGGGCGAACCTAACAACACCCCCTACGTCGTCTCCTCCCAGCGGCACCTCCCCGTCGCCGTCGTCGAGGAACTCCCCTACTCCATCGAAATCGTCCCGCCCGCCGTCCCCATCGTCCAGAGCGGCACCATGAACCTCAAGGTCAAAGCCACCCGCAAGGAAGGCTTCAAGGCCCCCATCACCGTCCGCATGCTCTGGAACCCTCCAGGCATCACCGCACCAGGCACCGTCGCCATCCCAGAAGGCCAGAACGAAATCGACTACCAAATCACCTGCAGCGGCGACGCTCCCGCGAACACATGGAAAATCGCCGTCCGCGGCGAAACCGACGCCGGCACCGGCCCGATCTACACGTCTTCCTCCCTCACCGCCCTCACCGTCGCCCCGCCATACCTCACCATGAAAATGGAAATGGCTTCCATCGAACAAGGCAAACCCGGCGAACTCTTCTGCAAAATCGAAGTCGCCAAACCATGGCAGGGCAACGCCACCCTCACCGTCTTCGGCATGCCCGCCAAAACCGCCACCGTCGAAAAAACCATCACCGCCGCCGACAAGGAAATCCGCTTCCCAGTCACCACCGCCGCGGACAGCCCGGTCGGCAAACACCAGAATCTCTTCTGCCAGGCCATCATCATGGAAAACGGCATCCCCATCCCTCACACCATCGGCCAGGGCGGCATCGTCCGCATCGACCCGCCACCTCCCGCTCCCCCACCCGCAGCCGTCGCCGCAGCCCCTGCAGCCGCTCCCGCCGCGGCCCCTGCCGCCCCAGCCGCCAAACCCCTCAGCAGGCTCGAACAACTCCGCCAGCAATCCTCCGGCAAGTAATCCTCCAATCACCAGCGCCTCCTCGCCATGAACTTCCGTAAGGCCCTCCTCGCCCTCTCCTTCCCAGCCGCCCTCCCCGCCGCTGACCCAGCCGCCCTCTTCGCCGAGAAAATCCAGCCGCTCCTCGAAACGAAGTGCGTCTCCTGCCACCAGCCGGAAAAAACCAAAGGCAAACTCCAGCTCCACTCCGCCGCAGCTCTAGCCAAAGGCGGCGACTCCGGCCCCGCCATCGTCCCCGGCAAACCCGACGACTCATCACTCCTCAAACGCATCTCTCTCCCACCCGGCCACGACGACATCATGCCGCCGGAAGGTGACCCGCTCACCGCAGATCAATCCGCCGCCTTCCGCGAATGGATCGCCGCCGGCGCTCCCTTCCCGGAATCCCTCACACTTTCCGCCAAAGACTCGAAAACCGCCGCCCGCCCACCCAAGGAAGCCTCCGTCAAGGTCCGCAGCATGGCCGTCTACCCGGATAAGCTCGTCCTCGAATCCGCTCGCGACTTCCAATCCTTCATCGCCATCGCCACCTTCGACGACGACGTCACCCAGGACGTCTCCTCAAAAGCCACCGTCACCCTCGCCGATCCCTCCCTCGCCAAACTCGACGGCCAGAAGCTCCTCCCCCTCAAAGACGGAGCCACCACCCTCTCCGTAAAATGGCACGACCAGGCCGTCGTCATCCCCGTCGAAGTCAAAGCCGCCGCCACCGACCGGCCCGTCAGCTTCAACCTCGACATCATGCCGGTCTTCATGCGCGATAACTGCAACACCGGCTCCTGCCACGGCGCCGCACGCGGTCAGGACGGCTTCCGTCTCTCCCTCTTCGGCTTCGACCCCAAAGGCGATCACTTCCGCCTCACCCAGGAACTCAGCGGCCGCCGCATCAATCTCGCCATCCCGGAAGAAAGTCTCCTCGTCACCAAATCCATCAACTCCGTCCCCCACACCGGCGGCAAACGCATGGAACCAGGCAGCGCCAACGCCAAGGCCCTCACCGAGTGGATCGCCAACAGCGCCCCCTACGACGACGAAAAAACCCTCCCCACCATCGTCGGCGTCGACATCTTCCCAAAAACAGCCGTCCTCGAAGGCGAAGGCGCTCAACTCCAGTTCACCGTCCGCGCCCGCTACTCCGACGGCCACGACCGCGATGTCTCCCCACTCGCCGTCTTCATCTCTAACAACGACCCCACCGCCAAAATCAGCAAGGACGGGCTCGTCACCGCCGCCAAACGCGGCGAAGCCTTCGTCATGGCTCGCTACGGCACCTACACCGTCGGCAGCCAGGTCATCGTCATCCCCGATGCCCTCAAATACGAAAAACCCCAGCTCGCAGAACACAACTACATCGACGGCCTCGTTCACACCAAGCTCCACAGGCTCCGCATCCTCCCCTCAGAGGTCTGCGACGACGCCACCTTCATCCGCCGCGTCTTCCTCGACGTCGTCGGCCTCCTCCCCACAGAAGCAGAAAGCGCCAGATTCTTCGCCGACCCTTCGCCTGACAAACGCGACCGCCTCGTCGACGATCTCCTCACCCGCAAGGAATTCACCGAACTCTGGGTCATGAAATGGGCGGAACTCCTCCAGATCCGCACCAACGCCACCAACCAGGTCAGCTACAAAAGCACCCTCCTCTACTACAACTGGCTCAAGGACCGCATCTCCAACAACGTCCCCTTCAACAAGATCGTTCAGGAACTCCTCGGCTCCTCCGGCGGCACGTTCACCAACCCCGCCACGAACTACTTCCAGATCGAACGCGATACCCTCAAGGTCTCCGAAAACGTCGCCCAGGTCTTCATGGGCATGCGCCTCCAGTGCGCCCAGTGCCACAACCACCCGTTCGACCGCTGGACCATGAACGACTACTACGGCTTCGCCTCGTTCTTCAGCCAGGTCGGCCGCAAACAAGCCGAAGACCCGCGCGAAACCGTCGTCTTCAACGCCGGCGGCGGCGAGGTGAACCACATCGTCACCAAAGCACCCCAGAAACCCAAATTCCTCGGCGCTGAAGAACCTGACACCACCGGCAAAGACCGCCGCGCCATCCTCGTCGATTGGATGGCCTCCCCCCGCAATCCCTACTTCGCCACCAACCTCTCCAACATCATCTGGGCCCACTTCTTCGGCGTCGGCATCATCGACCCAGTCGACGATGTCCGCGTCTCCAACCCAGCCAGCAACCCGGAACTCCTCTCCACCCTCGGCACCAGACTCACCGAGTACAATTACGACTTCCGCAAGCTCGTCCGCGACATCTGCACCAGCCGCACCTATCAGCTCAGCAGCCGTGTCAACGACAGCAACGCCGACGACGAGAAAAACTTCAGCCACGCCCTCATCCGCCGCCAGCGCGCCGAGGTCATGCTCGACACCATCAGCCAGGTCACCGAAACCAGAAACAAATTCCAGGGCCTCCCTCTCGGCGCACGCGCCGTCCAGATCGCCGACGGCAACGTCTCCACCTACTTCCTCCGCACCTTCGGCCGCGCAGAACGCGCCACCGTCTGCTCCTGCGAAGTCAAAATGGACCCCAACCTCGGCCAGGCCCTCCACCTCCTCAACGGAGACGTCACCCAGAGCCGCATCAGCGAAGGCAACGTCGTCAAAAAACTCCTCGAAGCCGCCACCCCGCCCCTCGCCATCCTCGATACCCTCTACACACGCTGCTTCGCCCGCAAACCCTCCCCGGAAGAAGCCAAACCAGTCGCCGACGCCCTCGCCGCCACCCCCGCCGAAGCCCAGCAAATCCTCGAAGACGTCTTCTGGGCCCTCCTCAATTCCAAGGAGTACATGTTCAATCACTGAGCCCTGCTCAGCCTCCACAACTCGCCACCGTAACAACGTAGGACGGACATTCCTGTCCGTCGCCCCTCCCCAGCGCTCTGTAGGAACGCCTCATGCTCGCACGCCCGCAGAGAGGTCCGTCTCCTCATCAGACACTCCCATCCTCGCGCCATTCACCTCCCCGTGTCCCAACGGGACACCGCATACCAGCCCAGAGCACCGCTCTGGGTCCGCCACCGCCCCACCCCCGCGTTCTGTAGGAACGCCGCATACCCGCACGCCCGCAGAGAGGTCCGTCTAAGTGCCACCATCCTGCCCCGCAGGAACCGGTTTATCTGCAAGGAATTTGCTTTTCGCGGGTGGGCTTCATCGGTGGGACGGGGAGAGAGGGCGTCTGTTGTCCCCTCTTCGGGCTTCGAGCGGCAGAAGAGAAAGAGACCGACAATCAGGTCGTCGCGGACACAAAAGAAGAGGCGGCCATGGGTTGACCGCCTCTTCCTGGAAACGATGATACTCAGCGACCGCTTACGCTTTACGGTTCCTGTTGCGGCGGGTCAGGAGACCACCGGCACTCAGCGCGAGCAGGCCCAGGCTGGTGGAGGGTTCGGGAACGGAGGATAGGGGAATCGTGGAAAACTGAACCTCGGCTAAACCTGTTCTGTTAATGGCATCGCCGTAATTAGACAGTAAGTCGAATCCTATGTAGCGAGCCGAAGATATCGCCGATAAGTCGATTTTGCTGGATAAGACATTGCCTGCGGGCAAACTAGTTCCCTCTGGTACAGTGAATGTGCTGTTCAATTGAGTCCAACCACCACTGGAAAAATTATATGGTTGTTCTGTTAATGGGGTGACACTTGGACTTGAAGAATAGTAGATGTCCATTTGACGAACCCCCCGACCAGTGGCAGTATTTTCGCTAACATTCCACAAGTATAAGCTTCGCAGGGTAGAGAGATTCGCACCTAAATCAGCGACAACCCAAGTCTTTGGTTGTCCGTTCAGCCGTCCCTGCCAACCAGTTTCCCAATCAGTATCATGCAACCATGTGCTATCGTCATTTGAATTACCAATGGTGAGCCCGGAGCCATCGAAAACTCTAGAAATAGATCCGTTGCCAGTTGCATTATCACCAGGAACTCCAGCGATAGCATTGACTACCGGCACTGCACCTAGAACTGTCGCGGCTTTAGCGAATGAGGTGGTTGCTGCGACCAAGGCAAGGGTCAGAATGGTTGTTTTCATCTAGATCAGTTGAGGGCTTTGTGATTTCTTGATTACCACCTGCACGTTGTCCCCTCCCCCGAAGTTTGCCAAGAGAATAGTCAAGAAGGAATGCAACACTTGCGTCACAATCTATACCTTGTAGTGATTCCGTGGCTCTTTGGGCAACCCTTTGCCGGCTGGCTTTTATGAAACCGCCTCTCGGTGCAGGCCGTTTCATCGACGTCTTTCCGAGGCCGTGGCCTTGAGGGGTCCTGCTAGGACTTTGCTTTCTGCGGGAGTCCCCTGAAAGAGCCATTGGACCGGACCGGAAGATGCCCAAAGAGGTCCGTCTCATCATCGGACACAGAAAAGCGAGAGGGCCGTCAGCCCCTCTCGCTTCCGTTTTCCCGCCCTGCGACCGCCGCGCGCCACATAGGGCCCAAATCGAACCGCAAACCCCGCCTGCCCGAGCGCCAGGAAGCCCCGGCATCTAACGGAACAAGCCTCCCAACCCTCATCCACGGCACGGCGGCCGGCATCGTTGACTAGTACCTGCGCGGGGTTTGAGTCTCCACGGAACTCGAATACGGGCGACTCACAGTTGTCTCCTCCGTGACCGTGGTCTGCGTCGCGGGCCGCGGCTGCTCCACCGTGGTGCAGTTGGAAAGCAGCAGTAAGCCACCGAGACCGAGAATGAACGTAAGGGCGGTTTTCATATGATCGATTCCCTGACGTTACTTGATAGTCGTGGTGGTCTTCTTCTCCTCCGTGGCCGATGGCGCGACGGGATTGACGATTGTCGTCTTCTTCTCGATCTTCGCCTCCTCCTTGGCTGGGGGGTTAACGATCGTCGTGGTGTTCTTCTCGACAGGAACGGCGGTCGGCACAGGCGTGACGCGGGCTTCGCATCCGGACAGGATGGCCGCCGCGATGAAAAGAATGGATTTGTGGTTCATGGAATTCATAGGCTTCTGAGATCGGACGGATTGGTGGTCCGTGTCATAAGCCCCATTCTAACAGGCAATTCCCTTCGACGCGATGGGGTCCATCCCTACTCCATTCGCGCCACGTCGAGGCATCTCCAGTCGCCACTGAGACCTCGCAATCCGCCCCCAGCCAATCCCCCGCACCACCCACCAAAAGCAGGAGCAGACATCCCCGGACCGCGATCCAATCGCGGCCACCAATCCCACGAAAGCCACAAGGACGTCTCTCCAATCACCCCCCCAACCGTTCCCGTCCTCCGGCTTGCGGGCGCATCGCAGTCATTCCCAGACGCCGCCTCACCTCGTCTGAAATGCCGGACTCTGCACAATCGCGCGGATCAGGGCGTGGAGTCGGAAGTCCTCCCGTCCAAGCGCTTCACTAGCATCCTCGATCAGCTGGTAGTCGGAAATAACCAGCCCACGCCCCAGCGCATAAATCATCATCTTCTCGGTGAATCCCCGGGCAAAATCCTCCCGGCGATGCAGCAACTCGGCACGTACCGCATCGAAACCCCCGGCGCTCTTTGCCGCCCCTGACATCGTGGGCAGCTCAAAGCCGGCGTTGATGGCAAAGGTCGGCGCTTGCCCGCCCTCCTCGCGCTGCTGCGGCCGACTGGGATCCACCCACGCAGATTCTTCCGTGCGCCACGCACCCACCGCATCAAAGTTCTCCAGCGCCAGCCCCCATGGATCGATGCGACTGTGACAACCGGCGCACGCAGTGTTCTCACGGTGCTGCGCGAGGTGTTCGCGGATGGATTTCGCAGTCGCGGTACCCGGGATCAATTCACCCGCGTTCGGTGGTGGCGGCGGCGGCGGCCGGTTGAAGATGTTCTCCAGAACAAAGATGCCGCGTTTCACCGGCGACGTGCGCGTCGCTTCGCTCGTCAGTGTCAGCAATCCCGCCATCCCCAGCAGCCCGCCGCGCTGCCGGTTTGGCAATTCCACTCGTCGCAAACCACTGCCGCGGATCGCCTCCCGATTCAGCCCGTAGTGCATCGCCAACCGCTCATTGGCCCACGTGTAATCCGCATCAAGCAGGTCGGTAATTCTCCCATTCTCACGCAACAACGCCGCAAAGAATGCCTTCGGTTCCTCGGCCATGCTGCGCTTCAAATCATCGCCGAAATGCGGGAAAAGCTTCGGCTCCGGCATCACCCCGGCAAGCCGGTCCAGATGAAGCCACGAATTCAGAAATCCCTCGGTCATCGCACTGATGCTGCGCGGATCCCCCAGCAGTCGCTTTACATGCCCGTCTAACTTCTCCGCATCGCTCAGCTCACCGCGGGCCGCCGCCGCTCGCAGTTCAGCGTCAGGCATCGTCCCCGTCAGAAAATACGAAACCCGGCTGGCAACCTCCCAGTTCGTCAGTCGGTACCCCCCACGCGGAGTCCCCGCCGGAACCGCTTCCACAAGGAAAAGAAACTCGGGCGCAACAAGCATGCGCGTGAGCGCTGCCTTGAGCTTCTCCTCGAACTTCGCGTCCGCCCCAGTGCTCGACTCGGCGAACTCCACGATGTTCGCAACCTCTGCCTCGCTCACCGGCCGACGGAACGCCACGGGCAGGATGCCTCGCATCACAGCGCCAAGATCCTTCGCTTTCAACTCAGCCGCAAACTCACGCTGAAATCCAACCGGGGGCCACACATCATCATGCGGCCCGGAAATTTCTAGCCGCACACCTTCGATCCATCGGATATCAAGTCCTTCAGGCTCCCTCGGCATCCATGCATCACCGGACTTCCCCACGTGTTCCGGAAAGTGCTTCCCTTTCGCATCGTGGTGCCGCTGCCAGCAGGACGGATAATAATCCACCGTCTCGTCCACCGCACCGCCGAACGGATTGCCATTCACAAACGTGAACACAAAAGGCACCGTGGTGTTGTGCTGCGCAATCCAGACATTCGTTTCAAACAGAAGATCGCTCCCCCTGTCTGCCGGCGGCGAATCAAAAATCCCATGCACGCGTTCACCCACCTCAACCCGCACAATCGCCCGTTCGTTCGGGGCAAAATGCCGGGGCCGGCCTCGCACCGTGACTTTGTACCGCCCGGCCTCCTTCGCGTGATAGTCAGCACCCCAGGCATGACCAACCCAATGGCGGCGCTCCCACACGCCATCACTGCCACCAAACTGCAGAAAACTGTTGGGATCAAACAGCTTGAAACCCGGGACTTCCTCGCCGTTCACTTTGTTCGCCCCCGTCCTGAACGTCGATGCTTCCGGCGGCTTGTCAGGATATTCCTTCAGCACGCTCTCAGCCACCAGTTGCGCGGCATCAAGATAGCGATCGAGCAGCACCACAGACGTATTGAGCCCCTCCGCCACCGTGTCGAATCCGTGCAATGTGTCGTCCGGAGGAAAGCCGTCAGCCGGGCGCATCGGCACGCCAAAAAGGTCGCTGACAGTCCGATTGTACTCCGCCCGATTCAATCGGCGCTGCGCCCGCGGTCGGGCAGTCGCCGTGAGTTGCTCGCTCTTCTCCAACTCCCCCCGCAGCCACCCAATCTGCTTCTCGTAGTCCGCGTCCGTAGGCCGCCCTTCTTCATCATCCGGCGGCATCTCGCGGCTAGTCAGCTTATCGAGGACATTCTTCCACGGATCATCAAGACCCTCGATCGTAGGCTTCGCAAGGAGTTCATCCATGCGGAATCCGCCCTTGGCTTTGCCCTCCTTGTGACAACGCACGCACTGCTCGGAGTAAAAAGCACCGGCTTTGCTGACAGGATCCAGCGTCGCCGCAGGCTCGGCGGCCAGCCCGAAAACCGCAGTGAGACCCAGCCACACCAAAACTCGCACCATCCCTTTCATAGGCTCAATCTGTCACCAGCATCCGCAAACCGCTTCTCCTCAACTCCCACCGTTGCCAGCATCGTCAGGAACAGACTGGCCAGCGGCTTGCCCTTGTAATCCGTGTGCATCCCCTGCTTCAGCGTTCCTCCACCATGGCCGATCAGAAGGTTGGCAAGGTCGGTCGATTCATGCCAGCTGCCCATCCCCGAACCATAGAGAATGCTGGAATTGTACACCAGGTCCCGGCCCACTTCCTTAATCGACCTCAGCCGCTCCAGAAAGTGCGCAAGGTGCGTCATGCGGTGCCGGTCCACTTTCTGCATGTTCTTCGGGTCCTCGTGGGTGTACTTGTGATAGCCATCCGGCGCCCCGATCTCCGGATACGTACAGCCCATGCCGCCAATCTGCAGCGTCACCACGCGCGTCTGGTCCGTCTGCAGCGCCAGCGCAGTGACATCCATCATGGCACGGATACGCTCGCTCCGCGTGCCCCCATCCGATGGTGCCTTCGCCCCGTCTGGAACAGATGGCGCAGGCTGATCCAGCCACTTCTCCGATACCTGCATGCGGCGCTCCACCTCGCGAAGATTCGTCAGGTACTCATCGAGCTTCGCCTTGTCCTGATTCCCGATTCGCTTCTCCAGATCCTTGGCAGAGTCCAGCACATCATCCAGGACGCTCTTGTTCAATGCCAGCCGCCGCTTCGCTGCCGCGCGGGCTTCGGGTGACTGATCCGCAAACAACCGATTGAATGCCGCCTTCGGGTTCGTCTCCGCCGGAATCGGCGTCCCAGTCTCGGAGTACACAATCGAATCAATACCTCCCGGACTGAAATGCAGATGCGGAAACCGCGTCCGCTCGCCAAGATGCCGCACCGCCACCTGATCCACCGAGACCGTATTGCGGGAAGGCACTCCAGGCACCGCGCCCAGATCCGCCCCCGTGAGAAAACAGGTCGTGTCCTGACAATGGCGACCGCAGGCATTGCGCTTGAACGCTGCCGCATGGAACAACCCGCTGCAGACCGTCAGATCATCCTTGAACGCCTCAAGCGGCTCCAGTGTAGGCGTCAGCGCATATTCCTTCCCGATCGCTTTCGGCTTGAAGGCATCCATCCACATCCCGCTCTCCGTGTGGATGAAAACAAGACGCACCGGTGGCTTCGCCGGATCAGAAACCGCCCCCATCAGTCGCCGCGGAATCATCGCTTCAAGGAACGGCAGCGCCACCATGGCACCACTGCCACGCAGAAAGGTGCGCCGGCTCAGAACAGGACGAATATTCAGATTCATTGGTTCTCCAGTAGCCCGCTCTTAACCGAATCCACCGCTTTGCGCCAGAGGGACGTGGCCTGAAATCGCAGGCCACCATGCGTTCCCCCGTCACCGTCGACCAATTGCCTCAGAGAGCCCTGTTTCATTATCAGACACCGCCCCATTCCCCTGCCTCCCCCTCTCCCTACCAGCATTCCCCTGCCCCCCATTCCCCTGCCGCCCCGCCTCCATCCATCGCTTCCATCAATACCCCCATCTCAAAAACCAATGTCGCCCTCTCGCCCCGATTCTGTCATGATACCCCCATGAAAATCCCCGATGGCCTCGAACGCCGCACCGAGGCGGAAATCCGCGAGGAACTGCGCGGCTTCCCCCCGCCAGCCATCGACGCCGTCGTCTCCCTCAAATCAGGTACCGACCCCGCCAGCCTCCGCGCCTGCCTCCTCTCCGTCCTCGAATTCTACCTCCCCCAGGCCGCCCGCCGCTCGCTCGCCGACGTCCCCGATTCCGCTCGCCTCCGCGAAGACCTCGCCCTCGACTCCCTCGCCCTCGCCGAAGCCGCCTTCAAACTCGACGAGGTCCTCGGCATCCCCGTCGAAACCCGCGAAGTCGGCAACCTCTCCACCGTCGGCGAACTCCACGCCTTCTTCTGCTCCCGTCTCCAATCCGATCCGTCATGAACGACGTCGTCGTCACCGGCGTCGGCCTCATCTCCAGCCTCGGCAACACGGCTGCAGACGCCCTCGACGCCATGCGCCACCTCCGCACCGGCCTCGTCCCGTGGCACCCACTCCCTGACACCAATCTCCCCGTCACCATCGCCGGCCCTATCCCCGGATTCGACGTCTCCGGCCTCGATGCCGCATCTTGGTCATGGCCCGACCAAATCCCCATCGACCGCTCCGTTCTCCGCGGCATGCCGCCCCACGGTCTCTACGCCATGGCCGCCCTCACCGAAGCCATGGCTCAGGCCAATCTCGCACCCGACGCCTGCCGTGATGGCCGCACCGGTCTCTACGCCGCCTCCGGCGGCTCACCCCGCCTAACCTTCCGACGCCTCGCAGCCATGGAAAACACCACATGGCAGCGCGGCCACCCACTCGGCGTCATCAGCAGCGTCGCCGGCACCCTCAACTTCCACTTCGCCGCCATCCTCGGCATCCGCGGCGAATCCTGCGGCTTCGTCTCCGCCTGCGCTTCCTCCGCTCACGCCATCGGCTACGCCGCCGACTCCATCCGCCTCGGCCGCCAGGACCGCATCATCGTCATCGGCGCAGAAGACCTCTGCCTCGAATCCGTCATGCCCTTCCACGGCATGGGAGCCCTAACCACCGGCTCAGACCCCGCCCTCGCCATGCGCCCGTTCGATCGCGACCGCTCGGGCTTCGCCGCCACCGGCGGTGCCGCCGTCCTCATCCTAGAATCCTCATCCTCCGCCCGCCGCCGCAACTCCCCTCCTCTCGCCCGCCTCGCCGGCTGGGGCCAGGCCGCCGACGGCTACCACCCCGCCGCCCCTCACCCTCAAGGCATCGGCCTAGCCGACGCCATCAACCTCGCCCTCGCCCACGCCCAATCCTCCCCCGCCGACGTCGACTACATCAACGCCCACGGCACCGGCACCCCCGCAGGCGACGCCGCCGAAGCCATCGCTCTCTCCCGCATCTTCACAAATTCCCACTCGCCCATCTCCAGCACCAAAGCCCTCACCGGCCACGGTCTCTCCCTGGCCGGAGCCATGGAAGCCGTCCTCTGCATCCTCGCCCTCCGCCACGCCATCATCCCCGGCCAGGCCCACCTCTCCAACCCACTCCCCGAAGGCGCTCACCTCAACTTCCCGCGCCTCACCACCAGCCACCCCATCCGTTCCGCCCTCAACAACAGCTCCGGCTTCGGCGGTGCCAACGTCGTCCACCTCTTCACCCATGCCTGACCTCCCCCACTCCATGACCGATCCCCTCACGCTCCTCATGCTCAAAACCGTCTGGGCCGGCATGCTCGCAGGCGTCCTCAGCGGAGCCATCATCGGTCTCTTCTTCGCCCGCGAAGACTTCATGGGCGGCTACCAAAGCTGGCGCCGCCGCCTCACCCGCCTCGGCCACATCTCCTTCTTCGGCCTCGCCCTCGTCAACGCCGTCTTCGCCTTCACCCACCACGTCGCCTCCCTCGACCCATCGTGGGCCCGCATCGCCAGCATCGGCTTCCTCACCGGTGCCGCCACCATGCCCCTCATCTGCTTCCTCGCCGCATGGAAACAACCCCTCCGCCACCTCTTCCCCATCCCCGTCATCTCCGTCTCCACAGGCATCCTCGCCACCCTCGCCGCATGGCCCTGAACCCCCTCACCCTCACCATCCCATGAAACTCGGCTTCATCGCCATGTCAGGTGTCCGCTGCCAGAACGCAGAACTCCTCGCCATCGGCCTCAACCTCCCCGGCTTCGTCGAACGCAGCAAGGTCATCGCCTCCCTCCCCTCCCTCGGCCTCCTCACCCTCGCAGGCATGACCCCGCCAGGACTCGACATCTCCTACGTCGAAGTCCCCGATATCAAAAACCTCGACGGCCTCCCCGGCGACTTCGACGCCGTCGCCATCTCCTCATTCTCCGCCCAGATCCGCGAGGCCTATCAACTCGCCGACCGCTATCGGGCCGCAGGCGTCACCGTCATCATGGGCGGCCTCCACGTCTCCGCCCGACCCGACGAAGCCCTCCAGCACGCCGACTGCATCGTCATCGGTGAAGGCGAACCCGTCTGGCCCACCGTCGTCGCCGACCTCGTCGCCAATCGCCTCCAGCCCCGCTACGACGCCCGACCCCAGCGCTTCGACTTCGCCCACTCCCCCATGCCGCGTTTCGATCTCCTCGAAATCCCGCGCTACAACCGCCTCACCGTCCAAACCCAGCGCGGCTGCCCCTACAATTGCGACTTCTGCGGCGCCAGCATCCGCCTCGCCCCAGGCTTCCGCGCCAAACCCGTCCCCCGCGTCATCGACGAACTCATCGCCATCAAAGACCTCTGGCCCCACCCGTTCATCGAATTCGCAGACGATAACACTTTCGCCGACCGCCGCCGCGGCCGCGACCTCACCCGCGCCCTCATCCCCCTCGGCCTCCGCTGGTTCACCGAAACCGACATCTCCGTCGCATGGGACGACGAACTCCTCCGTCTCATGAAGGAAAGCGGCTGCGCCCAGATCCTCATCGGCCTCGAAAGCCCCGACGCCGCCTCACTCAACGGCGTCGAACACAAGGCCAACTGGAAAAGCCACCAGGCCAACCGCTACGCCGAAGCCATCGCCCGCATCCAGGACGCCGGAATCACCGTCAACGGCTGCTTCGTCCTCGGCCTCGATCACCACGACTCCTCCTGCTTCGACCGCGTCTTCCAATTCGTCAGGGATACCGGCCTCTACGAGGTCCAGATCACCGTCATGACCGCCTTCCCTAACGCCCCACTCTACGATCGACTCGCCGCCTCCAACCGGCTCCTCTCCCCGGAAGCATGGGAAACCTGCACGCTCTTCGACGTCAATTACCTCCCCGCCAACATGTCCGTCAGCACCCTCGAAAACGGCTTCCGCGACCTCGGCCGCCAGATCTACGACAGCGGCTTCATCGAAGAACGCCGCCGCCGCTTCTTCCAGCGCCAGGACACCATCCGCCGCGGTCTCTCCTGACCCCAGCCATTGTGGCGCACCCCTCCCACCCGGAACGCACCACTTCCGCGCCAATCCGTCGCATCCCTCCATCGCCGGATCGGCTCCACAAAACCCACAACCTCCTCTCCACCAATGACTTGAACATCCCCAAACGTCCCGGCACCACTCCTGCACCTCTCAGGGCAAAGACCACGCTCCCCCCACCCCTTTCCACGCATGAACGCCGAACGCTTCACCCACAAAACCACCGAGGCCATCCAGTCCGCCCAGTCCTTCGCCACCAAAATGGGCCACGCGGAACTCAAACCCGCTCACCTCGTCGCCGCCCTCATGGACCAGGAAGGCGGCATCGCCCGCCCGCTCCTCGAACAAATCCTCGGTGCCGATCGCACCGAAGCCTTCGTCAAGGACCTCGCCGCCTTCCTCGCTCGCCAGCCTAGCGTCTCCGGAGCCACCGGCCTCGCCATGTCCAACGACCTCCGCATCCTCCTCGCGGAAGCCGAAGAACAGCAGAAAGCCCTCAAAGACGAATTCCTCAGCGTCGAACACCTCCTCCTCGCTCTCACCAGGAAACCCGGCGAACTCCAGTCCCTCATCAGGGAATTCAACATCACCCACGCCCCGCTCCTCGAAGCCATCAAAGCCATCCGCGGTTCCCAGAAGGTCGCCGATCAGGACCCCGAAGGCAAATACCAGACACTCGAAAAATACGGCACCGACCTGACCGCTCGCGCCCGCAAAGGCAAGATCGACCCCGTCATCGGCCGCGACGACGAAATCCGCCGCGTCATGCAGGTCCTCAGCCGCCGCAGCAAAAACAACCCGGTCCTCATCGGTGAACCAGGCGTCGGCAAAACCGCCATCGCCGAAGGCCTCGCAAGGCGCATCGTCGCCGGCGATGTCCCCGATTCCCTCAAAAACAAACGCCTCATCAGCATGGACCTCGGCGGCATGATGGCCGGGGCCAAGTTCCGCGGCGAATTCGAAGAACGCCTCAAAGCCTTCCTCAAAGAAGTCACCTCCAGCGAAGGCCAGATCATCCTCTTCATCGACGAACTCCATACCATCGTCGGCGCCGGCAAAGCCGAAGGCGCCATGGACGCCGGCAATCTCCTCAAACCCCAGCTCGCCCGCGGCGAACTCCGCTGCATCGGCGCCACCACCCTCGACGAGTACCGCAAGTACATCGAAAAAGACCCCGCCCTCGAACGCCGCTTCCAACCCGTCATGGTCGGCGAACCTTCCGTCGAAGACACCATCGCCATCCTCCGCGGCCTCAAGGAACGCTACGAGGTCCACCACGGGGTCCGCATCCAGGACAATGCCATCATCGCCGCCGCCACCCTCAGCGACCGCTACATCTCCGACCGCTTCCTCCCTGACAAAGCCATCGACCTCGTCGACGAAGCCGCTAGCCGCATCAAAATCGAACTCGATTCCATGCCCACGGAAATCGACGTCATCGAACGCGCCATCATGCAGGCAGAAATGGAACGTCTCGTCCTCAAAAAAGAATCC
>Ga0315905_10003203_pt1 | contig 16923 bp, 13 predicted proteins | sample LakEriMetagenome_5_FD_203522 | JGI IMG/M metagenome (GOLD analysis project Ga0315905, IMG submission 203522) | Freshwater fungal communities from buoy surface, Lake Erie, Ohio, United States - Buoy 4 MA121 | ecosystem: Environmental > Aquatic > Freshwater > Lake | place: USA: Lake Erie, Ohio... | reverse complement strand
TGCAGAATTTTCTGACCGCGCTGATTATCCTGCCGATCGCGTTTTTTCTGAGCGATCCTGTTGCGGCGATTGTGGCGGAGTGGCCTTATGTTCTGATGATGGGGCTGCTCGGGACGGCAGGGCAATTCGCGCTTGCATCGGCGTTACGTGCGGCACCTGCGGCCCGCATCGGGACGGTGGAATTCACAAATATCATCTGGGCGACGCTGATTGGCATTTTCTTTTTTGCTGAGTGGCCCGGAATCACGGCGTATCTTGGCGCCGCTTTGATTATTTTTGCTGCCTTCATCTTGCTGAGGAAGGCTACGCCAAAAATTTCGATCGCCGGCGACGGTCTTTGAGCGTGCCGCGGGGCTTGACAGTGGTCGTGTGCCTCCCTATCTCAGCAGTGTAATGTTAGCACTCGGGTAGGTGAGTGCCAACATCTCCCCTTCAACGAAGCAGGGCGCGTGAGCGTCGGCTTGAAAAAGGATAGCAGATATGAAGTTTCGTCCACTCCACGACCGCGTGGTCGTTCGTCGTCTCGAGTCTGAAGAAAAGACCAAGGGCGGCATTATTATCCCAGACGCTGCCAAGGAAAAGCCGCAGGAAGGCGAAATCGTAGCCGTCGGCTCCGGTGCTCGCGACGAGCATGGCAAATTGGTTCCGCTCGATGTCAAAAAGGGCGACAAGATCCTTTTCGGCAAGTGGTCAGGCACCGAAGTCAAGATTGATGGCCAGGATCTCCTCATCATGAAGGAATCCGACATTATGGGCATCATCGGCAAATAAGCCTTTCCGATCGCAATTCGTTTCAAACCTCAAAACAGGAGCAGATCATCATGGCTGCTAAGCAAGTTCTCTTTTCATCCGACGCACGCGACAAAATGCTCCGTGGCGTCGACATCCTCGCCAATGCCGTAAAGGTCACGCTCGGTCCGAAGGGCCGTAACGTCGTGATCGATAAGTCATTCGGCGCACCGCGCATCACCAAGGACGGCGTTACTGTCGCCAAGGAAATCGAACTCGAAGACAAGTTCGAGAATATGGGCGCGCAGATGTTGCGTGAAGTCGCCTCCAAGACCAATGACGTCGCAGGCGACGGCACGACAACGGCAACTGTGCTCGCACAGTCGATCGTTCGTGAAGGCGCAAAATACGTCACCGCCGGCATGAACCCGATGGATCTGAAGCGCGGCGTCGATCTCGCCGTTGCCGCTGCCATCAAGGACATCCAGACCCGCGCCAAGAAGGTGAAGTCTTCGGATGAAGTCGCGCAGGTCGGCACGATCTCGTCGAATGGCGATGTTTCGATCGGCAAGATGATTGCCAGCGCCATGCAGCGCGTCGGCAATGAAGGCGTGATCACGGTTGAAGAGGCCAAGAGCCTCGAGACCGAGCTTGACGTTGTCGAAGGCATGCAGTTCGACCGTGGCTATCTCTCGCCTTACTTCATCACGAATGCGGAAAAGATGGTTGTCGAGCTCGACGACCCCTACATCCTCATTCATGAGAAGAAGCTGTCGTCGCTTCAGGCCATGCTGCCAGTTCTCGAAGCTGTTGTTCAGACCGGCAAGCCGCTTCTGATCATCGCGGAAGACGTCGAAGGCGAAGCTCTTGCAACGCTCGTCGTCAACAAGCTGCGTGGCGGCCTCAAGGTTGCTGCCGTCAAGGCGCCGGGCTTCGGCGATCGCCGCAAGGCCATGCTGGAAGACATTGCGATCCTGACATCAGGCGAAATGATTGCTGAAGACCTCGGCATCAAGCTCGAATCAGTGACGCTCCAGATGCTCGGCCGCGCGAAGAAGGTGCGGATCGAGAAGGAAAACACCACGATCATCGACGGCTCGGGCAAGAAGAAGGACATCGAAGCCCGCGTTGGCCAGATCAAGGCACAGATCGAAGAGACAACCTCCGATTATGACCGTGAGAAGCTTCAGGAGCGTCTTGCCAAGCTCGCTGGCGGCGTCGCGGTCATCCGCGTCGGCGGCGCGACGGAAGTCGAAGTGAAGGAAAAGAAGGATCGCGTTGATGACGCGTTGAACGCAACCCGTGCAGCGGTTGAAGAAGGCATCGTCCCAGGCGGCGGTACAGCCCTTCTCCGTGCAAAGGTCGCTGTTGCCAAGCTGAAGTCGGAAAATGCCGACGTTCAGGCCGGCATCAACATCGTCCTCAAGGCGCTCGAAGCTCCAATCCGTCAGATCGTTGAAAACGCTGGTGTCGAAGGGTCCATCGTCGTCAACAAGATCCACGAGAACAAGTCGCAGACCTACGGTTTCAACGCGCAGACCGAAGAATATGTCGACATGCTCGCCGCTGGTATCGTTGATCCGGCGAAGGTTGTGCGTACAGCCTTGCAGGACGCAGCCTCGGTTGCCGGCTTGCTTATCACGACCGAAGCCATGGTCGCCGAGCTGCCAAAGGATAAGCCTGCCATGCCAATGGGCGGTGGTGGCGGTATGGGCGGTATGGATTTCTAAGAAGTCCTACTTCCCGATACACGAAATAAAGAGGCACCCGGAGACGGGTGCCTTTTTGTTCAGGGCGTTGACGATGCTTGAGGCGCTACGTCGAAATCAACTGTAATTCCGGCGCCGAGGCCTTCCAATCGGTGAAAGGTCGCGTTGCGCTGTCTGGCTATTGTTTTGATGATCATCATCCCGGTGCCGTCCTTGACGTTCGCCGGAAAGCCGATGCCATTGTCCGTCACCGCCAGGTGACAATGCCCATTCTTGACGCGCGCTTCGATTGAAATATCGCCATCCTGACGCCCCTCGAACGCGTATTTGAAACTATTGCCAACAGCCTCGCTCACGATCAACCCAACCGATACAGCCATATCAAGCTGGAGTTCCCCTTCAGCCTCGACACCAATTTTAATGCCGCGATCCTTGGCACCAAAAACCTCCCGTTCCGAATTGATCAGGCTGTTGAGGTAGGATTTCAAATCTACGAGTTCCACCGCATTCTGCTCGTAAAGCGTCTGATGCACTTGGCCGATGGCGCGGATACGGCGGGCGATTTCATCCAGCACCGCCTGAACAGCGGGATCTGTGTTGCCGTTCGCGCTGAGGCGGACCAATGAGGCGATGGCCTGAAGGCTGTTCTTGATCCGGTGATGGATCTCCTGAAACAGGATCGTTCGCTCGTTGAGGGCACTTTCAAGGGCGTTCGATTTCTCAGTGAGACTTGCCGTTCGCTCGCCGACGCGATGCTCCAGCATCTCATTCGCGGCTCTCAGATTCAGGAAAGAACGCTCGTCGCGGCGGGCATAAAAGATCGCAATCCCGCCCAGAACAGCGAGCGCCAACGCCGCAATCACACTGCCCACACCGTATTGAATTCCATCAGTCAGCCACAATTGCCGTACACTTCCGATGTCGTTACCAATCCGTAGAAAAAGTGGATAATCCGCGATGCGGATTATTGACCAAAGCCGCTCGGGATTAGCATTCTGGTCGTTACTCACCGGCTCGACACCAGCATTTTTCATCATCAGTATGGACAACGGAACACGGACCTTGGAACGTTATGAAGCGGATCGTTCTGATGACGTAATGGGGAGCATCGCTTCTTTGGGCAGTTGCGTTTAAATTTCTTCAGTTTAGAATCGATTTTGCTTTGATGCAATTTGCGGACAAAAGATACTTTTCATTCAGACTGAAGTTTGGGCGATTAGAAGATATTTGGATTGGAGTTTGCGGTGGCTGTTGCTCTTGAATTTATCGATTTCATCGTCCCGATTGCTGTGATTAAGGAGAAGTACCCCGGCGGTTGGGAGCAGTGTTTGAAGGATCATTCCGACGTTATAGGCGGGAGGGTTTGGCATGATGAATATCTTCTGCGCGACGGCTCAATGGGATCAAGTGGAATTGAGTATCTTATTGAGAAGTGGACGGATCTTGGTTTCGAGCCGTGGGCCGAAGAAAATGGGTTTAAGGTCTGGAAAGACTGCTGCGTAACCGAGCATGTATTTGGCGGCCCAACCCGGCATTGTGATTGGATTGAGTTCACCGAGGACGGACGCGGCGCATTCCTAAAGGGTACCCCGCCCGGCACGATAGTAAGGCGAGATCCATTATAGTTGTTTCAGGCGGGAGTGGGTCCCTTGGCCGAACTCTGAAACTGTTTTCGACGCTTTTTACGTGACCCCATACCCCGTATTTGAGGGCGTCGTTCTAGGATCACCCCCTTTAGACCCGGTTTTTCATGGCCTGTGAGTAAGGCGGGGGATTTTGGCGGTTCCCCTTTTTTAAGGATTAGCTTCAAGGTACCGGGAGAGGGTGAACACAATCCAAAGTCGCGTTTTTTTATTTTACCCAGTTTTACACGGCCACACAGTTCTTCGGGTATCAGTTGGGAGCAACACTCTAGAAAGGGCAATACCTTTTGCGGCGCATGATCTGCAGTTCATGCTCAAATTCACACACATAGTTTATGACCTCGATGGAGTCTTTAGCATCGAAGATTAGCGTGACAGTCGATCCGGCTCTGACAACCTGCCTATTAACTCGAAAGAGATACCGTTTGTTTGGTGGCTCCCACTCCCACATGCGACATAGATACTATTGCCGGGGCCTTTATCTACCCATGCCTCAGTAATGCCTTGACCGACCCCATTACGCTAAGTCAGGCAATTGCCTACCCTCTTATTATGTACAAGGAAGCAGCGAAGTTTATTTGTTTATCAACCATCTAGGCCTGAAGCGATCATTCCAATAGACCGAATGCAATGCGTTGACATTCAATACGGACCGCCAAATGGAGGGGTAAGACCAACTCAACGCCGTGTTACGTTAGTCTCAAAATAATTTTTACTGCTCACAAAGAACAAAAAGGCTTGCATCTTTTGCGACTGCGGCCAGTTCAGACGGCTCTAATATCAATGTAGATTTATTTGTTACGTAATTGACACTATTTGAATCAAGGAATTCAATCAGAACTGAAGCTTTAATGGCAAAGTTTACGTTTTGAGGAATATCTTTCTCAATTGCAGCGAAGGCCAAAGCATTTGCCTTAGCGACGACAATGCCACCTAAATTACCGCTTTGATCAAGCATTGGTCCACCGCTATTGCCGGGCTGAACGGGCGCAGATATTTGAAAGTGCCGAGAGTCGTCTCCTAATCCCGCCAATGCAGTCACGTTACCAGTTGTAAAGTTACCGCTCATTGCCAATATGCCTGCAAATGGGTATCCGAAAATCCCAACGGCTTCTCCAAGTTTTAAACTGGGTCTCAGAGCAGGAACATGAGTAGGCATTCTCGTTGTTTTTAACAAAGCAAGATCATTTTTTTTATCTTTAGCCAAAAGGATTGCAATAGACGCTAACTCACCAGGCACGGATACTGTAATTTCTTTGCATGCATCTACTACATGAGCATTTGTTACAACTTGCCCGGAGTATGAAACATATACCGCGCTGCCCGAAAAGATTTTCCCCGATCCCTTCCCCGCAACTTTATCTTGGTCTATGTTTTTTTCCTCCATGTTAAAGTCTGAAAAATTTGGAGGCTCCTGTCCTGTCTTCCATTTCAAAGCAGCATCCTGAATTATTGATTTCATGTCAGTTGTAAGTGTTTTTAATAACTCATCTCTTACTTTCACTGCGTCATCGTGTGTCTTTCCGGAGTTTAATTTAGCAACCGCAATACTAAGCCAGAAATATGCCTTGGCGCGATTTGGATTTGGACTATTTGATGACATGACAGCGAGACCGGACCAATACTGGCCTTCCGGGTCTCCAGCAATAGCCGCCAATTCGAAATATTTTATGCTTTCTTTGAAATTCTGAGTTACGCCTTTACCTATATTGTACATGCCACCAAGGATTATTTGAGCTTTCGTATGACCTTGATCAGCAGCCTTTTTATACAACTCGGCCGCAAGTGTTAAACTCTCGTGCAAAAATTCGCCTGATATATAAATATCTGCTAAATCGACGGTGCAATCGAGATCACCCTCATCTGAACATCGGGTCAGCCACTCCAGCCCCCTTTTTATATCCCGTTGCGCACCCGCTAAACCCTTTAGCGCAATATTTGCTGCGAGATGAATATCTTTCTCATTCCCCCTTTTGAATTCAATTTCAAATAATTTCAGAGCTAAATTTCCTTTTTGAACTTCATAAGCCTGCCTTGGTTCCTTAAAAACTTTTTGATAGTACTCCAAAGATAGTGTTTCATCCCGTTGGATTAATGTTCCATTCTCAAAAATTTCTGCTAATTGAAGTGCGCATTCGCTATCAGTATTAGAGCAAAGCTTGAGCCAGTAAATACCATCGTTTATATTGCGATTTGCATTTCCTAAACCATCCAAATTTATTTTTGCTGCCAATTTAAAGTTTGTGGATTTTGATTTTTGATAGTCTTTTTCTAAAAGTTTAAGCGCGATAGCACCCTTTCCTGCTTGCAAAGCCTCTTCTGCATTTGCGAACATCAGCATTGGAAAATATGCCTTTAGCCTCTGATCGATTGAGTCAGAGGTTCTCCAAATAATTTCTCTGTAACCCTGCCCCCTTGTTAGGAGGCTGTCGTAAGGAATTTTAGCTGATGATTTTAGTCGATGTATGAGTTGAGCGTTTGCTTCTGATGGCTCTAAAGAAATTGCATATTGATTATTTTTTGCCAAAAAAACGGCTGCGTCATAGCCATTCGACTTTATCTCATCTGCCATTTCGAGGGCCTGTGATAGTGCGAAACGAGTTGCTATCTGGATGTAATACTTGCCGTTAGGTGAAATTTGGGAGGGCGGAAATCCTGCGCTGGTGAAACTATTTCGATCAAAAGGATCCACTCCATAAATTATCTGCGAATAAAACTCGCCGTCCATTACCTTTATTTTCGATACTCGATTTTGTCCTGTGAGTTCGGATGCTACCAGATCAGCATCAGCATTTTTCAGCATACCAAGAACTAATGCATAGTTTGTTCCCTTTGAAAGGACGGCAATTTGAGGAAATTCAAGCTTTAAATCATTAGCCCGGCTTAATGCTTCGTATTGGGTGGTATATTCATCCAATTCAAGCCAAGCCCACCCGTCAGCATCTAATGACTGTGCTTTAGCAGCTGCAGGGAATATTAAAAAAAACACCACAATCAACGCGCGCATCACAGGACTCAACTCCGTTCTACAAGCATAAAAATCACAATATCCTCTATTTCACTATAAAGTAAGAGGATGGAGCGAGGGCGTCGTTCTGGGATGAAACCCTTTAGTCAGGTTTTCCGTGGGCCGTGAGTAAATTTGAAAAATCCCATGGACACCCTCTTTTAGGAGTTTGCTTCAAGGTACCAGGATGAGGTGGGAGAAAAATCAATTAGCGTCTGTTGTCAAACTTAACCGCTTCAATACGTAATTACATTGCATCTCATCAGTTTATAGGTATCCAACATCTGAAGCGATCATTCCAATAGACCAGCGGTAGACCATGAACTAACATTCGTAACAGACAAACTAATGGTGCAAGCCCTGAAATCGCCTAAAAACAAATTGGAGGCCCTATGCAAGCCATCATCGATCAAATTTTAGAAAAATACCCCACTGCTAGGGCAACTACTTCATTTGGTGGACCACATGAAATTCAACAGCTTTTTCAAACTCTTCGAATTGAAATTGAAAATCTTGAAGCTATTAGAGGAAATCCAAATCTTGTAGTTAAGAGTTCTTATGGCAAAGGGAACTGGGCAGCGGTTCCATGGCTTGCAATTCTTGATTCGAGAGAAACAGACACAACTCAAGACGGCACCTATGTTGTACTACTATTCAAAGAGGACGGGCAAGGTTGCCACCTTAAATTAGCACAAGGTGTCACAAAGTTGCATAACGCTATGGGGTCCGGTGCGACTGCAGAGCTAACTCGCAGGGCAACTGAAGTAAGAAATAAATTTCCAGATATGAACGTATCTGGGTTTGATCTTTCCGGGGACCCTAGATTAGGCTCCGAAAATAAGCTGTCGCGTTTGTATGAATCATCAACAATTATTTCAAAATATTGGGAAAAACATGAAGTTCCAAGCGATCAAATATTTGAATCTGATCTGAACATATTGATTGATTATTATGAGAGGTATGTAGAACATCGCCTAGCAGAACGTGCGCAAGAGCCGTCAATCAATGAACGAGTTAGTCGGACGTGGGCTATTTCTGCTGGAGAAAACGGAAGATTATGGGAAGATTTCTATAAGAATAGCTTCATGGCCATTGGGTGGGATAACCTTGGTGACCTATTGCAGTACGAAACACAAGATATCATAACAAACATACTGGCTGAACATTCCGGAAATTCTAAAAGACCAACTAACGACTCTTTATGCTGCTATCAGTTTTCGCGCGAGATGGGCATCGGCGATATTGTTATAGCCAAAGCAGGTCGAATGCGAGTTTTGGGAGCGGGAATTATAGAGTCTGAGTATATCTATGACCCGTCCAGGGAAGAATATAAAAATTTAAGAAAGGTACGCTGGTTGAAGTCTGCACCTGCAGAATGGCCAGGGACCGGGACTGCTTTTAAGGCACTCACAGAAATTTCTTTATATCCCACATTTATTTCTTTTGTTCACGCTTACTTAGGTGACCAAATAGAGAAACCTTCGGAAGACCCTGAAAGTATAAAGCCATATTCGATTTCTGATATTGTTAACGATGGATGCTTTCTGGACGCGTTAACCCTCAAAAAATATATCGATCGGCTGCGAATTAAAAAAAATATCATCATTCAGGGGCCGCCGGGTACAGGTAAAACATGGCTGGCCAGAAGATTAGCCTATGCACTTATAGGACAAAAAGATAGCCATCGGGTTAGAGCAGTCCAGTTCCATCCAAATCTTTCTTATGAGGATTTTGTGAGGGGTTTTAGACCATCAAGCGAAGGAAAGTTATCGCTTGTTGACGGAGCGTTCATGGAGGCCATTGAGGACGCTAGAAATACATCAGAACCTTATATTGTTGTGATTGAAGAAATTAACCGTGGGAACCCGGCTCAAATATTTGGTGAGATGCTAACGCTGCTGGAGTCCGATAAACGTTACCCAGATGAAGCTTTAGAGCTTTCCTACAGACGCTATACCTCTGAAAGAGTCTTCATACCAAGCAATTTATACGTGATTGGAACAATGAACATAGCTGACCGCTCCCTTGCTTTGGTGGATATGGCACTTCGTCGACGTTTTGCTTTTATCGATTTAAAGCCAAATTTTAATCAATCTTGGAGAGATTGGCTTGTAAATAGGAGTGGAATTCCTGAAAATATAGTTCAAATTATAGAACAGCGTATTGTTTATTTAAATGATGTTATTTCAAACGACACCACCCTTGGCCCCCAATTTAAAATTGGACACAGCTATGTAACCCCCCCCCTGGATGTTCTTATCGACGACGCAAGAGAGTGGTTTATCCAAGTTGTCGAAACTGAAATTAAGCCACTGCTTGACGAGTACTGGTTTGATTCGCCTGATAAGGCAGGTGAAGAAAAAGACCGCTTAGTATTTGGCCTGTAATGCAAATACAACTTGCAAAATCCGATAAAATTGGAATCGTAGGAACTATCCCCCTCAGAAATATTTGGCTTTTGATGTTATATGCATCAGAGTTTTATCGATACGAAGGAACTAGATGCGTTGGAGCTGAAAATAATCCAGAAAAATTGCCTGAACTTATTGCTGAGTTGCTAGCTAGTGCCGTTGAAAGCCGCCTTCATAGAAATCTCACCTTTGGGTATAAATTTCAAGAAGCTCAATTAAGCCGAGTTAGAGGGCGAATAGATATCCTCGCCACAGAAAGACGTCAACTACTTGCCAAAGGAAAAGTAGCCTGTCGATTTGAGAATTTAAGTGTTGATACGCTGCGAAATAGATTTGTGTTGTCAGCCCTACAATTACTTATCGGCTTGTTAAAAAGTCCGGCAATTATCCGAAAGTGCCGTTCGCTGGTTTCGTCACTAAAGCAGCTTGGCGTTTCTGATAATCGTCCTACAAGAAGTGAAATTAGCACTGACAAGTTGGGAAGAAATGATTATTCTGACCGTCTGATGTTGTCGGCAGCGAAATTGGCCTATGACATGGCAGTTCCCACCGAAACAGACGGCTCCAACCTTCTTTTCATTCCAAATAGAGATGAGGTTTGGATACGTAAACTCTATGAAAGGGCCGTAGGGGGTGTTTACTCGGTGAAATTGTCGAAGACAAACTGGAAGGTCGAAATAAGTAAACCACTAAGGTGGAAAATCGAAGCGAGAACAACTGCCATTGATGCAATCTTACCGTCAATGCGAACCGACATCGTTCTTGTGAACCATTTAGAGGGGAGAAAGCTTATCATTGACACGAAATTCAACTCCTTACTAACCCAAGGGTGGTATCGAGACGAAACAATCAGAAGTAGTTATCTTTACCAGATGTATGCTTACCTAATGTCTCAAAATGATAATAATAATCCGCTTGATAAAGGAGCTGCTGGCTTGTTATTGCATCCAACGGTCAACGCTAATATTGACGAAATTGTAGTGATACAAGGCCACCCAATTCGGTTCTCTACCGTTGATCTCACCGCCCCATCTGCCGATTTTAGTAATAGGCTAATTCAGCTAATAGATTTTCCGAAATTATGATCATTAAAATATGTGGTAAAAAATTTCTGGAGTGAAAATATTGGTCTGGTGTGCGCGAGATCACTTGGGATAAGCGGAAATATTGAAATGCATAACAAACTATTCACACAGAGGTTTAAATTCTCGAATTGGCCTAACCGAGAAATTCCGTCTGTTGCGGCAGGAGTTTACACCGTTTGGAAAAATAGCGACCTTATCTATTGCGGCATGTCAGGTCGTGAGATTGACATAAAAGCCAAAGCATCACTCAAGAAATATGGTATGATCACCCGACTTGCTAGCCATGCTAGCGGGAGATTGTCTGGTGATCAATTCTGCGTTTATGTGGCAAATCGCTTTGTTATTCCCTCAATTACAGCCGAAGAATTGCCACTCTTTGAATCTGGGAAGCTAACGCTCGATGCACGCACTAAAACCTTTATTCACGAGCATTTGGAATACGCTTATGCGTTGGTAGAAAAGTCTGCAGATGCCTATAACTTAGAACGTGCCGCTCGACGTGGCGAGCTATTCGGCATGAAACCGCATCTCAATCCGTTGTGATTGAAAAACGAACAACCTGTGGATCGGGAGAGGCTAACGACTTTCATCGTCGGCGAAGCGTTCGACTACTTATCCAAACCCATCAGACTTTCCAAAAACGAGCCACCTCTGATTTTGATAGTAGTTATTTTTTAGCATAGATGTGGGGTTTCGACACAATCCTGATGCGTTGGGGCCTTTGTCCTTGGACCAATATCCTTTATAACGGATCAATTGAACTTAATAGAGAACACTGCTAGGCTGGTCGGGCGTGAGCTTGGAAACAGCAAATGTCGGAAAACCCTGTAGACGGTGAGAGAGCGCGAGCAAGTTCTGCCAATTGCAGTGGTCAGTCGACCTTGGGCCTCGAAACTCGGTTTGGGCCTGATTGGCCGGGGCTACGATGCCTCGCTAAGACGCGTCGGGGAACTGAATGCCAGAAGCCAGCAATCAAGGGGCGTGTTCGCTGCCAGCTTCATGGTGGAAGGTCCACCGGTCCGAGGACGGTGGAAGGTCGGGCAAGGATTGCTGCAGCCAATCTCAAGCACGGTAACCGTACGAAGAAACGTCTGGCAGAGAATAGAGAACGGGCGACTGTCAATCGCGAGATTTGGTTCGCGCTTCGGTTTCAGATCGAACTCATGATCCGGGATGGGTATCTGCCGAAGAATTACAGAAGGTAGAAAGGGCAGATGGCAGCGGTCAATCGAGCGGCATTTTCGAGTGTTGTGACACTGTGATTTATCAATTGATCTCTGTCCTTTGCAAAGTGAGCGCAACGCAATCTACTTCAGTTGCGGTGAGGTAGGTGGGATAGTTGAGGTGTTTTCAACTGTTGGAGATTTGATTTCAAAAAAGATTTGTTCATTCATATGAAACCGGTTGAAATTATCCCAACTACCCCACCTGAACAGCAACTGCGGCATATCTTAAGCTGGTATCAAAGTATGTCGTTAATATCAGGAGCCGTGCCACCAAGCAGCTGCCATAGATTTTTGCCTCCAGTCCCCTTGGTTTTCACAAGTGTCATTGTCCCAAACATGCGATCTGCCAGCCTTCCAAGTGCCTTGCCGATTGATATGGAGTTGAGCGCATCTTTACCCCCTGAAAATTCAGACAGACACTGATGCAACTCATGATGACGATATTTGTAGCTTCCATTTCCCATCTGTTCGCGCTCGTTAGCCAATGAGATTAGGTCAGCAACCAGAAACTTTCGCTTGTTATAGTGATGATCAATTTCATGAAGGAGGGATAGGTTTTTGGCGAGGACAGGGTCGTTATCCCGGACTTTCTCTAGGGTATCACAGGGGTCAGGTTCGCCGAGCCAGACGAGAGTGGATCGGATCAATTTTGACCATTCGCCATAGGATCCCAGCAACTTTGATTTTTCAGGTCGCCCTGCGAGAATGAAAGCTCTCAATATTGTCAGCCCCGCAGCCACCAACTCAGCACGGTGAGCTGATGCTTCATCAAGTGCATCCTTTTCAAACTGTCGTTCTTCGGGACGCTCGACTTTGGGATTTAGGGTGCAAAGAAGAACACGTCGCGTCATGTCCTCCGCGAATGTCAGATTGTTACCATTCGAAAGCATCAGACAATTTGTTGGAACCTCAACGTTCTTTGATAGGCCAAGAATCCGAATTTGAACTCTAGACTGTGTTAGTATTTGACACAAAAACGCCCCTTGAAGTGTTTCATTACAGTTATCAAGAGACACGACAGTCTCTCCCTGAATTAGTGCAGCTCCAAGGCGTTTTTCCAGTTCTTCTTCTGTTTTCCCGGGCGCAAGGACCGCCGCCCTTCTGCCGTTGATGATAACACTTATTAAATCGACCAGCAGAGACTTCCCAGAACCTGCTACAGGGGCCGAAAATCCAAACATCGGTGCCGTTGACAACAAATGCCGAGCTAACCCCGTTAATATAGCAGCAAGTGCTACAGAACGATCTGCCGCTTCTGCGAACGGAAACGTTTGAATAAAAGACTTCAAAATATGTACGGCTTCGATGGCATCTGCTCGATCCGGTGACCCCTCAATTGGCAAAAATTCGTCCGGCTCGAAGGCTGCGTATATTCCGCTAGTTTTATCATAGCCCGGCTTGGCAATAATGCTGCCGTCCAAACGAAGTGCAGGAGCATGAATGATTGCCGTTACCAATGGCAGACGCCAATTTCCAACACGCTCGAGATAGGTTTTAGCAACCGCACTAGGGCAATCAACTAGGCTCAATTCACCCGTTTTGCCGTTGACCTTTTGAAACCCAGCAACACGCATGAAGTTTTCACGCATCCAATCTTCGGAAACCTGAACAAATTTGACGGGGCCGTTCTGAACTTCCAGCCCAACCGTTTCAGATAAACGAATTGGCCGCACAAGGATTCCACCACGCTGATAGATCTCAATATCCGAACCAATCAGAGCCTCTTCAGCCTTATCAATGATTTCAGGAAGATTGCCGCCTTCGAGCAGTATTTCTGGGCGATCATCGCTTTCATTTGAACGACGCCATCCGCTCTGGTTGGCTAAATAGAACAAACTTCCAACGGTTACACCGCCATCGGGTTTAAAATACCGCCATGTCTTTGCCGTAAATGCTGCATCGTATTTTGATGACCTTTGAGACCACTCGTCCCAAAGGTCAAACCCTGCATCGCCAAGACCACTATGGCATGCAAAACCCATCCTGACCCACGTATCATAGCCGACATCGTTGTTCAGAATATGATCAAGGGCTTCCTTAACAATCTCCGAGTTAACGGGGCCATCGCGATACTTTGCAACTCGTTTTCCGTCTGCCTCGTTCTTTTTAACTGCAGCACTTAGAAGCGCACCACTTTCGAGTAAAATTTCACCTGTGACCGAAAGAAACTGCGCAATCTGCTCTTCAGTCACAATTGGCAAGTCAGAAAAAGGAACATCTTCGAGGGATTGGTCGACCCAAACATAAGGCTTCAGTGTCTTTGGATGAATTCCATCTGCAACAAACTGCTGCCCGTCGCCTAAAACCTCGACCTCAGCCTTCTCTCCAGAAGGTAAAATGTATTCGCTCGACTTCTTCTTCTTAAATGGTGTGTCAGTCCGGCAAACAATCAATGATCGAGGATCGCGCCCAACGCGAACTGGTGCATCCTTGCCGAGCATCTTGAAGGCAGCTGCCTTGATCTTTTCGACTGTGGCCGCATCGGCTATATCAATATCAATCCCCACGACATGCCCACAGACGACACCCGTGTTTTTAGCGCGGGGGTATCTTGAATTCCAATTCTCGATATCTTCGATCTGAAGGTCTTTTTGATTGGCCCAGTCGTTAATAACTGGCTTTTTGCCTGCCCTTTCGTCTTTCGGGTCAGGGGACGTCACCGGTATTGGATTATAGCCGTTTTCAAGAAGCCGTTTTCGGCGGGCGGTAAAATCATTGGATGAGGAGGTCATTTTAATCCTCCTTCAGATGAGCGACTCGTTTTCAAAGAAGCGAGTGAATGATCAACCCCACGCGACTTTTCAATTCGATCTGAAATCCAGTCATCGACGTCGCTATCAAGCCACCCGACCGCGCGGATACCGATTTGAACAGGCTTGGGGAAAGTGCCGTTGTCAACAAATGCGGAGATTGAACTGCGACTGAAACCGACACGTTCGATAACATCTGGAAGTCTGAGAATCTTATGGCCCATAATCCGTTCCTCCTGGAACTTGGTGGATGATGGTTCCCCATGAGAACTGTCAGGCGGTCAGAAAAAATGCTTTCTGAAAATCTGACAAAACTATTTTTCGTTACCCCTCCCGCCTTTTTTCCCGTTCTCACTCTGTGCCGCACTCAGAGCATCCTTCTTCTGCTGCTTGGCAGTGATAGGTCCTTTTAACGCCGCGATTTTACGCTCCGCAGATTCAAGCTTCTGGACCGTTTGAGCATGCGATTGAACTAATGACTTGATTTTCCTTGGTGATGGGACGCCAGAAACATCTTCACCAACTTGCGCTTCAACGGCCGAGCCAATCACAAAAACAGATGTCGAGATCGAAATTCCCGGAATTTCGTGCAGCTTAGCCCACCCTTTTTCTTCCGCTGCCCAACCAAATAAAATATCAGCTTGCATTGCTTGAAGTTTGGGAAGCTTCCCCTTTAATTGCGCTTCGTCGATTCGCTTGTGGACACGCTTGTAAGCTGCTCTTCGACCTCGCCCGGGAAACAGGGCATCGGCTATGAAATTGGCCGCGGCTGCTTTTGTGATTGTATTTTCGCCAATCTGGTATACGTCACGTTTGCCCAATACACCCTCCTCAGCACTCTTTTTGCCATCAGCCACCATCAAACTTGTAGGTCAATTTGTAGGTTTAACGGTTGTGAAAAATCATAAGTAATTGATATAATTAATAAAATTATCTTGAAATGGCGGAGGAGGCGAGATTCGAACTCGCGATACGGTTTCCCGCATACACACTTTCCAGGCGTGCGCCTTAAACCACTCGGCCACCCCTCCGTCTGTCGTGCTTTAAGGCGCACGCAAATCCTTTCGTCTCAGGCATGCGCCGCTTTTTTTGTGGTACGCTTGCATCTGGCGATGCAAGCTATGCCACTCGGCCACCCCTCCGTCTGTCGTGCTTTAAGGCGCACGGGAAGCCTTCGTCAAGGACGATTGCCTGGGGCGAAAACAGATCAGGGGAGCGCATTTGCTCCGATCTGAAATCCATCCGGCGCGTTGTTATAACCGAGACAGCGGAAGGTGCAAGAAATTCCGTCACCTCTCTTCGGGAAACGCATCAGGAGACTGGCGTGATTGCCGGAGCGGGATTAAAGTGGGGCGATCAAATCCTTCAGGAGATCGCCATGTTCGGGTTCAGAAAAGAGATACGGATGCCGTTGCCGAGTGAGGCATTGCCCGGGCGGTCTACCCCGCTGCCGACGGCAGAGCGGCATTTTGTCAATGGCAAGCCGCTGAAGGGGCCATTTCCCGAGGGGTTGGAGACGGCCCTGTTCGGGCTTGGATGTTTCTGGGGCGCGGAACGCAAATTCTGGCAGGTGCCCGGGGTTTATGTCACGGCTGCGGGGTATTCGGCAGGCCTTACGCCGAACCCGACCTATGAGGAGACGTGCACGGGCCTCACGGGCCATAATGAAGTGGTTTTGGTCGTGTTTGATCCCCACCTCGTTTCGTATGAAGCGCTTTTGCGGGTGTTCTGGGAGAGCCATGACCCGACGCAGGGCATGCGGCAAGGGAACGATGTCGGGACGACGTATCGTTCCGGAATTTACACATATGGTGATGCCCAGCGCTCTACAGCTGCGGCGTCAAAGACTGCCTATGCTCAAGAGCTTGCAAAGGCTGGCTATGGCTCCATCACCACGGAGATCATTCCCGCCGAAACTTTTTATTACGCGGAAACGCATCACCAGCAATATCTCGCCAAAAATCCGAATGGCTATTGTGGCCTCGGGGGTACCGGCGTTAATTGTCCTCTCGGCGTCGGTGTTATCGCCGCCTAACATCACTTTGTTTGTTGCTGAAGGATTTATCGATGATTGAAAGAGCACTGGAGCGGGTCCTTTTTGCCAGTCGCTGGCTCCTCGCCCCCTTTTACCTCGCCCTCGTCGGGTGCCTGGTGTTTCTGCTGTTCCGGACAATCATGGAGATGGTGCATTTTGCGTCAATCATGCCGAGTGCAACAGAGTCGGGGGTCATTCTGGGGGTCTTGTCGGTCATTGATCTGACATTGACCGGCTCGCTGATCGTGATTGTGATTTTTTCAGGCTACGAGAATTTTATCTCGAAAATCGACGTTGCGGATCATCCGGATTGGCCGGAATGGATGGC
>Ga0315905_10003202_pt1 | contig 16935 bp, 14 predicted proteins | sample LakEriMetagenome_5_FD_203522 | JGI IMG/M metagenome (GOLD analysis project Ga0315905, IMG submission 203522) | Freshwater fungal communities from buoy surface, Lake Erie, Ohio, United States - Buoy 4 MA121 | ecosystem: Environmental > Aquatic > Freshwater > Lake | place: USA: Lake Erie, Ohio... | reverse complement strand
CGAGTGAACGGGCCAACCACAATGCTGACTCAGGCTGTGTCGGCATTGAGTCGCTCGGTGCGCTGTTCACCAAGAACCAGCGATTACGCACGCGTTCACAGAACTCGTAGGCCTCGGTGAGGATGGCGGCGTCTTCGGGGTCGAGAACATCACCTTGAGCCAGTGCCCGGAGTCCGTCGATTGTCCCGGTGGCCTTAACGTCGTACTGCAACTGCAGCATCTGCGCGGTGAACTCAATATCGGAAAGCGAGCCGCGACCGAGTTTGAGATGGAAGTCGGGGTCCTCCCCCATGGGAATGCGCTCGGCCTCGATGCGGGCTTTCATTCGCCGGATGTCGCGAATTCCTTCTGCGGAAAGTCCTGGTCCCCACACCCACGGTGCAATTTCGTCAAGGAGTTCATCGCCGAGCGCCGCATCACCAGCGACGACGCGAGCGCGGGTCATCGCCTGTCGCTCCCAGGTGAGTGCGTGCTCGCGCCAGTAAATGACATAGGAATCGACGCCTCGGGAGAGCGGACCGTTTTTCCCTTCGGGTCGCAGATCGCAATCGACGTCATAAAGACGAGCGGCCGGAGTCGACCCGGCGATCATTCGAATGAGCGATTGCGAGAGACGTCGAGATTCATCGATGTCGGCAGCGCTTGATCCTTGATGCACGAATATCACGTCGAGATCGCTGGCATACGCGAGCTCTGAGGCTCCGAATCTCCCAAGTCCAAGGACAGCAAAAGGTATTTGCGGGTCGAGGCTCTGCAGCGCCGAACCGATTGTGGCTTCTGCCAGCGTTGTCAGATCGCGGCCCACGCGTTCAACATCAGCATGGTCAAACAGATCACGCGCTGCGATGCCGAGAAGGTTCCGTTGTTGCCATCGGCGTAGCGAGGCTTGTTGCTCGGTGTTGCCCTCGCGCATCTCCATCGATGCGGTTGCGGTGGCGATGAGCCCGTCGAGATCTTTTGTGGCGAGCTGTTCGGGTAACGGGAGTCGAGCAACGAGATCGGGGTTCGCCGCGATGATGTCGCCGAGCAGTCGACTTGTTCCTGCGATGGTGCACAGCGACTGTGCTGCTGCAGGAGACTCACGAAATGTCTCAGCGATTTGTCGTGACTGACGTGGACCGGTCAGAAGATTGCGGATGAGGAGAAGGCCAAGGTCGGGATCGGGGGAAAGCGAAAGCCAATCAAGCAACAAAGGCAGCATTTGCTGCATTAATCGACTCGATCGATTGAGTCCCCGAGTGAGTTCGCCGAGCGCCGCAGCTGTCCGCCGAGCATCGATGAAACCGAATGCTGCCAGTCGGACTTCCGTTGCCTCTGCACTGATCGAAGACGCATCGCGCGATGTTGCGGCAAATGCTTCAAGTAACGGGCGGAAATAGACGCGCTCGTGAATTCCGCGAACTGTGGTCTGGATGTGGATCAGCTCGCGCTCGAGTTGTTCGGCTGCAGTACCGCGGGGTTCGTCGCGCCGCCCCATCACCCGTGCGAGACGATCGAGTGAAGCGTCGTCCGTTGGAAGCGTATGAACTTGCTGTTCATCGACGAGTTGTAACCGATGCTCGACCGTTCGCAATTCGCGATAGGACGATGCCATCTTCTCTGCGTCGTTTTCGTCGATGTATCCAGCACTTGCCATTTCGTCGAGCATTGTCAGCGTGGTGGCACCGCGAAGGTCCGGATCAAGATGTCCATGCACGAGTTGTAGAAGCTGCACCGTGAATTCGATGTCACGAATACCGCCGGGCCCACGTTTGAGTTCTCGATTCCCCAGACCTTTTCGCGCAACTTCCGCTTCGGTCCGAGCCTTCATCGCCCGAAGTGATCGCAGCGCTTCGGCATCGAATGGCCTGGCCCACAACCACTGTTGTGCGGCACCGAGCCACTGTTCGCCAAGCGCGATGTCACCAGCGACGGGACGCGCTTTCAGAAGAGCTTGGAACTCCCAAGGTTCGGCCCAGCGATCCCAGTACGCCTCGTACGACCCCACAGTTCGCACGAGAGGACCGTCGCGACCTTCGGGTCGAAGATTTGCATCAACGCGAAAACATCGCCGGGCGATGTCCATGATGGCGCGTGCTCTGCGATCAAGTTCTTGGAGTGGACCTTGGCCAACGAACAACACATCGATATCGCTTGAGTAGTTGAGTTCGTTACCACCCAACTTGCCCATGCCGATGATGGCGATGGTTGTGTTGTCGTCCTCGGTCAGTTGCAACGACGCCTGCAGGACATCACGACCCAGTGCAGCCAGGTTGGCACCGACCTCATCGAGGGTGTCGAGGCCGGTGAGGTCACGGGCGGCAATGCGAAGGAATTCCAGATTGCGCCAAGAAACGAGGTCCTCGGGCGAGGCGGCATTTGGCTCGAGCCGATTGTCGTTGGCGGCGAGCACGGCAAGAGAGTCCGTGGGGCGGGCTTCGAGCAGGCGGGTGAGAGATCGACTGGCAGCAAGTACGGAGACGAGCGAATGGGCCAGTGCAGCATCGGCGGCGACCGCTTCGAGTGCGTCAGGAGCAGCTTCGCTCAGGCGGGTGAGGGCCACTCGGACTGCGGCGGGAGCGGCGCTGCGGTCGGCGAGGTTGAGCAGTTCAGTTGGAAGTGGGGTCTCATCGCCCGGGGTTGCCACGACTTGAGGCTATTGCGTCGCGTGAAGGCCCGTAGTCTGCGGGGGTGCCCAGCCTGCGCATTGGTCTCGCTCAACTCAATACGGTCGTCGGCGATATCGATGGCAACGCGTCACGCATCATCGAACTGATGGACCAAGCCAACGCGGCCGGTTGCGACATCGTTGCGTTTCCCGAACTGGCGATCACCGGATATCCACCCGAGGACCTTCTGCTGCGTTCGGGCTTTGTCGATGACGTACAAGCAGCGCTTGACCGAATCATTGCTGCTTCGAGTTCGTGCACAACGGTTGTGGGATTCGTCGAACAAGGTTTGGCCTCGCGTGAATCTGCCGATCCTGGTGAGGTCACCAAAACTTCTCGAGCAGTTGAACGACCAGTTTTGTTCAATGCTGCGGCGGTGCTGTCGAACGGCACATTGGAAGGCGTGTACCGCAAGCGCGAATTGCCGAACTATTCGGTGTTCGACGAAGCGCGCTATTTCGTTGCAGGCGAGGGCCCTGTTCCGGTCTTTGAAGTGCAGGGTGTTCGTTTCGGGGTGTCCATTTGTGAAGATGCTTGGATCGAGGGTGGACCGATTGCCGAACTTGGTTCACGCGCGGTGCAGTTGGTTGTAAACATCAACGCGTCGCCGTTCAATGTCGGAAAGTCGCAAGAGCGAGCTGCGGTCATTGCCGAACGCGCTCGTGAAGCGGCTGCGCCGATTGCTTATGTCAATCAAGTCGGCGGCCAAGACGAACTCGTCTTTGATGGCGACTCAATGGTGATGTCGGCCAACGGCGTTCTGCTGGCACGCGCATCGCGATTTGTTGAAGACCTCTGCATCATTGATGTTGATCTCAATGACGCAAACCTCGCCGCCGAACGACCACGTATCGACCAGACAGGCATTGCTGAAACGCTCACCGAAGAGGCTGAAGTCTGGAATGCACTCGTTCTCGCTACCCGTGACTTCGTCATCAAGAATCGATTCTCTGATGTTGTGATTGGTTTGTCGGGCGGCGTTGATTCAGCACTCGTTGCGGCAATTGCTGCCGATGCCATTGGTCCCGAACATGTGCACGGCGTACTTATGCCATCGCGGTATTCCAGTGATCATTCGATTTCCGATGCAGTTGCTCTTGCCGAAAACTTGGGTGTTGAGTATCGAACAATTGCAATTGAACCTGGACATTCCGCGTTGATGGAAATGCTTTCGTCGTCCTACGACGGTCAGTCGATTGGACTTGCTGAAGAGAATCTTCAGAGCCGGCTACGAGCAGTAACGCTGATGGGTTTGTCGAACGCGTTTGGTTGGTTACTTCTCAACACCGGCAATAAGAGCGAATCTTCGGTTGGTTATTCAACGCTGTATGGCGATTCAGCGGGCGGCTACGCCGTCATTAAGGACGTCTCGAAGTTGTTGGTGTACCGACTTTGCCGTTATCGCAACGAGCTCGCAGGTCGTGAAGTGATCCCAGAAACTGTGCTGGTGAAACCGCCATCAGCGGAATTACGTCCTGATCAGCGAGACGACCAAAGCCTCCCGCCATACGAGGAGCTCGATCCGATTTTGGCGATGTACGTCGAAGGGGATCACTCGATCGAGGAAATCATCGCTGCGGGTCACGATCCTGCGGTCGTGCAGCGAATCGTTGGCCTGGTTGATTTAGCGGAATACAAACGGCGCCAATCGCCACCGGGACCGCGAGTGACCTCGAAAGCGTTCGGCAAAGACCGTCGCCTGCCCATCGTCAACCGATATCGCCGTTAGCCGTTGCGAGGATTCCCCTAACCTGCACCCATGTCGTTTCTCACCGCAGGCGAATCCGTAGAGCGCATGGCCTCTTATTGCCGCGTTGAGCAGTTGCTCTTCGGCCTGTTTGGCCAATGGGCGGTCGAGGTCGAGCTGCCCGTGGCGAAACTCGCACTTGTCTCAGCAGCCGATCACAGCGCCTGGCGAGCAAAGCGTTGGTTCGAGATGCTGCCAACGGCACCGCCTGGACCCGACGCGTTGCTGACGCTCACGACGGTTGAGCGTGAAGCCTTTGATCTCATCGCCGAGCTTGTCGGCGAGTCGCAAGGTGCCCGCATAGTGGTGGCCTATGGAGAGCTCCTTCCCGGTCTCCGAACTGCGATGGCTGCTCATCTGGAGCGCACCACGACCGTTGCCGACGCCCCGATACGGCGATTGCTCAACATCTCTCTCACCGATGTCTCAAATGATGTGGCCGAGGGAATTGGTCCGATGGAACTCGTGATGACCACCGCCGAAGAGCGGGCCGCAGCCGAACGAGTCGGGGCGGAACTGGCCGTCGCCAACGCCCGGATCACCCACATTTTCGGGGTCTGACGACTCTTTCTCATCGATTCCTGACCCGCTTGGTTGGGGGGCTTGACCGGCCCGGTATCGTTGACACACCCCGGCGGCCCCCATGGCCGATTCTCCGGGCCGAAGTCCCGAGGTGTGGCAGTGGCAAAGGAACGTGTTGAACGCGACGAAGAGGACCTCGTTCGTCTGTACCTCACCGACATTGGCCAGTACCCCCTTCTCACGAAGGACGACGAAGTTCGTCTGGCGCAGGCCATCGAGGGCGGCGTTGCCGCTCGCGCCGAAATGGATGCAGCCAAGACCCTCACTGTTGCTCGCAAGCGCGAACTGAAGCGTTCGATCAAACAGGGTGACGACGCTGAGCGTACATTCGTGCAGTCCAACCTTCGTCTCGTTGTCTCAATCGCGAAGAAGTACCAGGCCTCTGGTCTTCCGCTTCTCGATCTCATTCAAGAAGGCAACCTTGGCCTCATGCATGCGGTCGAGAAGTTCGACTGGCGCAAGGGCTTCAAGTTCTCCACCTACGCAACCTGGTGGATCCGTCAGGCCATCACTCGCGGTATTGCTAACACCGGTCGAACCATCCGACTCCCAGTTCACGCTGGCGACACGCTTGCTCGTTTGCAGAAAGCGCGTGCGCGTCTTGAACTGAAGCTTGGTCGTCCCGCAACTCTCGCCGAACTTTCGGCCGAGGTTGAAATGCCGGAGGACAAAGTCACCGAAGCCCTTCGTTTCGCTGCCGAACCCCTTTCGCTTTCCGAGCCTCTTCGTGAAGACGGCGACGCCGAACTTGGCGACGTTGTTGAAGATCGCTCTGCTGAATCACCGTTTGAGGTTGCTGCCACTGCGTTGCTTCCCGAGGAAATCAGCCGACTGCTTTCACCACTCGACGAACGCGAGCGCGAGATCCTCAAGCTCCGTTTCGGTCTCGACCGTGGCGAACCTCGCACACTCGAAGAAGTTGGCGAACACTTCAACCTCACTCGTGAGCGCATTCGTCAGATCGAAGCTCGTGCAATGTCGAAGCTTCGTCATCCGTCGTCAGATACCGGCGCACGCGACCTGCTCGCCGTCTGATCGTTTCGCGGAGTAGCCGCGGCCATGACTGATCAGTTCGACGACGACACCGATACCGAGGTTTCAACGACCGGTGTTCCACCGGCTCCTTCAGTGACTCCCGGACCAAACCCGCCGCCGCCGGCATCGGCAATTGACGAGGCCGCCGAGCAACGTGGTTGTGTCGCGGTGCTCATCGTCGGTGCAGTCCTCGCGATCATCGCGCTGGTACTCGCCATCGTGTTGGTCGTCATCGGCCTCCGGATCTTCGGAGAATCCGACGAAAGCGCGAACGCGAAAATTCTTCAAGAGGTCTACGCCGAAACCGGAATCTCCAGTTCCAGCAGCGATGCTGTCCACCCGCCTCAGCGCGATATTCACCTTGGAGTCTGCGAAAGCGACGGCGGCGATGGCGTGAAGGCCGCCGGGACCCTCACCAACTGGACCAGCGAGAGCGTCGACTACGAGATCAACGTGTCGTTCCGCTCGACCGGTTCTGGCAGCACAGGCGAGGAATTCGCTGCGAGCACCATCACTGTGAAGGCCGTACCCGAGCACGCGACCACCAATTGGTCCGCCAGCGCTCCACGTCCGAAACAAGGCGCATATGCCTGTCGGGTGGTTGCGGTGAACCGTTGGCCCGCCGGGACAGCCCCGCCTTCCTGAGCGCACCCCGGTCGCGATGGAACCGAGAGCAGGCTCCGTTCTAGAGTGACCCCCATGAAGAAGCTTCTCGTACTCATCGTCGTTGTCGCCCTCGCCGCATTCGCGGTGAAGAAACTGCAAGACGCCTGAATTAGGCCGACCTCAGCGTTACTCGCCGGGTCAGTAACCACCACCCGAGGAAAAGTCCGGCAGACACCCCGGTGGCGATCACCGCGCCTGTCGCAATGCGACCAGGTGGTGGCAGTGTGACGCGATCTCGCAAAGGGACGCGTCGAGTGAACGAAAGAATCGGCCACCCTTCGGCCGTTGCAATGCGAGTGAGTTCTCGATCTGGATTCACCGCGACGGGGTGACCAACGGCTCGCAACATGGGTTCATCGGTCGCTGAGTCGGAATAGGCCCAACTCTTTTCGAGATCAATGTTTCGTGTCGCTGCGACATTGGCGATGGCTTCAGCTTTGTAAGGGCCGTAGGCATAGACATCGACTTCGCCGGTGTAGTTGCCGTCTTGATCGATTCGCGCCCGGCTGGCGATGGCGCCATCGGCACCGAGATACGACGCAAGTGGGATCACAATTTCTTCGGGTGATGCTGAAACGATGAAGACGAGGCGACCTGCGTCACGATGTTCCTGAATAAGTTCGAGGGCTTCGTCGTAGACGATGGGGTCGATGACGTCGGTGAGGGTGTCGCGAACTAAGGAGCCGACTGCGGCGTGATCCCATCCCCGGGTGATGCGGAGTGCGGATTCGCGAAACTTCCGCATGCGTTCCTCGTCAGCACCGAGGGTGTGAAAGACGAGACCGTTCCACGCAGCACGAGCCATGACCCGGCGATTGATCATTCCCGCTTGGCGGAAGGATTTTCCGAACGCGATCATCGACGCGCGCGCAATCACGGTTTTATCGAGATCGAAAAACGCTGCTTCCACATCTTGAGCATACGGGTGGGTCTGGCGAAACTTGAGCCGCCAGAAATTGAGTTGGCACTGATGACCCTTGACGGCGTTGCGGCGACTTCGTACGGTGCCACCAACTTCCCTTCTCTGTGGTGCTGTTCTCAGGAGGGCGAATGATGTTTTCGTGTTGGTCTGCAAAAGGCGGATCGGGCACAACCGTGGTTGCAGTCGCACTGGCGGTGTTGCTCGGCCGTGATGGTGATTTCGGTTCAGTCCTGGTGGATCTCGATGGCGACGGGCCGACGGTGTTGGGTGTTCCCGAACCTGGGGGACCAGGACTTTCCGATTGGTTGGCTGCGTCACCATCAGTCGGAGCGTCGGCGATCGAGCGTCTCGAACACTCGGTGGCGAGTGGCGTTCGCCTGATTCCCCGAGGGCGCCGATCGCTTCTGAGCGAGGACCGAGCGGCACTGTGTATCGAGAAACTTGTCGATGACGAGCGACCGGTCGTGGTCGATGTTGGTCGGGTGTCAGGCGCGGGCGATGTTGAAGATCGTGTGCGTCGGCAGTTCATTGAGGCGGCAACAACGTCGCTGCTTGTGACCCGGCCCTGTTTCATCTCGCTGCGCCGAGCGTCGGCTCTCCCGTTTCGGCCATCGGGAGTCGTGCTCGTCGAAGAAGACGGTCGCGCCCTTCGTCGAAGCGATGTCGAAGACGTCCTTGGAGTTCCCGTTGTCGCAGCAGTCGCTGTCGAACCAGCGGTTGCTCGCGCGGTTGATTCTGGGCTCCTTGCAGCGCGCCTCCCTTCGCCGTTAGGGAAGGCGCTTCGTGATGTCGCCTGACCCCAGTGCAAACGAAGTGCTCGCTCCCTTAGTCGAGACCGTGCATCAACAGTTGCTCAATGGCGGTCATCGCGATGCGTCATCAGTTGCACAACTCATTCTCGATCACAGTCCGCTGCTCGACGATCAATCGATCGCCGATGTCGTGAGTCGAGTTCATTCGCGAGTGGGTGGCCTCGGAGTTCTCGATCCGTTTCTCGCAGATTCCACGGTCGATGAAGTCATGATCAACGGTGCCGGTGACCTTTGGGTTGAACGCCACGGCCACCTCGAATGCACCGGCGTGATTATTGACAGCGCCTCCACCTATGCCCTGCTCGAACGAATCGTTGCTCCGCTTGGTCTACGAATCGATCGCACTTCGCCCTGGGTCGATGCGCGCCTTGCCGATGGGTCCCGAGTCAATGGTGTGGTGCCACCGCTTGCTGTCGATGGGCCCTTGCTCACGATTCGTCGCTTCGGTGCCCGGCGTGTGCATCTTTCCGAGGCCTGCACGCCTGGTGTTGCCCGTTTGCTCGAGTGGGCGGTGCACGCTCGCTGCAACATCATGGTCAGCGGCGGTGCCGGCGCAGGCAAGACCACACTGCTCAATGCCATTGCCGGATTCATCCCCCCAGACGAGCGCGTCGTCACAATCGAAGATGCGGCAGAACTTCGCCTACCGGGTCGACATGTCTTGCGACTCGAGTCACGACCCGCGAACGCCGAAGGTGCTGGCGAGGTAGCCATTCGTGAACTTGTTCGAAATGCGTTGCGAATGCGTCCTGATCGAATAGTTGTTGGCGAGGTCCGTTCGGGCGAAGCCATCGACATGTTGCAGGCGATGAACACTGGTCACGATGGGTCGTTGTCGACCTGTCATGCCAATTCTCCGGTCGACGCGATTCGCCGACTCGAAACCCTTGTACTTATGGGCGATATCGCGCTGCCGCTTGTTGCGGTTCGTGAACAGTTACGAGCAGCAATCGATCTCATTGTTCATGTGGCCCGAATGCCCGATGGATCGCGGCGCGTCGTGGCGGTCGCCGAGCCCATGGTTGAAACGGAAACTGCTGCTGTTCGAGTGAATGAATTAACCAGCCCAGAAGGTCGGCTTGCCGGGTTGCCCAAACGGCCGCAGCGTGCAGTTCATGTCAGCGCTCCATCCGAGAACTGGATCGAAGCATGAATCTCAAACTGTTTCCCATCGTTGTGCTGACAATTCTCACTGTCGCTGCATCGGTAGCTGCGATTACGACGACTCCAGAAATGATGGCGGCTCGTCGAGTGCACCAGCGGTTTGCTGCGGAATCTTTCGCAGCGCGCGACTCGCTCATTCTTCGAGGAGCTCGCGCTGCTGTGGCCCAGTTGATGTCGGCTCGCCCACTACGTCCGGCTCACCGACTTATTGAGCGTCGGAATCGCCGTCGGCTCGATCTGCGCATACCGGGTGCACTCGATCGTGTTGTTCGACAACTTCGTTCTGGCGCGACCCTTCCATTGGCGCTGCGCAGCGTTGGCGAAGACGATCCAGTCTTTGCCCGTATCTCAGCAGAGTTGGGTCAAGGGCGTTCACTGAGCGACACGGTCGAAGACTGGCGCCAGGAAGACGAGTTGCCGAACCGACAACTGACGGCGACTGCGCTCGATCTGGCATCTCGTACCGGTGGCGCTTCGGCACGGGTGCTCGATGGCGTTGCTGAGTCACTGCGCGAACGGGTGGCGTTGGAACGCGAGGTCGCAGCGCTTTCTTCACAAGCTCGGGCCTCGGCGATCGTGCTCGTGGTTGCCCCCGTGGTCTTTGCTGCAGCGGCGTCGATGGTCGACCGCCGCATCCTCGACCTTCTTGTAGGTCAACCAATTGGCTGGGCCTGCCTCGGAGTGGGCCTCGGTCTCGATGCGCTTGGTGCGGTCTGGATGTCTCGGCTTATCGGACGGCATCGATGATCGGAGTTGGCCCCGTTGTCGGTTCCGCTCTCGCAGTCGGGGCATTCCTTGTTCCCGTCGCGCGTCATCGTTCGCAACAGTTATCGATCCAGAGCGCGCGTCGCCAAAGTGTTCCTGAGTTGGTCGATCTCTTCCGGCTCGCTGTGGGTGCGGACCTTTCCGTGCATCAGGTCGTCGACGTTGTCGAACCGCATGCCCCCGAGGTCTTCGCCTCAACGCTGGCCGAAGTTCGTCGCCGGGTCACCCTTGGTCAACGGTTCGGCGACGCGCTCGATGCATTCGACGAATTGGGAGAACCGGTACGTCCGCTTGTGGCCTCATTGCGTGCGGCGGCGTTCGATGGGGTGGCACTGGGGCCAGCACTTGAACGAGTGGCAGCCGATGCCCGCTTGCAACGCCGGCGGTGGGCCGAAATCAACGCCCGAAAACTTCCGGTGCAACTTCTCTTTCCCCTTGTGCTCTGCATTCTCCCAGCGTTTGGGCTGTTAGCGATCGTCCCTTTGGTGATGACCTCGCTCAGCTCTCTTCACTGGTAGCGCCTGACTTCCCCCTTCCACTTCACGACACCGAAGGAGTTTTCTATGAACAGTTTCATCAGTCGTTTACCACTTGCTATCAATGACCTTGCTGACAACAGCCCCGAACCGATCGTCGCATCAAGTAGCGAACGATTGCGCACCGACCGCGGTCAGACCACTGCGGAGTACGCGCTCGTTTTGTTAGGTGCTGCAGGAATTGCGCTGTTGCTTCTTGGCTGGGCCACCCAATCGGGAGCAATCGGCACGCTGTTCGATGCGGTGCTCGGTGGCGTTGTGGACAAGGTGAAGTGATGTCGACGAGGCGGGGGGATCAAGGACAATCCACCGTGGAGTTTGCATTGGTCCTCCCCCTCGTTGTCGTGGTGGCGCTGTTCATTGTGCAAGCGGGACTTGTTGTGCGCGATCAACTTCTTGTTTCGCATGCGGCGCGTGAAGCAGCACGTGCTGCTTCCGTGAGCGATAGCGATCGGTTAGGCGCTGCGACTATGGCCGCACGGCAGGCGGGAAACCTTGCCGCCGAACGCGTTTCGGCCACCACCACGATGGTCGACGGGGACGCATCAGTTCGAGTGCTGATTTCGTATCGCAGCATCACTGGCATCCCGATCATCGGCTCGCTTGTTCCCGATATCGACCTTGAATCCACGGTGGTGATGCGAGTGGAGTCAGACAGAAAGCATCGCTCGTAACAACTCGATCGCAGCGGCCTTATCGAGGGGTTCGTTGCCATTGCCGCATTTGGGGGACTGGATGCACGAAGGGCAACCGGAATCGCATTCACAGGACTCAATGACCTCGAGCGTTGCATTGAGGTGTCGGTCTGCAGCAGCGAAGCCAAGTTCCGCCATGCCGGCCCCACCGGGATACGCATCGTGAATCACGATTGTTGCTGCGCCGGTTTCGGTGAGATACGGAGTGGAGACACCCCCGACGTCCCAACGATCACAGATCGCAAACAAGGGCAGGATGCCGATGCCTGCATGTTCGGCTGCGTGAAGCGCGCCGGGTAGTTGGTCATGGCCTACACCTGCGGCACTCGCGATGTGGTCCTCGATGATGTACCAAAACGCGCGCGTCACCAGCTTTGATGACGGTAAGTCCAGCTCGTGCATTCCAAGCTGTTCACGGGTGAATGTGTCGAACCGGCGGTAACCGATCACGGTGGTTTCTACTTCGACGGTGCCAAGGCACACAGTGGCATTGCCGATCTCGCGTTCCTGGTCAGTTTCGAGAATGCGGATGTCGGTGACGGCTCGTGGCTGGGTGTATTCGCCGCCGTCGTGTGGCTCAACGATTGCGACATGATCAGTGAGGTCGAGTTCGGTGACTCGCCAGGCTGTCCCTTGATGCAAATAAATTGAACCGGGGTGGACGAGGCGAAATGCGCGTGCACCGTCGACAGTGCCGATCAATGAACCATCGGCGGTGGCGATGCGAAATTCATTGGCGTTTGCACTGCGCAGCCCAATGCCGTTTGCTGGTCGTCCGCGCCCACTCCAAACAGCGCCGAGCCCAGCGCGCGCGGTGGGCATGCGGATCTTGAGGAGATCGTCCTGTACGAGTTCGCGAATCGCGTCGTCGAGAACCTCGGGCCACCACGCTTCGTCGGCCTCAGTGAGCGGAAGTTCGAACGCCGCGCACGCCAAGTGCGGATGGAGAACATAGGGATTGTTCGTATTGACAACTGCGGGTTCGGGAGAGCGTTGAAAAAGCTCGGTGGGGTTGTGCACGAACCACTGATCGAGTTGGTCATCTCCTGCAACCAGCACGGCGAGGGACTGCTGCGACTCGCGCCCTGCGCGGCCGGCCTGTTGCCACATGGAGGCAATCGTTCCGGGGAAGCCGTTGAGAATGCACGCATCGAGGCCACCAACGTCGATGCCGAGTTCAAGCGCAGTGGTCGCGACAACGCCGCGGAGCGTTCCATCGAAGAGTTCTTTTTCAATCTCTCGACGTTCTGACGTGAGATAGCCGCCTCGGTACGAACGCACAGTGGGCGAAAGACGCTTTGTGAGTCGCCGTTGAACGTCGGCCGTGACAAGTTCGGTTCCTTTGCGGCTGCGGCAGAACGCAATCGTTCGGTGATCGTTTTTGATGAGAGCGCTCATGAGTTCCGCAGTGTCTCGCGATGAGGACACGGATTTCGGCTCCTCCTCGGATCCGTCGTTGATGCCGTCAGGATCCCAAAGTACGAACAAACGCTCACCGCGGGGAGAACCATCTTCGATGACTGCTTCGACGGGAAGACCGCAGAGCGTCGACGCGAGTGCCGATGGATCGCCAATGGTCGCAGAGGTGAAGATGAAGACGGGATCAGAGCCGTAGTGCGCGCAGAGGCGTCGCAGGCGTCGGAGCACTTGGGCGACGTTGCTGCCGAACATTCCGCGCAACATATGCAGTTCGTCGATGACGACGTACCGAAGACGCTTGAAGTAGGTGCCCCAATTGGCGTGCATTGGCAGCATGCTCATGTGCAGCATTTCCGGATTGGTGAGCAGAACGTTTGCATGCGCACGCGTCCACTTGCGCTCTTCGGGCGAGGAATCACCGTCATGGGTTGCAGCAATTAGGCCCGGAACATTGAGTGCGGTGAGCGATCGGAGTTGATCCTGGGCGAGCGCTTTTGTGGGGAAGAGCAGAAGCGCTGTGGCTGGAAGCGGACCTGCGGCTATGGCTTCAGCAATCGGAAGTTGAAAGCACAGTGACTTCCCAGACGCTGTGCCGGTGGCGATTGCCACTGAGCGTCCTGCCCTTGCGTGATCGATTGCCTCTGCCTGATGCGACCACAACCCTTGTTGGGGGATGAGATCTCTGATGATTTCAGGAAGTGGCTCGGAGAGTGTTGCAAACCGCGCACTGCGTTCGGGGGAGCGTTCGATATGCACGACCCTTGGATCGGTGCCGAGCGCGGTCACGAATGCATCAAGAGTTGGGGGAGTGCGCCGAGCCATTGCGCTGATCGTATGACCGGTGTCTGACTCTGCCACTCCTCTGTCCACTCGCTTCGGCCTGATTTCTCGTGGTTTGGCCGGTAGCCTTGCTTCCTCGGCGCATGAGCGTCGGTCGCTCACCGAAATGGATTCTCGGGTGATTTTTGATCTCGCTGTAGCCGCTCCGGTTGACGGAGTTGTGGTCATTTCGATCGTCGGCGAACTCGATATGTCGACAGCACCGCGGCTTCGAGAGGAACTCATCCGTGTTACGTCTGCGACCGACACGCCGCGAGTCGTTCTTGACCTCGCTGGGGTCGATCTGCTGGATCCGACCGGGCTCGGTGTCATCTTCGATGGCGTGAAGCGCACTCGATCCCGAGGCGGGGACTTGGCGTTGGCCCGAGCCGAAGCCTCTGTGCTCCATGACATGGAACTCACCAGAGTGATTGAGATCCTTCCCGTGTTCGAATCAGTCCCCGAGGCAATTCAGTCCATCGCCCAATGACGATCGAGATGTAATACGCACGTCACATTTGAGAAACCGGTTGATGATGTCGCGGGAATAGACAGTGGGCATGGGAGTGCGAGTGACCGACAAAGAACTAACCGAGAACCACCCGTGGAGCCATACCTGGCTTGGGACAGATCGTTTTGTGGCTCGTCGACTGGCCCGTCCCGCGGCTCGATTCCTCGCGATTGAAGCCGCTAGCGGGATCTTGCTTCTTGCCGCCACGGTGATTGCGCTGATCTGGGCCAACTCGCCATGGAAGGACTCCTACGCGTCATTTCTGAATGCAGAGATCATTTTCGATGCAGGACCCGTTGGGTTTCAACTGACGCTGCACGAATTTGTCAATGACGCACTTATGGCGTTCTTCTTCTTTGTGGTCGGGCTCGAGATCAAGCGTGAGTTGGTAAAGGGTGAACTTCGCGACCGTAAGGCCGCAGCATTACCGATCATTGCTGCTCTTGGCGGAATGATCGTTCCAGCGTTGATCTACTTCGCCTTCAACGTAGGAAGTGACGCGTCCCGTGGATGGGGAATTCCGATGGCAACGGATATTGCTTTTGCCGTCGGGGTTGTTGCGTTGCTGGGAAATCGAGTTCCGGTTGCATTGAAACTCTTTTTGCTCTCTCTTGCTGTCGCCGATGATCTTGGAGCTATCGCGGTTATCGCGATCTTTTACAGCAAGTCAATGAGTTTTGTTTGGTTAGGTGCAGCCATTGCGTTACTCGTTCTTGTTTGGCTGATGCGCCGTCGCCGTATTTGGTACGGCCCGTTGTACCTCGCAATCGGCGTGGTGGTTTGGTACTGCATGTTGAAATCCGGTGTGCATGCAACGGTGGCGGGAGTCGCGATGGGCTTCCTCACTCCCACAGATGCGTTGAGGCCTGATCTCGATTCCGAAGCAATCGCCGATCGACTCGAAAATCAATCGGAGCTGAGCGCAGCCGATGTCGCCGCAGCTTCGTTCTTGATTAAAGAGTCCGTACCAGTTGGTGAACGTCTGGTTGACCGCATGCTCCCGTGGACGAGTTACGTCATCATCCCAATCTTTGCGCTTTGCAATGCCGGAATTTTGTTGACGTCAGAATCGATCCGAACTGCAGCGGGCTCTGCGGTGACATGGGGAGTTGCACTCGGTCTCGTTGTTGGAAAAACAGTGGGTGTCTTCGGGGCAGCAACGATTGCGATTGCGATTGGGATTGCACGTCGACCTCGTGGCGCAACCAATCTTCATTTGCTCGGCATCGCAATGGCCGCGGGTGTTGGCTTCACGGTCGCATTGTTTGTGACCGAGCTTGCGTTTACCGATCCGCTATTCACCGAGGAGGCGAAAGTCGGAGTCTTGGCCGCTTCGGTAGTGGCAGGCCTTCTGGCAGCGTTGGTGCTGAGTCTTGCGGCGAAGCGATCCAGTGCTGCAGAGCTCGCGATCGAGGCTGCGGAGAACGCGGAACTCTTCGATGTGATTCCTGATTCAACTCTGCTCCCGAAAAGCCCGAAATAGCCCGAAATAGTGGACTAACAAGCGTCGCGGAAACTGTCTCAGGTGGGCTTGGAATCGCCAGTTTCGATGTAGCGACCGAGTTCTCGGCGTGCGAGCTGCATGCGATGAACCTCGTCGGGACCATCGGCGAATCGAAGTGTGCGGAGACCGGCCCACATTCCTGCCAATGGGAAATCCTGCGATACGCCGCCACCACCGTGCGCCTGTATGGCGCGATCGACAACGGCGAGCGCAACGTTGGGTGCGACAACCTTGATGGCAGAAATTTCTGTGCGTGCACCCTTGTTGCCGACGGTGTCCATGAGCCACGCTGCCTTCATCGTGAGCAAACGTGCTTGTTCGATTTCGATACGTGAATCGGCGATCCACTCCTGAATCACACCCTGTTGTGCAAGGGGTTTCCCGAACGCGACGCGATCAGTGACGCGACGACACATAAGTTCAAGGGCGCGTTCGGCAATGCCGATGCAGCGCATGCAGTGATGAATGCGACCGGGCCCAAGTCGAGCTTGGGCGAGTGCGAAGCCGCTTCCCTCTTCGCCAAGAAGATTTGAAACGGGGACGCGAACGTTGTCGAAACGAAGCTCGCAATGGCCTTCACGGTCGTTGTAACCAAACACCATGAGATCGCGAACAATGGTGAGGCCTGGCGTATCCATGGGAACAAGCACCATGGATTGTTGCGTGTAGGTGGGAGCCGATGGATCGGTCTTCCCCATCACGATGGCAACGCGACAGCGAGGGTTCGCAGCCCCAGAAATCCACCATTTACTGCCGTTTAGGACGTATTCGTCGCCTTCTCGAACGATGCTCAGACTGATGTTGCGCGCGTCGCTCGATGCAACATCGGGTTCGGTCATGGCGAAACACGAACGAATTTCGCCTTCAAGCAGCGGGACCAGCCAACGATCTTTTTGTTCGGGTGTTCCGAACAGCGCAAGGATTTCCATGTTGCCGGTATCGGGCGCAGCAGAGTTCACTGATTCGGGCCCGAGCGGACTGCGACCAGTGATCTCGGCAAGTGGCGCATAGTCAACGTTCGAGACCGGTTCAGGTGTCCATTCGGTCACGTGCGGCATGAACAGATTCCAGAGGCCACGCTTCTTCGCCTCGGCTTTGAGTTCTTCCATG
>Ga0315905_10003200_pt1 | contig 16937 bp, 10 predicted proteins | sample LakEriMetagenome_5_FD_203522 | JGI IMG/M metagenome (GOLD analysis project Ga0315905, IMG submission 203522) | Freshwater fungal communities from buoy surface, Lake Erie, Ohio, United States - Buoy 4 MA121 | ecosystem: Environmental > Aquatic > Freshwater > Lake | place: USA: Lake Erie, Ohio... | reverse complement strand
ACTCAACAATGATTTTCAGAACATTGAAGCTACATTAGACATTGACCGCGCCATCTGGATGCTCGCTTTCAATAACGTTTTAGTTAACCTCGATTCTTATAGCGGTGCGTTTCGTCAGAATTATTACCTCAGTTGGGATGCCAATGGGCGTTTTGTTCCAACCGTATGGGATGTCAACATGAGTTTTGGGGGTTTTCCGGGCGGTACAGGCTCAGGTACTACCACACCAACCACCCTGGATCCATTCTCGAATGCCACTTCCAATAACCATCCTTTGATCAAGCAGATCATGGCCAATCCGCTTTATAAGCGCATGTACATGGCCCATGTACGTACTATGGTGCAAGAAATGTTTGCTAGTGGCCAATACGAAACCTGGGCGCAAAACCTCATGGCGCTTGCCGATTCTTCTATTCAAGCGGATCCATTTAAATTTTATACCTACAGTCAGTACCTCAATAGCCTTACTACAGCAGTAACAGGTGGTGGCCCCGGCGGAGGAGGCAGCATTCCGGGCATCAAGGCGTTAATGGATGCACGCGCTCAGTTTTTTAGTACAAATGCAGCTTATTTACTGCAAGCGCCAAGCATTGTGAGCCATGGGGCAAGTACTACACCGCTTGTTTACGGTTCAACAGTGACAATCAACACCACAACCATCAACGAGACAACCGTTTATTTAGGTTACCGCGGCAATTACCAACTCAAATTTAACCGTGTCCAAATGTACGACGACGGCGCTCACAACGACGGAGTTGCGGGAGATCATATTTATGGTGTAGACGTTCCTGTGAATGGTCTTACATTTGAGTATTACATTTATACAGAAAACAACAATGCAGGTTTGTTTTCTCCAACACGCGCAGAGCACGAATTCCATACTTTGGCCGTTACTTTCCCAACACCTAACGTAGGTTCCGTGCTGATCAATGAGGTGTTGGCTTCCAACGACTCTTTGAATTTTGATCTAAACGGCGAAGATGAAGACTGGATTGAACTGATCAATACAACCAATAACCCAATAGATTTAGCTGGTTTTTACCTCTCAGATGATCCTCTTCATTTAATGCAATGGGCAATTCCGGCAGGCAGCTTAATACCAGCCAATGGGTATTTATTGATCTGGGCCGACAATGACACCGCTCAAGTGGGCTTACATGCCAATTTTAAATTGAGTTCAAACGGCGATTATGTTTATTTGTCTCACGGTTTTAATGTGCATGATCAAGTCGCATTTGGCCCCCAATTAGCAAATATCTCCTATGCGCGCTGTCCGGACGCTGGTCTAGATTTTGCAACTATAATTCCAACGCCACTTGCCAATAACAACTGTAATATTGGTATTGCCGAAAATGACTTGCTTCAGGTACAGTTATATCCAAACCCTTTCCAAGATCAGTTAATTATTGACAATCAAGAAGATGGAGTGGCGCTTCAAGTTGTGGATATGAATGGTCGTTCAATGCCAACTGCTGCGCTCAAAAATGGCAAAAATTTTATAGACGCAAGCGAATGGGCGAGCGGTATCTATATGGTGCATATTCAAGCTGCAAAAGGAAGTCGTACAATTAAAATGGTAAAATACTAATCCTTATTTCCCACCTTTCTTTTTGGGCTTTCCATACTTTTCTTGCATGGCTTTTTTGTGGTTGTAACGCACATTGACTTTTTTGTTTTTAGCCTTCTTTTCGTGAAACGAAGCACCTACATTTTCGCGTTTGGGTAGCTTAATTAATTTTCCTGGAACAACGAGTTTCGGTTTTTCGAATTCTAAGAGTTCGGACGTGAATTCTACTTCTTCTGGAATCTGACCAAAATGAAGTTTCTTTTGCATGAGCGCTTCTATGGCCCTCAATTGTTCGCTTTCTTTTTCAGTTACAAATGTAACCGCAATTCCGTTTTTGTCGGCACGGCCTGTTCTACCGATGCGATGAATGTAGTTTTCTGGGCTTTCAGGTAAGTCAAAATTGATAACATGAGAAACATCAGTAACGTCGATACCTCGGGCAATGAGGTCTGTGGCAATCAATATGCTAATTGCCCCCGATTGAAATTGCTGTACGGTATTGAAACGAAAATTTTGGGCTTTATTAGAGTGGATGACACCAATGCTATCTCCATAATAGACTTCTAATTTCTCAAACAATAAATCTGCTAAAGTTCTCGACGCTACAAATACCAATACCTTAGCCTCGTTGGTTGTATGGTCTAGAATGTGTTGAAGCAGGGTCGTTTTGGATAAAAAATTAGGTGCAAGATAACCTGTTTGGTCTATTTTCTCTAACGGAGAACCAGCTCTAGCTGCTTCGATACGAATGGGGTCTGTGAGGTATGCATCTAGAAACTCTGCTACTTCTGTTGAAAGCGTTGCAGAAAAAACCATGTGCTGTCTTTTGGACGGAAGGTATTCAAAAATCCGTAAGAGCTGGGGTCTGAAACCAAGACTAAGTGTTTCGTCTACTTCATCGATGACCACCTTTTTTGCGTGCTTGAGTTGCAATGAGCCACTTGCAGTTAAGTCAAGAATGCGTCCAGGTGTTCCTACAAGTACGTCTAGGCCTTGCAAGACCATCGCGGCCTGTGTATTCATGTTTGTTCCGCCATAAACACCTCCAACGGCAACATTCATGTGCGTGGTGAGTTTTTCTATTTCACTAACAACCTGTGCAACTAGCTCTCGTGTAGGAACAATGATTAATATTTGCGGATGTGGTTCTTTAGAGAATTTCCACATACACAAGCAGGGTAGAAGGTAAGCCAGTGTTTTTCCGGTTCCAGTTTGCGCAATACCAATGGTGTCCTTGCCAGACATCATTACATTGAAACTCGCTGCTTGGATAGTGGTAGGCGATTGATAGCCGAGCTCTTCAAGTGCAGTCCAGAGCGGTTTCTTTAAATTAAGATCGTGAAAAGTCATGAGCGCAAAGATGACAATAATTCAGCAACAAAAAAGGCTCCGAGAGGAGCCTTTTTATAATGAATAAGAAATTAATGGGTTAATGCTTCTCGTTGTGCTGATGCCCACCTTCTTGATGATCTTTCATTTGGGCCTTCATTTTTTCAAATTGTGCGGCTGTAAGTACATTTTTCAGCATTTCAATTTGTGCTTCGCGGTTGGATTTGATGATGCTGCGCTTTTCTTCTTCAGAAAAATTACTGGTTCGGATCCCTTCGTTCTTTTGAGCAATACCCAAATTGATGGTATAGACTTGCTCTTTTTGAGCTGCAGAAAGTTGTAACTCGCTGGCCATTTTTTCAGTTTGAAATTTAGCGCGCTCTTCTGGTGTTTTTGGCTCGAGCTCTTTGGTTGCAGGTTGCTGTGCAAAAGCTGCTGCAGAGAGCAAAAGACTAAGGGCAAAAAGACTTAATTTTTTCATGGTATATGCAATAGATAAAAAGTAATAGCGTTCAACGAAAATACGTAAAAAAGTGTTATGAATGCTTGTATGCTCTTCTGCTTTATTTAACTTCGTGTCAAATGCGACTTGCAAGCGAACATCCTGAACTTAGACGAAAATACGAACAATTAGTTGCTTCGCAAGATAGAATTGGTTTCTTTGATCAAATTTGGGTGCAGGATATCCTACATCCAACATGGCAATACCTTGTCAATGAGCAACAAATCCCATTGATTAGAATTCCTGTTTCTAAAAAAATGGGTCTAAAGGCTTTCTTACAGCCCCTTTTTGTACGTTCATTACCGGTATTTAGAGCATTATCTAATAAAGAAATTGGTTTTTTAAAAGCACAATGGTTTTTGCACTTGAATTTGGATTCGCCTCAAGTCAAAGAAGAGTCAAAGAATACAGGGCAATACCAACTATTACAATGGACTGAGGATATTACAGCAATCAGAGCAGGATATTCAGAAAATATGAAGCGCAATCTAAAGAAGTCAAAAGGATTGCATTTACTTCCCATCAACTACCATCAGTTTCAAGAATTTTTTATTGCTCAAAAAGGTGAGAACATCGGAAATCTAAATGCTGCTGCTTGGATGCGTTTGGCTCACTTGTTTGCAACTGCTCATGAAAAAGAACAAGCTATGAGTATGGGGGTTTTTAGTGGAGCTGATCTTTTAGCAGTAGGGCTATTCTTTAGATTCAAGGAACAACTTTACTTCATGAAAGGGACCCTTAATGCACAAGGTAAAGAGAAAGGTGCTTTGGTTTTTTTAATTGATGCAGTTCTAGAGAGGTTTGCAAGTGAATGCACATCTTTGGATTTTGTGGGTTCAAATCAAGAATCGATAGCCGCTTTCTACAGGAAGTTTGGAGCAGAAGACCATGTATATCGCATTGTAAAAGGCCGAATTCCGCTGTATTAAATGTATTTTTTGATGGTTTATTGTTACTTGTACAACAGTTCATCGATAAACAACCATGTCGGATTTCCCGCTCCTAAATGCCAAGAAGGCAGTTGCCCTGGATTTGATATAGTGTAGCGCAAGCTTTTGTATTTTAGTTGCTTATCTCGTTCAATTTCAATTAATACTTCATCTCTAAACGGGTTTTTATCATGGCTAGTCGCCGCAGGTAAATCTTGTTGTGCAATTGTAAAATAGTCCTTGCCGTTCAAGCTAGCTTCTACCGTAATTTGTCGAGGTGCAAAAATCCAGGCTTTTTGATCTCTAATAAATGAAACGCCAACACTGTTTATTATTTGAGCTTCTGTGAATTCAATGACCGCCTTCACGTCCTGATTGTAATAACCTTGGTAATCGCCAGTTCTGAATTCATTACCGCCACGCAAGCCGTCGATGAGCGCATCTTTTCCTGAAGCAGCATATTGATTGGAATAGTTACTTTGTAATTGCAGTTGTATTTTGGGGTCTTTTTTAATAAAAGTAGATGCGACTTCGGCGCTCCAGAAATTGATGCCCTGTTTTTTAACAAGTGGCTCCTTGTATCCCGCTTTAATGGAGATGGTTGTATTTGAATGAATATAAAATGGCTGTTGAAAGAGCTGCCATTTTTGACCGTTCAATTGATAGAAAAGTTGGGTTTCTATGTTTGAGTTATCTTGCTGATTTAATCTTACCACAGCGATTTCAATCAACAATGAATCATCAAAAACGCGCTGTTCAGTTTTGATAAAAGGCACTGGAGCAAAGAAGGATGGTATTTTATATTCTAATTGATCTTTTGCCGCATTTTGCAGTTTGGCTACAGGACCCATTGTAAAAGAAAGAAGGCCTCCTTGCATGAGTTGCTCATGACTGATCTCCATATTTTGAAGGATTTGACCATTCCAACTCACTTGTTGAACGAATTTATTTTCTTTAGATTGCTCTTGACACTGGATATCAATGCGCTTGCCATTTTCCAATTTGATGCTGGCACTATTTAGGAGCGGACGACCAATTTGATAAACGGGTTTACCTGGTGCAATAGGGTAAAGGCCCATAGCGCTCATGACATACCAAGCGCTCATTTGGCCGCAGTCTTCGTTGCCAGACAAGCCATCGGGCGCTAGGTGGTACATTTCATTCAAAATGCGGTCTATATAAAGTTGGGTTTTGTGCGGTGCATTCGTGAAATTATACAAATAGGCCATGTGGTGTGAAGGCTCATTACCATGCGCGTACTGGCCAATAAGCCCCGTGATGTCGGCTTGTTCGCGGCCACTAAGTTTCATATTTGTGGTAAAAAGACGGTCTAGCCATACTTCTAGGGAATCTGGACCGCCGAGTAGTTCGGTCAGTAACGCTATGTGCTGAGGAGCATACATAGAATATTGCCAAGAATTAGCCTCGGTGTAATTAAAATTGACTTCTGATGGATCAAATGGGCCATACCATTGGGCACCGCGTCTAGCGCGCATGAATTTGGTATGAGGGTCATAAAGATTGACAAAATTGGTACTCCGCCTTTCAAAATCAAGAGCGATTGCCTTGTTGTTGAGTGCGTTAGCCATTTGGGCAATACAGAAGTCGTCATAAGCATATTCAAGCGTACGCGAAACGCTTTCAGGCTCATCTGAGGCACTTATAAAGCCATTGGCTGCAAATGCTTGCTTGCCAAACTCATTGGCAGTTGCTGTTGAAACCATAGCTTCTAGGGCTTTCTTCGCATCAAAATCGCGGATGCCTTTGAGATAGGCATCTGCGATAACACTGACACTGTGATAGCCAATCATGCATTCGGTTTCACAAGCTGCCAATTCCCAAACGGGGAGGTCTCCGCCTTGTTCATATTGTCTTAAAAAAGTACGAACGTAAGCGGCGCTGCGCTCTTGATCAATAATGGTGAATAAAGGATGATTCGCTCTGTAGGTATCCCACAAAGAAAAGACCGAGTATTGCTTGTCCTTGAGATTTTCTAATTGGTGAATTTTTTGATCTCTGCCTCTGTATCGTCCATCTACGTCACTCATGAGGTTCGGTGCAACCATGGTATGGTAGAGCGCCGTGTAAAATATTTTACTTGTGTTGGCATCTGCATTGAAGGTCACTTTCCCAAGTTCTTGGTTCCAAAGGAGCATGTTTTCATTGAAGACTTGTTGAATTGAGAAATGCGGAATTTCTGCATCGAGGTTCATTTTAGCACCTTTGGTATCCACATGTGACATCCCCACTTTGATCAGCAACTCTTTGGTATCCATTGGAAATTCAAGCAGCAACTTCATTTGGCCGTCTTGATCTTTGATCTCGTGGGCAATGTAAGGAATAGAAGTCGTCAAATGAAAGTAAAAATGTTGTTCGCTGGCCCATGCTTCTGAGCTGCGCATGCCGCTGATGTTATGTTTGTCAAGTAGTTGGAATGAACCTTTGAGTAGTTTGTCGCGGTAATTGAGGTCCAGGAGGATGAATTTTCTCTCGTTGGCATTTAGAAAGGTGTATTGATGGATGCCGGCTCTCTCTGTACATGATAAATTGACACGGATGTTTTCGTCCTCGAGCAATACTTCATAGAAACCTAGGCGTGCCACTTCGTTTTGATGGCTAAAACGCGCACCGTAACCCTTTGTGTCTTCGAATTTACCTTTCCATTTGGCTTCGCCACTTTGCGGCACTACTAATAAGTCACCGTAATCTGGCACGCCCGTTCCACTTAAATGCGTGTGGCTAAAGCCGTAAATAATGGAATCTGAATAATGATAGCCACCGCAGCCATCCCAGCCATCAAAGCGCGTATCTGGGCTGAGTTGCATCATGCCAAAAGGAGCACAAACGCCGGGGAAGGTATGTCCGTGCCCTCCTGTTCCAATCAGCGGATTGACCAACATGGTGGGCAATAAAGTTTTTTGTGCGCTCGGGTTGCCTTTGGCGTTGGGTGCTGAAAACTGTTGTTGTGCTTTATCACTCGCTTTCTGTAGGGATGTTACCTGTGCAAGGATTTTCACAGAAAGAAGAAAGGTTAGAACGCCAATATTAAATTTTATCATGAATGAAATTTTCTTTTGTTAAGGGCAGTAAATGTTCGGATGCCTTTTCCGAAGTAATCCCAGATGATGAGGCCATGATAGTGAAAAGCCACAGCTTGGCCAACTTGACGTTTCTTGTAAAAAGTACCAAAATGACGATAGAGTGCCATGTGGGCTAAAAACACCTGCCAAGTGAGCATGGGTTTGCCTTTGAATAGAAATTGAATAGCTGCCAAGCCATCTAAAGCCATGCGAACAAAAAGTACAGGTATCAAGATTTTTTTTTGATTCTTGACGATCATCCAGAGGCTATTTCTGAAATTTAAAAAGACCTTTCGAGGGCTCTCGTAGCCGAGGGTGCCCCCTCCGAGGTGGTAAACAGTAGAGGAGGGGATGCAAAATAAGCGCTTTCCTTTTTGAGCTAAGCGCAAGCAAAGGTCTATTTCTTCCATGTGGGCAAAAAAAGCGGCGTCAAAACCACCGGCTTCATGAAAATCTTTGCTTCTAATGAGCAATGCAGCGCCAGAAACCCAAGAAACTTCTTGTGGGCTGTCATATTGATGCGCATCTGTTTCAATGTGATCAAAAATGCGACCACGGCAAAATGGAAAATACAATGAATCGAGGTAGCCACCTGCGGCACCGGCATGTTCAAATTGATTGGAGGCAAGGTCAGAAAGTACCTTAGGGCCAACAGCGGCAACCTGATCGTTTTTTTCTAAGTACGTCAAAAGAGGGGTGTCCCAGTTTGGAGTGAGCCGGACATCACTATTTAGAATGAAATACAATTCATAGCGTCCTTTCAACTGTTCTAAGGCCTCATTGTAGCCACCTGCAAAACCAAAATTTTGAGAAAGGGAAATGATTTCAAGGCTCGGAAAGTTGGCTTTGAGCAAAGGAATGGAGTTGTCTGTGCTTGCGTTGTCGGCAATAATGATGTCCCAATTTGAGCTGTGTTCAATTACACTCGGAAGGTAGTTTTGGAGGTGGTGTTCACCGTTGTAATTGAGAATGACGATGGCGTTCGGCATCTGGGTTAATATTGACGGAAGAAATCATTTGAATTGCCACCAAAATGCTTGACATTGAGCATATTTGGGTCGTCTACGGTGCCGTTGACGGTATTGCGTCGCATCAGGATTTGCTGCCAAGACGGGTTGCGCAATTCGCCGACCATGTCTGAGTGTAAAAGTCGGTGGTTATTGGCTACAAGGTCTGGGTTGTAAAATACGAAGCGGCGATTACTGTAAATGCCAATTTTGTCATAGGTCCAGATTTCGTAAGGGTATTCACTTGGTGAGGATTCCTTGACAACAACAGAGCTGGGCTGTCCATATTTGAGGTAAACGCGTCCGCGGTCTGTTTCGAAGCCTTCCATGTAATTGTTGGCGTAGTGTTTTTCTACGGATTGTACTTGAGTGCGGTATTTGATCCATTGTTCATACGCTTTAGAGCCTGAAGTTTGATACCAAAATGCTTGCAAATGTTGACGCATCAGCGTGCTGTCGTTTCTTTTGAGAATTTCAATTAAAGTTCTGATCTCACCAGGTTTGGCAATAGGAATAAGGCTCTCTAAAAAATAGGCTACGCTATCTCTATGGATAGATTCCTGAAATGCAGGGTTGAGCACCATAGAAGCGATATCAAAGGCAACTTCGATGTCATTGAAACGCTCAAAATCAAATACCTGACTTGCTTTTTGACCAGTAAGAAGATCGGTGGCGGTGAGCTGCATTTGATAGGTTCCGGTGACCAAATCGGTGAGGTCTATTTGTTGTAGCAAGGCCAATACGTTGGCTTCTTGAAGGGTGTCTTGGTAATTGAGACCAGCGTAGCTCTGACCATTATCTGCATTGATGATTTTGCGCTCAATGAAAATCGGGCCTTTAGCGCCGTAGAGCTCTGTGTAATAAGGCATGTTATTCATGTCCTTGTTGAAATAGTTGGAGAGCAAAGGAATGATGTAGTAGTCTGATTTGGTAAAACGAGATTGCTCTTTGCTGTCAAAGGCGAGGTCAACGAGTTCTATTGAAGAGAAAGAAAGTTGTGCGCCAAAATCTATGATTTCCAAAGGAATGGTTCCTGAAATTTTGCTCTTTTCAGCGTTGGCGTCTTCGAGTTGGATCGAGAGCGTGTAGGTTCCTGATGCAAGAGGAACGCGAATGATTTCTAGAAAGTTGTTTTGGGTAGAGTCTGTAGAGATAGGGGAGTCTAAGGCATAAAAATCTTTGAAAACCGAATTACCTGAAGAATCGGCTATGACGCAATCGACGACAACCGTGGCTTTGGTACCACCTTCACAAGGAATAAATTTAGCGGTATAGCCAGCGAATTCAATGTAGACCTCTAAATACGGACCAATCTCAGGTGCGTAAAATTGCTTGGTGTCGAGGTAGGCTTTGATTTTGGTTTGTGCTACGAATTGACTTTGATAACCAATGAGAAGCAAAAAAAAGAAGAGCAACTTTTTCATAGCCTTAAATTTACAAAAAGCGAATCAATCTTCGATGTTCAGCCGTATTTTCTGACTGAGTTGACGATTATAGGTCTCGAGGAGGTATTTAAAGTAGTTGTCTGTGCATTTGGAGATACACTTAGTGTAGTGCTTGATGCGGTGCTCGATGTGGTCTTGTAACAGTTTTTGAAGTTCGAGTGCGTGATCGAGGTTTTGTGCAGAAGCTTCTATTGCTGTAAAGTGATTGTTTATAGAAGCGTCAATTGCCTCTTTGCCCTTTCCGCCGCGGTCGATAGATGCTAGGTAGCATTCTTTGATTGAAAATTCTTCTAAAATATGGGTCTTGATGAGTTGTTCAAAGCCTTTAGGATATTCATATTCGACTTCAAACTCCATGTCTTCGAGCTCAGAAATACGCGATTCGAGGAAGCGATCAGGGAAACGAAAGGCGTCTTGCCAATTGATGTAGTCTTGCCAATAGCCAAAGCGGCGAACGTTGTTGCCTAAATCAATGATTTTGAATTGTGATTTGTTTGGAATGCGTCGAGAACCGCGGCCAATCATTTGATGATAAAGTGTTAAGGAACGCGTAGCACGATTGATGATGATGGTTTGAACAGTAGGTTCGTCAAAGCCAGTGGTGAGAATGCCTACGGAGGTAAGGATGGCGTCTGGAGTGTCTTTGAACCACTTGATCACATCTTTGCGGTCTTTGTCGGAAAAAGTGGAGTCGAGGTGCCTGATATTGTATTTGAGTTTTTTGAAAGACTCTTCTACGCGTCTGGAGGTTTCGATTCCGGCATTGAAAATGAGTGTTTTCTCACCTATGGCCACTTCTTCATAAGCAAAAATGAGCTTTTCCTGCATGAAGTAGTTGGAGTAGAGCAGGTCGCTGGAGCTTACGGTGAAGTCTCCGTTGGAGCCAATTTTGAGGCCGTGCAGATTGACATCGTAAGAATAGGTTTCTGCATCGGATAAATAACCGTCGCCGATGAGATTGGCAATGGATTCACCAACGAGTAATTTGTTGTAGTGATCTTTGAGTGGGAGGTTGCGGTTGCTGCTGAGCGGCGTGGCGGTCACGCCCAAAATATTGGCGTCTTCGTAGAATTGAAAAATCTTGCGAAAACTATTGTAATGCGCTTCGTCTACAATGACCAAACCTACATTTTCGATGAATTGGTCGTTTTCGTTGAGGCGGTTATTGAGGGTCTCGACCATTGCAATGTAGCAGGTGTAGTCATCTTGATCATCTAAAGTTTTAACTTCGGAATTGATAACTTTATTCGGGACTTGAATAGCAGAAAGCTGCTTTGAGGTTTGGATTGAAAGTTCGATGCGGTGGGTAAGGATCAGTACTTTTTTACCTGATTCTTCGATGTAGCGCTTGGCGATGGCCGAAAAAATAACCGTTTTACCGCCACCAGTGGGGAGTTGATAGAGTAAATTGAAATTGCTACCGTTTTTTCTGAGCTCGTCTAGTACTTGGTTGACGGTCTTTTCTTGAAAAGGATAGAGTTTTTTGGCTTCGTATAAATCGAGATCTAGCATCGTAAAAAAGGGAATTTTGCAAAAATACGTCCTTTTCCCTGATATAGCTAATGAATTCTGTTATTTGCTCATATATTGGAGCAAAATTCCGGCCGCCACGGCAACATTTAAAGATTCTGCCGCTCCTTTTTGAGGAATGCCGATGCGCTGCGAAAGTAGCTGGCTAAGCTCAGGGCTAATTCCGTGGCCTTCGTGACCAAGCACAAGTAGCTGAATGTTTTTTGGTTCAATCGTTTGAAAATCAGTGCCGTCCATGAACGCGCCATAAGTTTGAGTTGGGTTGGCCTCAATGAGGGCAGCCAAATCTTGGTAGTGAACCTGAACGCGAAAGGCAGAAGCCATAGATGCATGGATTACTTTCGGATTGAGAAAGTCAACCGTGCCTGGTGTGCAAAAAATATGCTGAATGCCAAACCAATCGGCACTGCGTATGATGGTGCCGAGGTTGCCTGGATCTTGAATTTGATCCAAGAGCAATGCTTTTTGACCTTCTTCCCATGCTTTTACAGCTGGGTATTTGACAACTGCATTTACTTTTTTGAATGTTTTTTGTTGGCAGAGCTTTTCGAGGTCTTTTGTCGTGGCCGCAAAAAGCGGAAAGTCAGTAGACTCAAAATCTTGGTGTTTATCTTCGCTAACAACGAGTGCTACAATGAGTTCAGGAAACTCCCGACACAAATCTTTCACCAAAGTTTCCCCTTCTAAATAGAGCATTTGCGCTGAATCACGGTTTTTTTTGAGATGTAATTTATGAAGGTCTTTGATCTTTTGCTGACTGAGCTTTTCCAAGGTGAATATTATTTACTTTTGTAATACAATGCGCCTGTTTTCAAAAGTACAATTATTTGTTGTCACAACGCTTCTTTTAGTAAGTTGTCGCTTGTCTAAGAATGTGCCGCCTGGTAATTACCTTTTGCGCAGCACCACCATCGCCTTAGATAACCCACTCACCACCAAACTAGATCGCTACGAACTCGGGCAAGTGCTCAGACAACAACCCAATGCGCGTTTTTTTGGTGCGCCCTGGAAACTATGGCTCTATAATTCCATAGATTCAACCGCAGTAGCGGAAAAGAAAATCGCTAAACTTGCGCAATTTGAAGCCAAATATCAAAAGAAAAGGGCAAGAGTAAGTGCTATAAACGCCAAAAGAAACGCTCGCGCAATTTCCAGAAACAAAGCTGATTATCGCTATAAGTCGCTGCCAGACAGCACGTTTAAACAAGCAATCTGGGCAGAAAAACTCAAATATAAATACGGTCAAAAGCCAGTTGTTTTTGATACCGTTCTGCATCAAAAAAATGAAGACCAACTTAGGCGTTATTTGGTCAAGAAAGGCTACTATTACGGCAGTGTAAAATCTGAACTCAATTTCAACGAGCAAAGCAGGTCTGTTCAGGCGGTATACCACATCGATGAAGGTCCTCAATACATCATTGACTCCGTCACCTATACTGGTGCACGATTGTTGCGCGATCTACATCAGAAATTGATCCGCAAAGAATACCAGCCACTTGGCGAACACCCGTTACTCGGCCAACCCTTCGACCTCGACTACCTCAGCACCTACCGGGAAAAAGTCGCCAAATTCATGCGCGACGAAAGCGTCTATAAATTCAATAGCAATAGCATTCAGTTTCAGGCAGACACCAATCGCCAGACCATGACCGTCCACCTCTTGGTCAAATTTGAAGACCGACTCGTCCCATCACAGCAAAATCCAGATAGTTTGGTAAGAGTGCCATACCGCGAAACAAAAATTAATTATGTCTATTTCCATTTGGCAGATACGCTTCAATCGGAAGGTCTTTTTGCCAACGAAATGGCAGCAGCAGGCATAAGCATATACGACTCATTACAGCCGCAATACCTCAACACAACCAAAAAGTTGACCTACAACGAATTGCTTTATTCCAAAAAGCAAGCCCAAGACTTAAAAGTGCCCTACGGCACCAAAAGCAATTGGCGAACCATGACCCTGCGCTACAACGGCTCGCAGCCTTGGATAGAGCCCGACGTACTCGAAATGCAAAATTATTTGGAGCAGGGCAACACTTACAAAGAATATTACCTAGACCGTTCCTATCGGTCATTGGTGCAATTGGGGGTGTTTTCATCTGTAAAGCCCTACATCGAAGAGCTTCCTGGTACCAATCAGCTCAATGTACATTATTACCTCGAACCTGCAAAAAAACAATCGTGGGCTTTTGATCCTCGCTTTACCTCGAGCTTTGGCTTGCTCGGTGCAGCTGCTTCGCTCAATTACACGAATAAAAACCTATTTGGTGGGGCAGAACGCCTCACATTTTCTCTAGGTGGTGGTTTTGAGTCGCAGCCACCCGTTTTTGACGCTAATTCAGAAACACAAATTGTGGCGGCAGGCCGCACGTTTAACACCTTTGAGCTAGGCCCTAGTTTGAAGCTCGATTTGCCCGGATTGTTTCCAACTCCAGTTAACTTACTCGGGAAGCGTCAAAAGCCACGCACGGTCATTAGTACGGCCATGAATTTTGAAAAGCGCAATATTTTTGATCGCCGTGTTTTTCAGCTCAATTATACCTGGAGATTCTTAGTGGGTAAAACCCAAGTTTTTCAAATGGGATTGCCAGGTGCATCAGTTATTAAATATGTAAATATTCAAAAGTCGGCGGCATTTGAGGCCCAACTCAATCAGATCAATGACCTTTTCTTGTTCAATACCTACAGCAATCAATTCATTTGGCAAGATTTCAAATTTGCCTACGAATATTCCAACAAAGACAAAGACGATAAACCCGGTAGCAAAAAACTATACAACGGTACCCTTTACTTCAATAGCACCCTAGATGCTGCGGGTAATTTACTTTATGCATTTAGAGCAAGACAAGATACGCTCAACGGTCAATACTTACTTGGCAAACAGCCTTATTCACAGTTTGTCCGTCTAGACAACCAATTCATCGCATCCAAGCGAATGCTCAATAAAAGCACACTTCATTTGCGCATGAATGCCGGAGCAGGGCTTTCTTATCGAAATTCGCAAACCTCGATGCCATACGACTACAGTTTCTTTGGCGGAGGATCCAACGATAACCGAGGTTGGAGAGCAAGAGCTCTTGGCCCTGGAGCCTATAAATACCACCTCGATACCAACCGTTTGGCAACCCAAATTGGCGACATTCGTTTTGGAGGCTCTTTTGAATACCGCTTTGAGATAAGTTCTACTTTCAAAGGAGCCCTATTTACAGATTTTGGTAATATCTGGACCTACAGAGAAGATGTCTCGCGCATCGGAAGTCAGTTCAGTTGGCAAACTTTCATTCCGCAACTTGCCGTTTCTGCCGGTCTCGGTTTGCGCATGGACCTCGACTATTTTATCTTGCGCCTAGACGTCGGTTTCCCTATCTATGACCCTGCATTTGCAGACGGTGCGCGTTGGGTGTTTCAAGACTTTAAAACGAGAGAAACCTATTATGCAGAGGGAATGCAGCACTTTAACATGAGTCTCGATCAGGTCAAAGAAATCATGCCCCGACCTTTCTTGCCTAATTACTTGAATTTTGGAATTGGTTATCCTTTCTAATATGAGAATTTCATTCGCTTCTATTTTACTATTTATCGTTTTGAGCGCCTGCATGAAAGGCCAAAAGGTCGATTTAATCATTCATAATGCAAAAATTCATACCCTAGATTTATCTGGGAGTATTGAGGAAGCAATCGCTATTCGTGACGGGAAAATTATTGAGGTAGGTCCAGAGCGCCAAATTTTGAATAAATACCGCTCTGATGAAACCCTAGATGCGCAAGGTAAGGAAATATATCCGGGCTTTACCGATGCCCACGGCCACATGCTTATGTACGCCAAGCAATTACTTGGTCTTGATTTGCGCGGTGTGCGCTCAGAGCAAGAGCTCATTCACCGTTGTGAGCAGTACAAAGCCCAAAACCCCAACCTCAAATTTGTAGTAGGGCAGGGTTGGGATCAAACTTTGTGGCCCGGTCAGGATTTTCCTACCAATGAAAAGTTGAATGCGCTTTTTCCGAACATACCTGTTTGCCTATACCGCATCGATGGCCATGCGGCACTGATCAACGATTTTTTAATCAATAAGAGTAAATTAAGCGATAAAATACCTGTGCTCAATGGTGGTGAAGTCCTTATGTATAAATCGATTTCAGAAGGAAACCTTTCGTTGCCCAGAATTTTAAACTTACCTAGAGATTCCAATTTTGGTCAAAAAATCATACTTCAAACTTATAAACCATCTGGTTTGATCATTGATAACGCGATCAATCTCGTTCAGCCTTTTATTCCAAATTATTCAAAAGCGCAATATTTAAAGGCGCTTTTGCAGGTGCAAGACGAACTCTTGCAATATGGCATTACCGGGGTTCATGAGGCCGGTATTGATTTTGAACACATTGGCTGGTTCAAGTCCTTAATCACAAACGGAAAATTAAAACTGAATGTATACGCCATGCTTATGGACGCTCCGCAAAATAGGAGATTTGCTCAGCAAAATGGCCCTTACCGTTTTCGAAATCTCTCCATTCGAAGTTTCAAATGTTTTGCCGACGGCGCTTTAGGTTCTAGAGGTGCCTTACTAAAAGCTCCATACCACGACCATCCAGAAAGCAAAGGCTTGCTCTTGACCGATATAGCACGAATGCAAGACCTTTCCCGTTTTTGTCTGCGACATGGCTATCAAATGAATACCCACAGCATCGGAGATTCCGCTAACGCACTTATTTTGAACATCTACAGCGAAATTTTCCGTCAAAAACCAGATCACCGCTTTCGCATTGAACACGCTCAGGTGGTAGATCCCCTTGATTTTCAAAAGTTTGCACAATTTGCTGTTTTTCCGTCGGTCCAGCCCACGCATGCGGTTTCTGATGCCGATTGGGCCGAGGCCCGCTTAGGTAAAAATCGCCTGAAGGGCGCATATGCCTACAAAACACTGCTCAATCAGTTTGGAATGCTTGCGGTCGGGACTGATTTTCCGGTTGAACAAACCAATCCATTTTTAACGATCCAAGCGGCAATCAATCGTTCTTCAGGTGAAGCGCTCACCCTAGACGAAGTGATCCGCGGCATGACCATTTATGCGGCCTTCGCTTCTTTTTCCGAAAAACAACTGGGTACTTTAGAGAAAGGCAAAGATGCCACTTTGGCTATATTTGAATATCCCGTGAGCGGTGCGCAGGGTCAGCCACAAAATTATGCGTGGCGCACTTTCATAAAAGGTAAATGTGTTTTTAAATTGGAGGCTTTGTAGCAAAAAACAGCAACGGCATTCCTTGTTTTAACGAGTAGAATCATGAAAAAAAGATTATTTGGATGGCTATTCATATTCCTTGCAATGACGGGCAGTGCTCAAATAGAGCTTAAGGATGTCCATTCTTTGAATCAAATGATAGACAACTGGCATTTGGCGGCGGCCCGAGCCAATTTTGAAGCCTATTTTGCGAGTACAAGTTCAAATTTTGTGTTCTTAGGTACAGCACCAGGTGAACGTTGGGCCCGAGCTGAATTCATGACTTTTTGTAAGCCTTATTTTGACAAAGGAAAGGCCTGGGACTTCAA
>Ga0315905_10003199_pt1 | contig 16938 bp, 12 predicted proteins | sample LakEriMetagenome_5_FD_203522 | JGI IMG/M metagenome (GOLD analysis project Ga0315905, IMG submission 203522) | Freshwater fungal communities from buoy surface, Lake Erie, Ohio, United States - Buoy 4 MA121 | ecosystem: Environmental > Aquatic > Freshwater > Lake | place: USA: Lake Erie, Ohio... | reverse complement strand
TAGGCGCTCAGTTTAACCTAACTAAAAGCGTCCAATTTGGATTAGAATTAGGATTGTTTAGGTCAAATCATGAATGGGATGAATTTTATCCTCAATACTACGATTGGGGAAATTCCACGAAATTCTTCTTGACGTATCGATTTGGAGGAAAAAGAATAAATCATTAGTTTAATTTTTGTTTCCGTTTTTTAGTATTTATTAACCAAGCCAAATTCTTGAATTCACAATACTTAAAGTTTACATGTATATTTGTGTGATTAATAAAAACGCATTAAATGGAATTCTGGATTAAAGCAGCGCAACTTTTTTTATCGCTTGCTATTCTTGTTACACTTCACGAACTTGGTCACTTTATACCTGCGGTCTTGTTTAAAACACGAGTAGAGAAATTCTACCTATTCTTTAACCCATACTTTTCGCTTTTTCGCTTCAAAAAGGTAAACGGAACATGGAAAACATCTTGGTTAAGTAAAAGATCTCCAGAGGAGTGGGAGGAAGACAAAAACACCACAGAATGGGGAATAGGATGGCTTCCATTAGGTGGGTACGTAAAAATTGCCGGAATGATTGACGAATCAATGGATAAGGAGCAATTAGAAAAACCCAAAGAAGATTGGGAATTTCGTTCAAAGAAAACATGGCAACGTCTCATTATCATGATTGGTGGGGTTACTGTAAATCTTATTTTAGGGTTTATTATTTACATGGCTGTGCTATTGGTTTGGGGTTCTGAACAAGTGGACACAACTAAACTTTCCGAAGGGATGAGCGTGCACCCATACATGAACACTTATGGAATTGAGTCGGGAGACAGAATAATTAAAGTTGAAGGAAAAGAGGTCACTAGTATTAATGAGATCAATAAAGAAGTGCTCCTTCGTGATGCTAAAAACCTGACTGTACTGAAAAAATCTGGCGAGGTGAAAGAGGTTTCTCTTCCCGAAGGAATTGACATGGATTTGTTTCATGCCGGTGCCATGCCAATGGTAAGTTTTCGAATGTACGCAGCGGTTGTTGATGAAGTGGTTGCTGATAGTCCAGCAGAAAGCGCCGGATTGACCAAAGGAGATTCTATTTTAAAAGTGAACAACACTACCATAACGTACTTTGATGAATTACAAGCAGAATTATATCGTTACAAGGGAAAACAAGTAACACTGACGGTTCAGCGCGGAAAGGAAACAAGACAGTTTAAATCAGACGTTAAGGAAGACGGAACTTTAGGTTTTAAGATGAAGAACACTCGGGTGGCAAATGAAAAAGCCTACACGATTAAAGACTATTCATTTGGAGAAGGTATTTCACAGGGATTTACGTACGGGGCCAATACCTTGAGCGATTACATGGCTCAATTTAAGTTTATTTTCACTGAAAAAGGGGCATCGTCTGTTGGTGGTTTCGCTTCAATTGGCAATATGTTTCCAGCCTTATGGAATTGGCAGGCATTTTGGCTAAACACCGCGCTCCTTTCCATAATTTTGGCTTTTATGAATATTTTGCCTATTCCTGCATTGGATGGCGGGCATGTTGTTTTTCTTTTGTATGAAATGATAACCGGTAAGGAAGCGCCACAGCGCGTTCTTGAGGTTGCTCAATACATCGGAATAGCACTTCTTCTCGGCCTTATGATATACGCTAATGGAAATGATATTGTTAAGTTCTTTTTTAAATGATTCGCCTAGTATTTTTGTTTTTCACAGTTAATGTTGCATTAGCACAACAAAACTGGATAGGCTCGTGGTATGGTAAATTAGCCATTCAGGGACAAGAGATGAGGTTGAATTTACACTTTACAAAAGACAAAGACACTTGGAAGGGTACCCTAGACAGTCCGGATCAAGGAGCATTTGGAATTCCTGCCACGAAGGTGGAAATACAAGAAGATAGATTAACATTTGAAGTCAAAAATATAGGGGTTTCTTATACCGGAGTACTCAAAGGAGAAGAAATTCAAGGCAACTTCAAGCAAGGTGGAATGAGTGTGCCTATGGCGCTTTCTCGGAAAGAACCGGCGGTGGAAAAACCAAAACGACCTCAGGAACCAATACCCCCTTTTCCATACAGAGAAGAAGAGGCTGTTTTTAAAAATGGAGAAGCAAAACTTGTTGGAACCCTGACTTTGCCCCAGGGTGAAGGACCATTTGCTGCTGTAGTTCTCGTGAGTGGTTCTGGTCCTCAAGACCGCAATGAGGAAATTTTAGGCCATAAGCCATTTCTAGTGATTGCAGATCATTTAACTCGAAATGGTATAGCGGTTTTACGATACGATGATCGAGGGACAGGTCAGTCTTCAGGGGTTTCTTTTATGGATGCGACATCTAAAGATTTTATGCAAGACGCTTCGGCCGCTGTAGATTATTTACAGGGACACCCACTCATTAATAAAGATCAAATTTCTGTTTGTGGTCATAGCGAAGGTGCTATGTTGGCGGTAATGCTCGGTGCAAAAAGAAGAGATCTAGCTTCAATCGCCTTGCTTGCTGGCCCAGGAATCAAGGGAGATTCGTTATTGCTTTTGCAACAAGTACTCATTGCGAGATCCGAAGGAATGAAGGAGAAAGAAATACAAGAGTTGAACGCCTTCAATAAAAAACTGTTTTCAGGAATGCTTGTCGCTAAAGACATGAGCTCGTGCAGAGAATTTGTGGAGGGTGAATTTCGAAAATACGCCAGAAAACTCTCTAAAAAGGAAATCAAAAAATATGGTTCTAAAGAGAAATTCGTTGAAATTTCCACTAATACATTTGTAAATCCTTGGATGTTGTATTTTTTATCTTACGATCCAGCCCTTGACTTAACTCGTGTTACGTGTAAGGTTCTTGCATTAAATGGAGATAAAGATTTACAGGTTCCATCCAAAGAAAATTTATCAGCTATAAAGAGAAACGTATTAAACGTTACAGGCAACAACAAATACGAGGAATTACCGAATTTAAATCACCTTTTTCAGGAAACGAAAACGGGTGCGGTATCCGAATACGGCCAATTGGAACAAACAATTTCTCCTGAGGTTCTAAACATTCTAAGCGAATGGTTCCTGGCCCCATAAAACAATAGTTGTAATAAATTGTTAATCAAATAAAACAAAATGTCTTATTGCTTAGACCTCTTAAACAGAAAAAGACTTACAACAAGAGAAGTAAGAATAGGTAATATGACAATGGGAGCGAATAATCCTATTCGCTTACAATCTATGACCACAACTGATACAATGGATACCGCAGCGTCTGTGGCTCAATCTATTCGTATGATTGAAGCGGGTTGTGAATTGGTGCGATTAACAGCCCCGAGTAAAAACGAAGCAATAAACCTTGGTGTGATAAAAAAGTCTTTGAATGAAAAAGGGTATAATACGCCTCTGGTTGCAGACATTCATTTTACACCCAATGCTGCTGAAATCGCGGCGGGACTTGTAGAAAAAGTTCGTGTGAATCCAGGTAATTATGCTGACAAAAAGAAATTTGAAGAAATAGAATACACCGACGAAAGTTATGAAGCTGAGCTATTGCGCATTGAGGAAAAATTTACGCCACTTGTCCTTTTGTGTAAAAAGCACGGAACCGCTATGCGTATTGGGACGAATCACGGATCTTTGTCTGATAGGATTTTAAGTCGTTATGGTGATACACCGGCAGGGATGGTGGAATCTGCTATGGAATTTATTCGTATCTGTGAAAAATTAGACTTTGACCAGTTGGTGATTTCAATGAAAGCGAGTAACACCATCGTGATGGTACAGGCCTATAGACTTTTGGTAGCCGAAATGTTAAAGAGAGGAGTGGTTTACCCTTTACATCTTGGCGTAACAGAGGCGGGTGACGGGGAAGATGGTAGGATAAAGTCGGCGGTAGGAATTGGGGCTTTGTTGGAAGATGGAATAGGCGATACCATTCGCGTTTCTCTTACAGAAGAACCGGAGTTTGAGATTCCTGTTGCACGAAAATTAGCCGAAAAATGCCAAAACACCGACAATGTTAAAGTTTTAGACGAAGAACACGCGGAATTGCCATATAATCCTTTTGAATACCAAAGAAGCACTTCTTTTGCTGTACATAATATTGGCGAATATCAAGTACCTGTAGTTGTGGGTGATTTATCGTCACGCCAAGAGATAACACCTGCGGGCTTATTTGGCTTGGGTTATGTGTATTCGGTTCCCTTGGACAAGTGGAATGTTCAGGATCTTGCAGCGGATTATGTCTTTGTTGGTGACAACGTAATAAATTTCGAACTACCCGGTACTATAGGAGTTATCACAACATTTGAATTATGGCAAAAGAATTATCAAAATAAACCAGGTTTTTATCCTCTTTTGACGAATGAAAATTTGTCGTATTTAGATAAAAATCAAAAAGGGTTCTTATTGGTAAATGCCGAAGATGAGGTCTTAACAGAATGGAGTCAATATACTCAGTTAGTTTTGGTAGCTCAAACAAATTTTGCAAACAAAACACAGTTATTTCGTCAATTTCGTTTGAATTATGCGAAAAAAGGACTTAAAAATCCTGTTATAATGAGGACGCATTCGAATAATAAAGAAGCTGAAACATTTCAATTATCGGTGTCTGCCGATATGGGTGCGACATTTATTGATGGTTTTGGCGACGGTATTTGGATATCAGCTGAGCAACCAATCCAATTGATAAATTCTACATCTTTTGGGATACTTCAAGCAACGCGAACACGCATTTCAAAAACAGAATATATTTCCTGCCCTTCCTGTGGGAGAACACTTTTTGACTTACAAGAAACGACTGCTAAAATTCGCGAAAAGACCTCTCATTTAAAAGGGATAAAAATAGGAATAATGGGTTGTATCGTGAATGGTCCCGGAGAAATGGCCGATGCAGATTACGGTTATGTTGGTACAGGACCAGGAAAAATCAATTTGTATAAAGAAAAAACGGTAGTGAAAAGAAACATACCCGAAGATGATGCCGTAGAAGCCTTGATTGATTTAATAAAGGAACACGGTGATTGGGTTGAAACCACTATTTAATACACTTCTTTTCTCCATTGTCATAAGTTGTGTTTCTTGGTCGCAAAAAGGCCCAGAGTATTTAGTAGCGATTAAAAATGAACAAGATTTTCAAACGTTAAAAGGCAAGCCAAATTCAGCAAAATTTACGGGTGTTGAAGCAGTAAAAGTAGTCCTTGAAAAAAAGACAGGTAAAATTTATTACATAAATTCTGCCTATCACGACTATCATGTTACCTTTTGTCAAGAGGTGCTTGGTTATCCAGAAAATGGAGTTCAATTTAATTATGACAATTATACCCAAGTTGATCACAGGGCCTATTTATTGGGCACAATTAATAGATTCAAAAGTACAGGAAGCTATACGTTGGAGTTTTCCGTTGCAGACAATATTAACCCAACTCAAATTTCTCTGTTGCTTGAAAAAATATACAGCAGCTTCTTATTAACAAAGGAAATAGCCGTATTTCTGAATACAAACCGCCTTAGAGAACTAAAACCTACGCTCAACTTCCCAACCATTGATGCTTCGATCCTATACGAAGGCCAAAGCCTTCAATTATTAAACGATGGAACGACATATGGAAAGCTGACATTCACAGATGTAAAATCTAGTTCAATGGCCAACTATTTTGAGATTGTGGTCATTAACGGTACACCAGATGACCTTCCTCCAGTTTCAGGAGTAATCACCACAGATTTTCAAACACCATTAAGCCACATTACCTTACTTTGTCAGAACAGGGGAACTCCGATGTTAGCCTTAAAAAATGCTCATTCTGATACCTCTGTAACAAAATGGGCAAACAAGTATGTTAAATTATTCATTGATGAAAATGGCTACAAAATCTCGTTAAGCGATTCAGCTTCTGTATTCACATTTTGGGAGAAAAAGCTCAGAAATAAAAAATCTATTCATTTAGAAAAAAACACACAAGACCGAAGAATCATTCCAATCGGAGAGCTGGGCCTAAAAGACATACCAAGAGTGGGAGGAAAGGCCGCGAATTTTGCGTTAATGAGAAAAACAATTAAGGACAAAAAACTAACATTGAAGTTTCCCGAAGCGGCTTGTGCAATACCCATGTTTTTTTACGAGCAACATATGAAAAAGGCCGGTGTTGATACCTTGATTTTGAATTTAATGGAATTAAAGAAATTTGGATACGATTTGAAATCTCTTCAAATTAAATTAGACACTATTCAACGGCGAATTTTAAATCACCCAATTGATACTACTCTTATTGGTCAAATACAGCGATGGATGATAAAACACGGCTATTCTTCCTTTCGGTTTAGGTCTTCTACAAACGCAGAAGATTTGGACGGCTTCAACGGGGCTGGTTTGTATACATCGAAAACAGGAATATTGAATCACCCCAAAAAAACAATAGAAAAAGCAATTAAAACAGTTTGGGCTAGTGCATGGGGGTTTCGTCCATTCATGGAACGAGATTATTTTGGTATTAATCAACAGAGTGTGGCAATGGGTGTATTGTGTCATCGAAACTTTGATGACGAGATAGCAAATGGCGTTGTCATCACGAAGAACTTATACAGACCGAATTACCGTGGGTTTGTCATTAATTCCCAATACGGCGAAACTAGCGTTGTAATACCACCGGACTCTGCCATTTGTGAGCAAGTAATTTGTTATTCGGATAAAGATGACAATTTTTATGGAAAGAAATCAATTGTAGAGTACTTGTCGTATTCCAATATTCTACCATTAGGAATTGAAAAGGTCTTACTCGATTCTGAAATCAACAAGCTCACTCGTGAAATAGCAGTGCTGAAAAAAGTGTATTATGACTTAAAAAAACCGAAGGAGTCGTTTTACAACTACGGTTTGGATTTAGAATTTAAGATTGTGGGCTCAAATCGTGAAATATACATTAAGCAAATAAGGCCGTTTAAGGATTAAGTTTCTGTTCAACTTGTTTCAAACGGTATAAGGCAATCTCTTGAATTAATTTTTTTGGCAATGGTTTATCTAATGGAAATTGAATAGCTCCTTTAGACCACTTATATTCCGTTAACCTATCTTTAAAATGTTCGATAGGTTGAGAGGTTGGATAAAAACCAATGTGATTTTTGTATCCTGCATAATATACCAACACTTTTTTTTGCTTGAATGCGGGCATTTTGTAACTTATAATTTCCTCCGCGTTTGGCAACACCTCTTTAATTATACTGTGAATTTCACCTAGCTTTTGTTGTATTGGCAATTCAAATGAAGAGTAATAAGAAAGAACGGTTGTAGTTTTTAACATTTTTAAAATGGAGTTTTACTTTTAAAAGAGATAAGTGATTTTTTAAAAGGATGTATAAAGGACAACTCTGCAGCATGTAAACAAAGTCGCTCACCTTTTTTTCCATATAAATCATCACCGACAATCGGACAATTTAGGCCTAGTATATGTGCGGAATGGACACGCAATTGATGCGTTCTTCCTGTTAATGGTTTAAATGAAATACGCGTTCTATTGTCTTTAATGTCAATCACCTCATATTCCGTTATGGCTGCTTTCCCAAAATCGTAACATACAAGTTGAAAGGGTCTGTTATCAATATCGAGCCTAAGCGGAAGATTAATTACTCCTGCTTTTGGTTTCGAAATAACTCCCTCAAGAAGCGCCTCGTATTTTTTCTCAACTTTTCTCTTAATAAATAAAAATTGAAGTTTTTTATAAGCCTCTATCGACTTCGCTACCACGAGTAGCCCTGAAGTTGACATGTCTAGTCGATGCACCAATAACGGGCCGCTTGCATCAGGTCTCATTTCTTTTATTCGTTCATATACTGAATCCTTAATTGCTTTTCCTGGAACGGATAAAAACTCTGCAGGCTTCTCAATAACCATAAAGTACTCGTCTTCAAATACAATTGGAATATCTTGAATGTTGGCCTGTTTGAGTAAGGGATTTTCTTCTAATTTAATTCCTTTCAACATGTGATTCATGAGAATGGGCTCACATTTTCCTCGACAGGCAGGATAGAATTGCTTGTGAACACGAACTTCAGAAACGGGAGAAGCTCCCCACCAAAATTCTGCCATGCAAATGGGTTTTAATTTATGCAAAAAAGCGTGATTTAGTAATTTTGGTGCCGCACATTCACCTGCTCCAGCGGGTGGAATGGGCGTAGATGATGTAGAGAAAACATCAAGTAAACTCATTTCTTTTTGAGCACGGTTAAGAAAGGTATAGGAGGTGAAAATGCGCTGTTGTAAATGTGCAGAATGGGCCGAACGTTGTTGTTTTAGCGCTGCAATTTGAGAGTTGAAAACTGCGACCTCTTCTTCTTTTTCCGCAATTTTTAATTTGTATTCGCGAATTAAATGCTTTAATTGTATTTGTTCTGTTTTGCTTTCCTCCTGAAGCAATTGATCAAATTGCAGGTATTCTATTGATGAAAGTTGGAGTATCGCATGTTGTCTTTTTTCTTTACGTAACGCTTTGTTATTTTTTATTGCTTCTTTTCTTTGCTCACAGATCATTAAGAATTCGTTTGCGAGTTGCTCACGAGACAAACAAGCAAATTTGTAATCATTGGAAGTTTTGACTTCTTCTATCTTTCGTGTCAATGAGTTGATGAATTCTTCCTCTTTTACGAAGTAACCATCGCGGTCTAATAAGTCAAATACTGGTGGCACAAATCCAGAATGATGATTGCTTTCGGAGAGTTTACCGGAAAAGGCGCATAAGAAACCTAATTGATTTTGTTGATCTAAGACAACAAGCACACCGAACATTTTACCGATAGGTTTTTCTTCATTAGTTAATCCAAACGGATGCTGCCACGGATTTTTCTCAAGTTCTTCTTGTAATTGCTCTGCAGCATGTAAGGCCAAGGGATGAGGCTCATAATAAAATGGAAAAGTGAATGATTCTGGAAGAGGAATTCCAGATACATCGATAGTGAAACGATGTAAAGCAGACACTTTTTATTTCAAGTATTTATCTAAAAACTGTTCTTGTTCCCAAAGAACATGCAGAATATTCTCTTTCGCCGCATAACCATGGCTTTCTTTTGGCAAGATTACCATTCTTGCCTTACCACCGAGGCCTTTAATCGCTTGAAAATAGCGTTCCGTTTGCAAGGTAAACGTCCCGGGATTATTATCAGCTTCACCATGAATCAAAAGCATGGGTTTGTCCATTTTACTCGCCGTAAAAAAGGGGGACATATTTCCATAGATATCTGGAATGTCCCAAAAATTTCGCTGTTCAGACTGAAAACCAAAAGGCGTTAAGGTGCGGTTATAAGCGCCACTTCTGGCAATTCCACATGCAAAATCTTCAGAATGAGTTAGGAGGTTTGCTGTCATGAAGGCACCATAAGAATGCCCACCAACAGCTACTTTTTTTCTGTCTATGTAACCAAGCGCATCAACTGCGTCAATAGCGGCTCTTCCGTTGGCAACTAATTGTTCGATAAAGGTATTGTTCGGCTCTTCGTTTCCTTCTCCAATGATTGGAAAGGAAGCATCATCTAATACGGCGTATCCTTTTGTAACCCAATAAACGAATGACCCATAGTTTGGAAACGTAAATTCGTTAGGATTCTGTTTATTTTGTCCGGCGCTGTTTTTGTCTTTAAATTCTTCTGGGTATGCCCAAATCAATAAAGGAACTTTAGGTTTCAAATTTTTATCATAACCGACAGGAAGATATAAGGTTCCAGAGAGCTCTACACCGTCACTTCTTTTGTATTTGATTACTTGCTTTTCAACAGATTTAATAGATTCAAATGGGTTTCTAGAAAAAGTTAATTGAGTTGTTTTATTCGTTTTAGCCGATAATAGATAGTAATTTGGAAAGTCTGCTTTACTTTGTAATTGAACGAGATATAACCCTTTCTTTTTATCAAAAACATCTAAAAGATCGATTTTTTTAGTTGGAAAATTTGCTCGGTAGAGACGTGTGGTTTTTAAGGATTTAATGTCGAATTCATCAATAAATGGGAACTGTCCGTCCTTGGTAAAGCCATCTCCAAACAATAAAAGTTTATTTTCATTAACCACAAGCACATTGGCACCATGTTTTCCTTTCTCTTGCTGAAAAACACCAGGATCTCCATAGGCGTCTTGATAGTTTCTGTCTAGAATTATTTTACTTGTACTTGTAGTTAGGTCCACTAAATATGTTTTTTCGTTACGTGTGTCGTACCAAGAGTCTTTCACAAGCATAAAGTTATGATCTGAAAAGTAGACGTCGCTGAAACGTTGCTTCACCTTTAAAAGTGACGTTGGCTCTTTAGAAAATGGAACATCCCAACTGAACAATTCATCTCGAAAGTCTACTGTTTTTGACGGATCTCCACCGTCCAGAGCTTCCACGAACATCAAGGTGTTTGGCGCATCGTTTCTCCATGAAACATTTCTCCTACCCGCTCTTACAGCGGCAAATCCTTTTGGCATGATTTCAACTAAAGGCACGGTATTCACCTCTTTAATGAGGATCCCTAGGGAATTATATACTTTTTGAGACATTGGAAATCTACTATAAGGAACCAAATAAGAAAATGGTCTTTGAATAGTTGTTACAAGTAAATGTGTTCCGTCTGGTGAATAGGACATGCCAATATATAAATCAGCAGGAAGAAAGTTGCTAATCTTCCCCGAAACATCAATTTTTTTCAGTTCAGACTTTACCAATATTTCAAAGTTCCGCTCATCTGTTGGGTTTTTTAATAAATCCTGATAGGTTCTGTTTTGTGAAACTTTTCCTTCAGCAATAGAAACGGTGGGCCCCTTAGGAAGTTCTTTTTTGGTATCAATCAGTGGAGGTCTGTTTTGAACAACAGTTTTCACTAATAATGCACTTCCGTCTTTATTCCAACTATAAGGCATTCCCGTAGTAGCATTGAGATTAAGATCGCTAAGTTTCGTTGCTTCTTTTGTTTCTACATTTATCAACCACAAGCTAAGCCCTGTTTCATCCATGTTAACAAAAGCAATTTTAGAATCGTCAGGAGACCATGTAATAAAAGTTATTTTTGGTTGTTTGGGTAGGTTTTTTACTTGGGTAGGTTCTGTTTTAGTATCGAGAAGTGCTCTTAACTTAAGGTTTGTCACGTAGGTTTGAGTCGAAGAAATATGTAAGGTTGGGTTTACGCGCAGTCCGCCAAGTCTAAGTTCTTCTTGGTTTAAGTCTTGAAGTGTTTTATAAGTGTCCCGGTATGAAAACAACACCATTTGTTTCTTGTTGTCCATCGAAATTGAAGGTGGGCGTTCGTAGTCCGCAAGTTGAAGAATGGAAGCTGAGGGTTTTTGAAATAAAAGCTCCTCTTGAGAAAAACTTGAAAACAAACTAATTAGCGCAACGAAAGAAAAATAGTATTTCATAAATTGTTTTTTCCAAAGGTAAGGAAAGAACAATACTATTTCAACAGTATGCTATGGGTGATTGATTTTGATAAACTAATTTGGGCGTCTGAGAAATCCGGGGCTGAGAAAGTGGCTCTAGCATTGTTTGAAAAACCATATATTTCTGTTGGCATTCCAACAAGGTTTTTGTCAAGTTTGTTGTTTTTGTTTTCGTCGTGATATACGGCAAGAGCATATTTCCCAGCGGGTAACCCAGCAAAAGTCACCACTGTTTTTCCTTTGACAGCACTAACTACTTTTCCTTTATATTGTTTTCCGTATGTTGGCCATTCGTCTTGTGGACGAAACAAACCAACGTAAACAGTCCCTTTGTTATTTGGAACATTCTTCACTTCCACGGTCAATGAGTAGTTACTCGATGACGAAAGTAAAAAACCTAAAAATGCAATAACATAACTCATTCAATTTCGATTTGAGGTGGCGGTGATTTTTGCTCTTTCTTTAACACTTTTGGAGGGTCATTGTTCACTTCATTCAATCGATCATAGATCAACCAAAGTAGCGCTCCAAGAACAATGGCGTAAATTACAAATCGGAACAAGTACCTCGGGCCTTGTTTTTTAGGAGCAAATTGTCGAATATTTATGTTGTTTTTCTCCAATGTCCCGAAGATACGCGAAATTTGCTTTAACTTTGAATAGATGAGCAAGTTTGTATTGGTAACAGGAGGCGCTGGTTATATCGGTTCACACACAGTGGTATCCCTTGTTCAGAACGGATACACACCTGTTATTGTTGACGATTTTCGAAACGCAAACAGGATTGTGCTAAAAGGATTAGAATCTATTTTAGGAAAACTTCCTTTATTACACGAAATCGACGTGTGTGACCAAGAAAGATTAGACGCCCTTTTCAAGCAATATACGTTTGAAGGTGTCATTCATTTTGCTGCTTATAAAGCGGTTGGAGAGTCTGTTTCAGAACCACTGAAGTATTACCGCAATAATATATTAGGGCTGGTCAATGTGTTGGAATGCATGATAAAAAACCACGTTAACAATTTTGTTTTTTCTTCGTCTTGTACTGTTTATGGAGAACCTCAAGGACAAAAGGAAGTTACGGAATCAACCCCTAAACTCCTCCCGGAATCGCCATATGGTTACACGAAGTGGATGGGAGAGCAAATAATTGCAGACACCTTCCGTTCTGCGCCTCAGCTGCGCATCATGAATTTACGTTATTTCAATCCGGTTGGCGCCCATGAAAGCGCCTTAATTGGGGAATTTCCTATTGGAAGACCAAATAATTTACTTCCATTTATCACTCAAACAGCGATTGGAAAACAAGAACAATTAATTGTTTTCGGAAACGATTATCCAACAAAAGATGGAACTTGTGTGCGTGATTTTATCCATGTAGTAGACTTGGCAGAGGCTCATGTTCGCGCCTTACAATTCCTTTGGAAACAAACGGCCGGCAGGTTAGATTATTTAAATGTTGGAACAGGAAAAGGATCAACAGTGTTGGAATTAATTCAGGCGTTTGAAACCAAAACAGGATTAAAATTAAATTGGAAATTCGGCCCGAGAAGAGAAGGAGACGTGGTTGAAATTTACGCTAACGTAGATAGTTCTTTCAAAAAAATTGCCTGGAAAGCGGAACGAACCATAGAAGATGCCGTTATGGACGCATGGAATTGGGAAAAATACTTAAATTCATAGTCTTGAAAACAACCGTCATCTTCTTGATATTTATTTCAACTATTTCTTTTGGCCAGCAAGAAAAGTTAATTTCTCGTTACAAACCAGGATTGCTTTGGCATTATAACGGTTTGAGACCATTAGAGGATTCAAGGCTTCACAAATACGATAGGTTTATAATTGATGTAACCTACAACGATTGGCTTAGTAATACTCACGGCAACATTTCTTCTTCATGGAAAAGTATTGGGTTTAATGCTAACGTGATGTTTGAAAAGCGTTTTAAAAAAGCAACATCTTTTTCCATTGGCTATGGGTTAAGATATGGATTAAGCAATGTGTATTCACAGCATAAAACGAACATACTGCACAATCAAATAGAACTATGCGAAAAGGAAACTACTGACCTGTACAAGCACAATATATTTCGCGAAAACAGCTTAGTTCTTCCTTTTGAATTTCGATTCGGAAAACCTAAGGCAAGAGCTTGGAAAGTAAATGTTGGGGGTTATATTGGATATGGGTTTCCGGTGCAACAAATCACAAAATTTCGGAATGGAGACCGCACGAAAATGGCTTTAGCTCCAAATTTTGGTTTCCGTTATGGGATTCATTGTCGTTTTGGCGGAAGAACAATGGCTATTTTCACCGCATATCAGTTGAGTGAAATGTTTAAGCAAGGCGAATCTGTTCACCCCATTCAATTTGGTTTTAGCTATTCTCTGTTTTAATGCTAATTGACACACATGCACATCTTTACGAAGATGAATTTCTATCGGACCGCACAGAAATGTTAACCCGTTTTAAAGAGGTTCAAGGTGCGTACGTGCTTCTTCCAAATATTGATGTGGCGAGCATACCTAAAATGTACGCGTTGCATGATGAATACCCAAATTGTTTCCCTATGATGGGCCTTCATCCTTCCTATGTAAAGGAAGATTGGCAAGCACAACTTGAAGTAATTCGCACGGAATTGTTTAAAGAACCTGATAAATTTATTGCAGTGGGAGAGATTGGCATAGACTTATACTGGGATAAAACATTTGTTGAGGCCCAAAAGACAGTTTTTCGAGAGCAAATCCGATGGGCAAAAGCGTTAAAAAAACCAATTGCCATTCACGTAAGAGAAGCTTTTGACGAAGTTTTTTCCATTTTAGATGAAGAAAATACAGTTGATTTGACAGGTGTTTTTCATTGTTTTACGGGTCATGAACAGCAAGCTAAAAAAGTACTTTCCTATGGTGGATTTAAATTAGGAATTGGAGGCGTCGTGACTTATAAAAACGCTAAAATTGTCAATGTCTTGGAAAAAATACCACTTCATCACATAGTGCTTGAAACAGATGCCCCGTATTTAGCCCCTTCACCTCATCGCGGCAAAAGAAACGAAAGTAGTTTTATCGCACATGTGTGTGAAAAGTTATCGGAAGTTTATGCTTTGTCTTATGAGGAAATTGCATCCATAACGGCAAATAATGCAAGTGAGTTATTTCAAATCGAGGAATATTTAAAGAGAAATGCGTAAAATATTATTGATTTATACAGGTGGAACGATAGGAATGGTAAAGGACCATAGAACAGGGGAATTGAGAAGTTTCAATTTTAACCACTTATATGAGCAGGTTCCAGAACTAGAGCGTTTCCCCTTGGAAATTTCTTCGGTAAGTTTTGACCACCCAATTGATTCTTCTGAGATGACATTGTGTCATTGGACAGATTTGGTAGAAATAATAGAGAAAAACTATCAGCACTTTGATGGTTTTGTCATCTTACATGGTTCAGACACCATGGCATTTACCGCCTCTGCGTTAAGTTTCATGTTATCGGGACTTCGCAAGCCTGTAATTTTAACAGGATCGCAACTGCCAATTGGAACCATTAGAACAGATGGAAAAGAGAATTTAATTACAGCGGTTGAAATAGCAGCAGCAACAGATGAGCTTGGTGAACCCATTGTGCAAGAAGTGGCTGTGTATTTTGAATATTCCTTATACAGAGGGAATCGTTGCTCGAAGGTTTCAGCGAATCAATTTGAGGCATTTCAGTCTCCAAATTATCCTGAGTTAGCAGTGGCGGGTGTTACAATTGAATACGCCTTCAATAAACTTTTTCGAACGCAGGAAAACGAAGTGATATTTACTAAAAAAATGACCGCTTCTGTTGGTTTAATTAGACTTTACCCCGGAATCCCAGTGAAGTCTTATGCAAATTTGTTTGACGCCTCTATCAATAAAGCCTTGGTTATTGAAACATTTGGCGCTGGAAACGCACCGAGTAATCCCGAGTTTCAGGCTTTTATCACACAATATATTGAATCAGGCGGAATAGTGTTGAACGTCACTCAATGTAGTTCAGGCTCAGTGAAACAAGGGGCTTATCAAACAAGTTCATTTTTCGAAAAAGTTGGTGTTATAAGCGGAAAAGACATGACGACCGAAGCAGCACTTGCGAAGCTTCAATATTTACTTGCTACGGAGGTAAACCCGGATAAAATTAAGCGTTTATTACACACAAATCTGGTGGGCGAAATCAGCGACTAACATAAAATAGAAAACACCAGGTAATAAACGCAACAATTAGGATCATAAACACCCCTAATAATAGTGCTAATCCTATTTTTTTATAATGCTGACGAGGACTTCCAATGAGTGATGACATTTTTTCGCTAACTTCAGAAGACGTATTCGGAGTAACGAACGTAACAAGCAACCAGGTCGCGGTAGTGAGTATTGTCACAATTAATATTCTAGATTCCTCCATTGGAAAAGCTTTTAAAGGAGAAGTCTCGTGAAAAAATGGATAAATAAGGGTAAAAAAGGCAGAACTTAACATAGCACTTAATTGCGACCAGGCATTTATTCTGTACCAAGTCCAGCGTAAAATGTAAACAGGCGCAACTCCTGCAGCGATTGAAAATGTAAACAGAATTAATGTGTAAAGATTGTCAACGAGTAGCGCAAAGAGCGTTGATAGGATGATTAAAAAAATCATCGTGCTAACTGTAATCCATTTCTGTTCAGTGCTTGGTGCTTTAGGTTTAATGTATGTTTGGTAAACATCAATGGTTAAGAATGAGGAACCCCATAGTAACAGAGACTCAGCAGTTGAAATAAACACACCAAACATACCTGCTACGATAAGGGGCACTAAGTATTCGGGGGTGGCCTTAAAGACTTGTTCCGTATACGTTAATTCAGTAATCGTAGAATTGTTTGTACTGCCAAGAACCAATAAAACAGTTAAGAGTAATAGATTTCCTAAGATAAAAGAAATAAATAATGGGAGAAGACCGGTGAGAGTGGCACTTAGAGAATTTTCAACTGCCGTGAAACGCGACATTTCAGGACCGCCACCATCAAACAAATTACAACTCCACCACTGCACGCCGATTATTATGAAAAAAGAAAACCAGTTTGAGGTATTGCCTTGTTCGGGAAATAATTGAAGTTTTTCAGGATGAGTGGTAAAATACGACGAAACACCCTCAAAGCCATCTGAACTTTGCCATAATGAAACGAGAATAACGAGGAAACTGATAAAATAGACAGCAGCATGAAAAGCATCTAATTTCAATTTAACATCAAAGATGTTTTTTAAAGTGTAAAGACTTAATATCAGTCCGGTTAACATTATCGCAAGCTCTGTGGAGATGTTAAAACAAGTCGAGAGCAAACGGGAAAACCCAACAAGGTGAAAACAAACCGATAAGGCAACAACAAGCCCACCAACATATAGAGCGCGAAAGAGATGTAAAGCTTTTCCGCTTTTTCCTGGAAATCGAAATAAAAGAAATTGATTATCCGTCATAAAGTTCAATCTTCTCCAATAGGGAGCAAACACTACGGGGATTACAAAGGCACTTATCCAGCCTACCCAAAGAATCCACAAACCCGAAAACCCTTTATTCGCAACTATTCCGGTAATCAATT
>Ga0315905_10003195_pt1 | contig 16951 bp, 4 predicted proteins | sample LakEriMetagenome_5_FD_203522 | JGI IMG/M metagenome (GOLD analysis project Ga0315905, IMG submission 203522) | Freshwater fungal communities from buoy surface, Lake Erie, Ohio, United States - Buoy 4 MA121 | ecosystem: Environmental > Aquatic > Freshwater > Lake | place: USA: Lake Erie, Ohio... | reverse complement strand
GGGCACCTGCCCATGCGGCTCGCATGGCCCCTCCTCGGGTTCCTTCTCGGATGGGCCAGGCAACTACGGTAACGACCAGACCTGCTCGTGGCTCATCGCCAGCAACTATCCCACAAACATCATGATTGCCTTCTCGTCATTTGACACGGAAAGTGACTACGACTTTGTCACGATCAACGAATGCTCATCAGCAAGTTGTGCGACACGAAGGCAATTGGCAAGGCTCTCGGGAAGCGCCGTAAGTGCAAGCACGGTCTACACCGCCTCGACAGGGTTCCTGGAGGTGGCGTTTGAAACGGATGGTAGTGTCCTCCGGGCTGGGTTTGAGGCTGCATGGACATTGGACCATCCCTCTGGAGGGTCGGCTCGGTGTCTGGACGGGAGTGTGTCTCCGCTCATCTCGCGGGCAGCCAACGCCGCCAGTTTTTATGCGCGCGTCTTGCTTCCGGATTTGAATTACACGTGGGCAGACCTCATCAGAAATGGACATGTTCCTGCCCCATGGAAGGTGGACTGGGTGCAGCACATGCTGCACAGCAATTGCGCGAATAAACCATCGTTTGACGTGGGCGGCGAAGACTTGGCTCGCAGCGACGGTATCACTGGTTCTGGGTTTGAGGCATCAGTTGGCACCATGTTGATAAACAAGACTGCAGTGTTTTACGAGACGGACGCGCTGGCTTCTCAGTTTACGATGCGCAATTTTCTGACATCTGTTGTGGCCCCTCAAGACGTGACTATTGACTCGCATGGCCGTGAGATGGTGACATTCGTCGTGGAACCTGTCGCTCACAAGCTCTTCGGGCGAGCGCATTGGACAGAGGACGGCACCGACGGAGGGCTAATGCAAAGCACGCCATCCATATTACCGAATTGGAACTCGACTAAGGTCACATGCTCGGGCACCTGCCCATGCGGCTCGCATGGCCCCTCCTCGGGTTCCTTCTCGGATGGGCCAGGCAACTACGGTAACGACCAGACCTGCTCGTGGCTCATCGCCAGCAACTATCCCACAAACATCATGATTACCTTCTCGTCATTTGACACGGAAAGTGGCTACGACTTTGTCACGATCAACGAATGCTCATCAGCAAATTGTGCGACACGAAGGCAATTGGCAAGGCTCTCGGGAAGCGCCGTAAGTGCAAGCACGGTCTACAACGCCTCGACAGGGTTCCTGGAGGTGGCGTTTGAAACGGATGGTAGTGTCCTCCGGGCTGGGTTTGAGGCCGCATGGACATTGGACGCATTGGACGAAGCTAAGTCGACGCCATTGCAGCTGCGCGTGCAAACGGTTCGCATCAATGCCTCCGCCACCGTCCAGGAGAACAGTGACTGTACTACAGATACTGGCTGTGTGCACCCCAACTTTGCCTCGGATATTGTAGGGAAAGAGGCTGGCGGACAGCAGATAACATATATTGCCACCAAGATGGCGGGCGAGTCGGTGGATAAGATTGATATTTTTGCTAACGGAACCCTCATCATTTATTCGGTGTTTGACAAAATTGGGGTCACCTACTTCCGGATCGGCCTCCACGCCAATGGATCTTTCCCTACGGCGTTCGTCAACCGAATCACAGCGATCGACGTGAGCTACGTGAACCAGGCGCCGCGATTCACTTTGATGACCAACGGGTCCGCACTCCTTGTCAACGAGCAAGCGCCAGTGCTGCTAGCGGACGATGAACAATTCGATGCGGGGTATGGCGGTTGCTACACCTACTCCTTTTCCTACCAGTCGACAGAGCAGGACCCCGCCAATTCAGGATTTTGCGTGCAAGATCAGGCCTGCCTCGCATGCGCTGCGTCGTGCGCGGAAGAGTGCGGAACGCTGGGGGGCTTGCCTACGGTGATTGTGGGGGCGCGCAATGTACTCAGTGGGGCGCCCCATATCGACCAGGAAGAGGTGCAAAACATCACATTTTCCGTGGTACGGCTTGAGGCCAGTGCTTACATTCTGGCCCAGTGCAACTTTGACTATCCTGCCGACATCCACGCACAGGATGTTATGGACGCGGAAAAAATGCTGCTCCAGGGAGATCCGTATTTTAACGCGGATGGCACGCTCCATTTCCATATCACGCCTTACAGATTTGGTATCGTTCCTTTTAATGTGACTCTCACTGACAGCGGAACCTTGTCAACGACAAAGCTCATGTGCTTTTCGGTGATGCCTGTCAACCAGCCACCTACCTTCTCGTTGCGCCAGGACGTGGTGCACGTCGCTGAGTCTTTCGACGGGAGTGTGGTGGCGTGCAATGCCTGCGTCAACATTGCGCGCGATATTGATGCGGGCCCCCTCGAGCAACATCAAGAGCTCTCCTTTGTCCTGACTGCTGTCGAGGCAAGGATACCATCCCACCCGGATGTCGCATGGGAAACGGTGAACACGGCACAAGTCTTTGGGAGCAGCGGTCAAGATGATATCCAGCTCTTCGAAAGTTTGTCGTCGGTGTCGATTGACCAGCAGGGCACACTGTCCTTCAGGCTGCGAGCTAAGCGGTATGGCAAGGTGCGATTTGAGGTGGCCTTGCGCGACAGTGGGGGCATCGAGCGAGGAGGTGTGGATTCAGTAGTGCATATGCTGACCCTGGACGTGATGCCGGTGAACGATGCTCCGACTTTTGTGCTCATCGCCCCCCGATTCTATTTCTCAGAGCTGACCGCAGAGCAGAGTATCAGCGGAATTGAGATAGGATCGCAGGTGAGCACAGGAACATGGGCAGAAAGCACTCAGACGCTCAGCTTCCGAGTTGAGCGCATTGCGGGCCCGCCCGGTGTCATTCTGCTGCCCAATGCTTCCCTTGGAAGCCCGGACGCACTCGGGTCACGGGTGTTGCTGGAGATCAAAATTGCGCCGCATCGGTATGGCAATGTCACGTTAAATGTCACGATTCTAGACGACGGTGGACGCGATGTTGGCGGACAGGACAGCACGACGTACAGCGTGGTGATAGTGGTAAAGTCTGCCAATAATGCGCCAACCCTGCTGTTGGCGTCGAATGAGCTCTTTGTGAATCGCAACAGCAGGTGCTCTGGCCCAGACATTTACGGTGGGAGACGAACTCAGGTCGTCAATGGCCAAGTCTCATGCAGTGCTGCGTGGGAGAATCCTGGCTCGGCCGCCGCTAGGCTTCAAGATCTCGGCGCCAGCACCTGCAATGGCCAAGGACCAGCGCTGGAGCACGAGCATCTGGGCTTCCTCTCCAGGTTTTCGGTGGGTGTTTTCGAGGACGGCGCCAACGGCTGTCCCAATCGCGCGGTGAGGGCCGAGTGCTGCATCGAAATGTGTGTCAACCGAAGTGCCCCCGATTTCCTTGGCTACCCTGCCTGCGGTTGCGAGGCGCAGGCTGGACTCTTCAACATGATCCCTCTCGATCCTCTGGCTGAGGGCGCCATTTTCGAAGAAGCACCCCGCTACCTTTTTCCATGCGGTGTGCTGTACTTCAAACTGAAGCAACATGCGAGTGGCAAGGTCGCCTATAATATCTCGCTCTCTGATGGCGTTTCCGCATCGGCGTCATCCATGTTTTCAATCCGTGTGCTCAAAGTTAACATCGCTCCATACTTCGACTGGAGCATCCCGCCTTTCATTGAAGTGCTTGAAGATTCTGGGGAACAGTCGTTACTAGTGGCACAAAGCGTATCCGCCGACGCCTCGCAGGGCACACGCGAGCCCGAACAGTCGGTGACCTTTATGCTAAAGCCAACCTTTTCCGATCTATTTGACGCATCGGGGCAGCCGCGCATCTCACCTGTCGGGCAGCTTGTTTTTCTTCCTGCTGCCGACGAATTTGGAAATCAGACATACACCGTAACGCTTGTCGATGACGGTGGGACCGAACGCGGGGGCATCAACTCGTTTCAACGCCAGATTTCGATCACCGTCATCTCTGTCAACGACGCCCCGTATTTCACGCTTCAGCCTTTCGTGGAAATTCTTGAGTCAAGTGGTGTCAACGTACTGACAGGCTTTGCGTCGCTGGTTTCACCTGGAGCTGCCAGTGAGACCGCCGTGCAGCAAATCTCCTTTACGATCGATTACGTCAGCGCACCCGAACTGTTTTCGCGCGCGCTGTCAATCAGCCCCAATGGCACGCTGACCTTGGTCCCTGCAAAGTCGGCTAGCGGGTATGCACTCGTCGATGTACGTCTGGTGGACAACGGGGATCACGGTGGGCCTCGTAACCACAGCTGCACATCTGCTACCCAAACATTTACGGTGAGCGTCAAGGCTGTGAACGATGCGCCAGGCTTTACGATTCCCTGGAAAGTGACATGCGACACAACAGACTACTTGGGAGCAGGCGTTTGTCAGTGCCCGTCAGTCGCTTCAGTGGAGCAGCAGACCACACCGCCGGTGGCATGTGTTCTGCATAATTCAACACCATTCGGCTTGCCATATCTGTGCCCCACACCCACGAACGCTGAGAAGGAATGCATGTTCGCAGGACGTGCAGGAGTAATCAAAGAGTTCACAGAAATAAGCGTGCTCGAGGACTCAGGTCAGCACCACATGGTGGGCTTTGTTCATGATGTCTCTCCGGAGGTAGGTCGCGCCGGGGGGTCCATGACGCGTTTTTACCAGACAACGTGGGACCAAGAAATTGAGATGGTGCAAGGCTTCCGCGAAGACGTGCTGGGCCAGCTGGGCCTCGAGTATGCTCACGCGTACGCTCACAGCGCCGATGGGAAATATGTGTATGCGGTAGAGCGGGAGCTCAACACGCTGGCCGTCTTCGAGCAGCTTGGTGAAAGCCTGTCATGGGACACGGATGGTGCAGCAGGAGGCAACAGACTTGCCCCCGTCGACAGGCTTGCAGAAGGTCAGGATCGAGTACGTTTTACGCATAATCCGTCATTTTCAATGAGCTCGGAAGCAGTGTGCGGTCTGACCGAGGTATGGATAGGGGAACACCGGCACATTGTTGCTGCATCGGGGTGCCAGATGCTGCGAGACTATGTCGGCGTCGTCTCCAATCGCTCCTGCTTGACCGCGGCGTGCAACAGCACCTGCTGCAACGACCTGCACCAGGGCCTCGTCGGGCACTGGGAAATGTCAGTGGACTTCCTGTACGGCAAGCACCGGGTCAATGCTCTCTCGCCTGGTGATAGCTTCCAGAGGATGGACTTTTCGAACGACATGTATTGGCAGTACATGCGGTACCCCATCACTGTCTCAGGCCCGCCCGACAGCCGTGGCATACAGCCTGCATGCGGGGAGACTGAGAACACGCAAGTGGGTCCGGCCACCATTCGCGACCTCAGTGTCATGGAGACGCTGGGTGCGGCCATTTTTCGCGGCGCAGGTCTGTTTTGCAAGTCAGATGACGTGGTCAAACGCCGCTACCTGAAGGATTGGGACGTTGGCACTGATGAAGCCTTGTCTGCTGCCAATTTCATCATGAGCAACGGTGAGTTGGAGGCTATGCAATTCGATGGCAAGCTCAATCTTGGGCTTTTGGTAGCTGAAGATGTGAATGACGATCCGGTGAATAGGTCCATACCCTCCGCTGCCTTTAGCGTCGATGTGTGGTTTATGCTTGACTCAGATGCTGCATCGGGGGAACGCGGCCTTATCGCTGCCTTCTTGCCTGGATTCCTGAAAGTCGAGGACGAGTGCATGGGCGGGTGGCGTCTGTCCTACAGAGCGCAAGCGAGAGGTGTGGCATCACTCGAAACTGTCTTGACGTTCGAGCTGGTGGCAAACAACAAATCAGCGACAAGTGTGAACAAATCAGCGACAAGTGTGAACAACACCAACACGACCAACCAAAACAGCACCAACACAAATGAACCTGAACCTGAATCTATTGCCGTGTTGAGAACTACCAGCCCCTCCCTGTCGCTCTCGGCTGGTGGCTGGTACCATGTCCTGGCTGTCAGTGACATGCAGGAACTCAAGATCTACTTCAACGGGAAGCTGCTTAACGAGAGCAAGCGTGTAACATGTGCGACATGCCAAGGGCCTGTGTATCGCAGGGACTATCACCCACAGTGCCGCGGCGAGAAAACGCCTCTGACCATCGGGACCTTCTGTGCGTCGCCTGAAGTCCGCGTGATCGATCCTGACCTTCTGCAAGGCACCGCACCTCGCCCGGCATGCGCTATGGACTCGGATCAGTGGTCGCAGCACAGCGGCGCGATTTTCAGTGCGCGGGTGTGGGATCGAGAGATCAACGCAGCTGAGGCAGCGAAATTGTATGACATGCATGCCGCTCGCCTCACCCCTGTCGACACCACGAATTACTGGGTCGTCGGCCGTGAGCAGGAACTGTGGCGTATCAAAGATCCCGTTAGCGGGGCTCCTCTCGTTCCTCCCGTTAAGGGGAGCAGCCCCAGTAATGGGACTGTAATGGGTCAAGCGTGGTGCAACACACTGCCTGTTGCGCCTGCAAGCATGCTCGAGCATTCGAGCACGCCTCCGAGTGCTAGCATAGCAGATGGTGCGAAACTCACACTCCGTGGCAAGTTTGCCCTTGGCCAGACGTACACAGTGCAGTTTCGCGACTACAAGAATGTCACGCTGAAAAAGTCTACGGAAGCCCGCCGCCGTCTGAATCCATTCGGAAGCCCGGCGGCATCAGACGGTGCCCCTGGGATCACAGAGCTCGTCTTTGATCTTGCTGGCAGCGTGTGGCCCAACGGCTACTCTTCTACCATCATCTCACTCGTCGGGCCCAATGGGCTGCCCGTTTGGCAGAGGCTGTGTCTTAACCCATCCTGCGGCTTACCTGCCGCGGGCAGTGCAGATCGGAAGAAGGCGCTCCACCCTGGTCTGCAGGGTTCCCGTCTGAAGTTTTCGTTTACAACGGACAGCCGTGCGCTAAAGGTGGCAAACAATCAAGAGGGCGTGTCGTTTACGCGCATGACATCCATGTTCTCCCAGGTGCAGGATGGCGGAGAGCTGCCGAGTGTCTTTTTGGGCGCTGCGTCGAGCACTTCGCTGCTTATTGACGGAGTCAACTACCTCGGAGTGGCAAATTTCTGGGACGGTGAATCGCATGAAGTGCCCTCCCACCTGTTGCGCCTTGACACATCCTCCCCCCCAGGAGCCCCGCCCCAGGAGCCCCGCTTCCAGCTGGTTCAGAGTCTAGTATCAAAGGGCGCTCGTCAGTGGGCTCTTGTAGATGTGTCGCAGATCGGTCTGCAGTTTTCAACCGTTCTGGCCTTGGCCAACTACCTCGCACCCTCGGTGCTAATCCCCTGGAAAGGTAATCGGCCAGAGTCGCCGTTGGATGTGGCAAACAGCGTTGCCCTGGGCTCAGCTCTCGGTACTTCGTCAGTTGAAGTCTTCTACGTCAACGGCTGGCCTTATCTGGTCTTGGCAGTGTTTGCCGACCCCACGACCGCTAATAGTACGCTCAATCTCTCTGTGCGCTCAAGCATAATTCGAGTGGGCAAGACGCTCAACGACACGCACGCCCACTTCGGTCACGAAACCGGCAGGTATGTGGCGGCCGCCTCTGGCTTGGGCATAGCTGTGACGCAAGAGCTTGAGACCGCAGGAGCTCATGATGTGGAAGTGTTCCGAGCCAACGGCCGTCTGTACCTCTTTTTTGCAGTGGACCTTGCTGAACACGAATCCCTGCTCTACGTGTCAGAGGGTGGCGGTGGTGAGCCGCATTTTATCCTCTGGCAGCGAGTCATGGTCCACGGGCACGCTACGTCAGTGCGAGCATTCGTCGTAGAGGCGCCGCCAGCCGAATTTGGCGCCACAGTCGCTGCGGCATTTAGAGCTGCTCATCCGGTGCATGTCGTTGTCGGCAGATCGACTGGCCAGTCGCTGGTCCTGCGTTTCAACGGCACGCATTTGCTTTCGGTGCCCGATGCCCAGACCTTGCCGCTGGACTGGGCGGGAGGGCAGAAGGCGGGAGTGAATGATGCACGTTCAAAGACCCTCGCGGTCCTGCCCCTCTCGTCGGGCCGCGACGGCTCTGTCAACACGTCTCATGTTGTGCTGGGCCAGTATGAAGTGTCCTGGAATATGAATAGGACAGACTATTCACCGTCGCAAGTGCTCAAGCGGACGCGTGTTGGTGTGCGTGGGCTAGAAGCACCGTCGTCTGCCCTTGAGGTGGAGTCTGGTGATCGGACGTTTGTTGTGGTTGCGTCATTGTTGCACGAAAGGCTGTCGATCTTTGAGCGCAACACCAACCAAGCGGGAGAGGTTCTTGTGTATAGCGGTCTCTCAGGCCTCTGTGGGCAAGTGGTGCAGTTTCCGCAGCGTCTCGACGATTACCCTGAGGATCAGCCGCAATCTGCAGGATGGTCCATGCTGGCACAGGGCTGGCCTGGTATGAAGGGCGGCCCGTGCGTTTTTGCAACAAGCCCTTTTCGTGGCGCTATTGCAGCGTTCTGCTTTGACCAATCGTCTGTGCTCCAGTGCGTCGACATCATGTTTGACGGTGAGGAAGCTGAGGGGGGGCATCCAAGGCGGCTTGTGGACGGCCTTGCTGGCGCGGTTGCCCTGGCCTTGAGCAGTGATAATTCCTCCATCTATGTGGCGGGCGCGTATGATGATGCCGTGGCCGTAGTTGAGTGGACCAATCAATCTGCTTTTGAGTTCACGGACCGTTTGAAGCAGGGCGAGCGCCTCATCAGTTCATTCCGCTCAGATATTGACGATACTGTGCCCTTCCAAGGTGATACGCCAGCGGGCTTTTTCAAGGTACAGTTGCCGCTGGAGCTGTCCAAGTATCAGACTGTTGCGATACCGCCGGGCTACCCTCAGGCTGGCTCCTTGGTGACATTTGCACTGTTGCCAACGGCATATCCCGGCGGGACGGCTTATGTCGCCCTTCCCCCGCCTGCGCCCCTCGAGTATCCTGCACGCCTCGGAGGCAATCAACGCAATTGGTCGCTGAATGCTCGAGATACCGAGCACTGGACTCTGGAGGACGGCTCGCGATACATGGCCATCGCCTCCAGCGACCCCGGCGCAGACCCAGATGGGCTTGCCGTGGTTGTGGTGCTGCGTTGGAATGAGGACGGCAAACGCTTTGATGTGATACAGCACTTAGGGGTGCATGACATGGCTCCTTCGGCCCTATGCTCCTTCAAGGTTGCAGACGTGACAGGCGTTTCTTGGAGGTATTTGGCCGTGGGTAGCTCCCTGCGCCATGGTGACCACCGTGCCTCTATCAATGTGTACCGTTGGGATCCAGCTGCGAGGAAATTTGTCTTTCACCATGGAGCTCCAGCAACTCTGGTTGGTGGGCACCCCAGTGACCCCGTGACAGGTGAGCGACTTCCAGCCAAGCTCAACGTGGAAAAGCTTGTGCACTGGGAGGTGGACGGACAGCACTACTTGGCTGCCGCGGTGTCTCGAGTTGTTTTCACGGTCGGATTTCTGGATGAGCAGATAACCGTCACGTGCCTAAATCGCTCGGGGGTGGATCGGTGTGTTTCGAACGTGAGTCTACAATGCCAGGCCTGGGACGGAAACGCCACGCGAAACGTGACCCGCTATGACTGGCAGCGCCTAGGGCTTGCGCACTCTATCAAGAACTGCACGACAACGGGGGTGCCGCGGGTGTGTACGACAGAATCAAGGACAGAAGACCAGAAGATGTCCACAGGATTCAGGCCTCGGACTGTGTCATCGTATCCCTTTGACGTGCGTTTCTGCGTCACTGGTAATGACACTCGATGCGCGACCAACATCACGGGGCCGCGAACTAGCCCTATCGGTAACTGCACCCATGTCAATATGATACGCTGCACAGACGAGGATCCCTATGTAGTGTGCACCCCGCACTTCAAGTGGATGACAAATGTCCACACATCGGAGAAAGCCTATGTGTATCGATGGAACAATTACGGATCTGCAGTACTGGAAGATGGCAAGATCGGCCACGGCACTGGGCTGCAAATTTTCCAGATTCTCGATGCTCCGCGCACCATTGACGTTGTCACGCGCCTCCTGGACCATGGTAACACACAGCACAGGCTGGTCATGTTTGCCTCGTTCGGGCACAGTGGTAACGACGGAAATGTGCTTGTTTGCCGCTTCGATCGTGGCATCTACAACCCATACATGCGTGGCCAAATGGGTCTCTTGGCCCTGTTACAGTCTGTGCCGTGCGACCATCCCACAGCGCTGGACTTGCACACTATTGCGGATGAGCGATTCGGCCTTCAGGGAACGCTCATGGCGGTAGCGACCAGCACGGCGCCCGTCTCCAGCACTGCGGCACAGGCAAGTGCCTTACCCTCCTACACGTCAAGCCTGCTCTTCTACAAGTGGAATATCGAAAGCGGCAACTTTGAATCGCATATGGTGCGTGTGGAGGAAGAAGCCCTCAGGCCTCGTGGTGCGATGGGCCTCCGATTTTTCGAGGACTCTGGCGAATTGTACATTGCAGTTGCTCAAGGTGTGTGCTTTGTCGGGCAGCACGACGACAACTTTGATCCGCACGCGTGCGAGCAGGACGTTTTGCCGGGAGAGATGCCTGGCCAGCCATCGTCGCGTATTTTGCAGTTTGACCGCGTTGAGCAGGATTTTGGAGAAGTGCTAGCGCTGACCGACGCCTCAAACGTTGCGGTGCGTGGTCTGAACGTGCCAAATGATGAAATTCGCGAGCACCAGCAGCCCTTGCGCATTGCAGCAGGCCGGAATCGCGACTGGGAGGTCATCGTTCTGGATGGGCGCACACTTTTAGTTGCGGCAAGCGAGACGCGTGGCACTTTGGTCTACGAGTTTGACTTCGAGCATGTTGTCGGCCTAGCTGGTGTTAGCGCCATAGCCTCAAATGGCACTATCTACGAGGATGGCCAGCCATTTGAGCGCATTTTTGCCGCCTCGCGCGACGACGGGGCAGTGCTGAGCCTTTTGCACGTCAAGTCGCCGCCTTCTTATCCCCTGCACCCTGCCGCGTCCGTAAATGGAAGTTTGCGGTTTGACTGGAAGACGATTCTCTCCATGACGCCTCTGAAGGTGCGCCGCGATCTGATGACGCGAGGGGGCAGTGGTGTGGCAGGGCTGGAGGCGCCAGGTGGTATTCGCGTGCGGTGTGAGCAGCGGCAAGTCAAAGTTGCGCATCGTGACTTCCGAGACCAGGGCATTTGTTTCATCGATGTGAGATCTGTCGCAGATAGGGCCGAGCTGCCCTGTGGCACCTTTGCGCCGAACCCTGCCCCCACGAGCTTCGTACGCGAGAATTTGCAGGCAGGTGTCCATCTGGTTTTGGCACGCGATCCCATATGCCAGCCGGTGCGGTTTGAGCTTCAGGAAGTCGAGTCTACGAATGCCTTGCTCTTCGAAGAGAACGGCATGCCCGAAATAGCTCCGAATGGCACCCTGAGCTTCCGGCTGCGGGACATGCAATACGGCGTATCGCGTCAGCGCATTGTATTGCTCGACGCCGGAGGACGCGAAAGCTTCGCGAGGTTCGTAAAGATACAGGTTTTGACTGTGAACCATCCGCCCTTCTTCACGCTCATCGACATATACGGAGGGCAGGACAACGTCATGGGTGACCAAGTCGTTGTTTTTGCACCCATGGTATCGCCGGGAGCCCGGCATGAGGTACATCAAAATCTCACTTGGCAGTTCCGATTTACCAACCAGGACAATTTTGATCTCCCTCCCAGGCTCGACGTTGTGCGCGCGGGTAAGAATCCGCTAGATCTTGTCGGTGTTGTGACTTTTAGAGTAAAGGACTCGGTCCCTTTCGTGTCGGAGTTCAGGGTTATTCTGATTGATAATGGCCCGAATGCCACGGCCGACGGCTCAATTAGTACATCAGCCGAGGGCAGCTTCAAGCTGACAATAATTGTCAATAATGTTCCTCCGAAAGTCTTGACGATCTCGCGATTGTCGGGGTCACCTATGCCTGAAGTTAGTGGAGTTTTGCACGACAGCGCCGATCAGGATGCGCCACCTCCGCCACCTGTTGTGCACACAAAAGAGGACCAGGGACGTGTCAGTCTCAGTTTGGCATTCGACAAAGGCCATGCTGGGGAAGCGAGTCAACGCGTGCATTTCGAGCTGGTCGGTGTGGAGCAACTGCACTCTCCCTTCAGCGCCGATAGACTCTTCAAGAGCTTTAACGTAACGATACCGCCGTCGGGCGTTATTGTGTCTCCGGCCGAGCTGGCTTTTGAGACTGCCAAAGGGTATAATGGCAGATTCTTGATCAAAATGCTCATCGTGGATGATGGCGGAAATGAAAATTCTGGGAACGATCGGACGCTTTTCTCGTTCGTCTTGTCCGTGCAGCCCCAACTTTCCTTCCCTGCCGTCGCCAAGATACAGGACATTCAGGTGCTGGAAGCCCATGAATCAGTGAAAATTGTGCGTGAGGGCATCCTCGGCAACTTTTCTGCCATGCCCGACGACGAAAGTCTTCGTCCTTTAACGTTGGAAATCGTCTCCAACGATAATACGTGGCTTTTTTCAGAGGGCCCGAAATTCTCTCTCGATGGGTCAGTGGCATTCACGCTGGCTCCTAAGCGGTCGGGCACCGCCAACTTTGTGGTTGCCTTCAAGAACGATATAGGAAGCTTGGCTCCAAGTGGAATGTGGGTGCGAGTTGTGTTGCGTGTGGTCGAGATCAACAGCGCGCCCACTGCAAAGGTGCTGCCTGAGATTGCGGTCGTGGAGCAGGACACGCTACTAGAGCACAAGCTGGTCGGTGCTATTTACGACGTGCTGCCAGGGCCCTTCTTTGACGAGTGGAACTCTCAGAAAGTGAGCTTCCGCGTGTCCTTCGTCACCTCGTCCACATCGCTCTTCGCATCGCCTCCTGCCGTGCGCTCGGATTACAGTGTCAAGCGCCGGCATGGACGCGACGATCTGCCCATGCTACCCCCGCATAATCTGACGTTCACTACCTCGCCGAATGTACACGGAGTGGCAGAGCTGTCCTTAGTGCCCTACGACGATGGAGGTGTGTCGCACGGGGGCTTGGATGCGGGGGAACCTCTGCGCACCACGATCAAAGTCTATCCTCGTCCACGTGTGCGCTCGGTTCACCCGCGCGTTGGCTCACTGTGGGGTGCAGTTGCTGTCACCATTAACGGTGAGTCCTTCGGATCCACGTACAGCCGCGGGTATTGGATTGGAACGGGCGCTGGAACGAAGTACGGCAACGTGTCTGTTCTCTTCGGTGACGCGGCGTGCGAGAATGTGGAAGTGGTATCGGACTCGGAGTTGCGCTGCACCGCGCCACCTGGCCGTGGCTGTACCAACGTCTCGGTGACCATTTTGGATGGCTCCCTCACTCGCACGGGGCACCTGGCGTGTGGTTATGTGTACACCGAGATTATCTTCGGCGGCGTACAGAAGGAGGGGCAGGGTATCCTTGCGCACGGACCTGAGCACAATGAAAGTATTAAGGGAAAAAGCAGCAGCACCAACCGCAGGGAATCAGCAGCCGGCTCGGCTCCATTGGAACCCTCGGCTCTATTGGATCCCCTCCATTTGTCAAAGTCTGTGTTGGCACTGCAAGTGCGGTCAGATTTGCAGCTCTTTGTGGGCGGCACGTTTTTGTCCGTCGGCGGTGTCAAGGTCAACCACATTGCGCGCTACGATTGGAGCCAGGTGCACACGCTTGGGAATGGCGTCGATGGAGCTGTGCATGCGCTGGTGCTGCAGCAAAGTGGCGACCTCGTTGCTGCCGGCGTCTTCACCAAGGCTCTCCTGGGCAAGGGTGGTGCTGTGGCCACTGGGGGCTTGGCGGTCTGGGATGGCTCCATGTGGTCGCCCCTTGGATGTGCGGTAAGTGGCTCGTACTTTGCGGCTGCTGTCAACGGATCGCTGCTGTATGTCGCTGGGCGCATCAAAGATACGTGCGGAATCCCTACGAATGGAATTGCCTTGTGGGACAGCTATCGCTGGCGTGCTCTCGGGTCCGGCCTCGCCAAGGGTTCTGTGCACGCGATTGCCCTGCACCACGACTTTGTCTATGCTGGTGGCAGCTTTATGGAGGCAGGCGGTCGCGAGGTTTCACGCGTGGCACGGTGGGATGGAGCCGACTGGCACCCTCTCGGTTTCCTCAACGGCGATGTTCACTCCCTAGCGGTCTTTGGCGAGTACCTGTTTGCGGGTGGCGATTTCACCATGGCAGGTAGCAGCCCGTGTAAACATCTTGCTAGGTTCTACTCAGGAGACTGGGTGCAAATGAGCGGTGGCGTCAATGGCCCGGTCCTCTCACTCCAGCCACTCCACTCGTGTCTTTACTTCGGCGGATCCTTCTCTCAGATCTACCCCGAGGGCGGTGGCAGCATCAGTAGCAGCGGCGTGGCAAGGTGGTGCGTGGATAAGCAGACGTTGGAGCCGGTTGCACCCTCTGGACAGCACCATCTTACCTCCGTCCGCGCCATTGCCCTTCCGCCACTGCGTGGTCACTGTTCTGCCACTGTTGCCGTGTGTTGAAACTCCGGTGTGTTGTGATTGCATAGTTTCTCGAGTTGCTGGTCACGAGAGCGGATGCTGATCAGAGAGAGAGAATGGAAGCTGCATTACTGTAGGCGCTGTCAGCGGTCTGTCTGTCCGCAACGAGGGCTTGCTGGGCGCCGCCGGTGATAGACACGCATACGTGCATGAGCCGTGAGAGATACGCATACATGCAGAGAGATACGCATACATGCATGAGACTTGCTCTATGCCAGTGAAAATTATTTGATATTGACGCACGTTAAAATGATTGAATAAAGCTGATTGTCCTGTGTTACTGGGTCGCGCGTGCACATGCCCCGCCTACCGCATGCCATCCATCCTCCTTGCGAGCTCCTTTCATTTTGTCGTTTGAGCAATGACAACGATCCCAGGGCGTGATCTCAGTGCACACCATGTCCACTCCCACTGCGCTGCAGTGCGAAAAGCTCGCTACCGGTGAAACGGCGGTCCTCTAGGAGTCTCTTGTTCATCTGGTGGATGCGCTTCCCATGATTTTGGCACAGCGAGGGTTCTGGGTGGGGCATGTCACGGATCAGGTATATGTGTGAGCCATATTCTTTGCAGATCGTTGGTGCCTGGTGTTTGTAGCTCACCCGTAGTTGCATGGACTCAGCGGACTGCAAAGACATGAATACCTGTGATAACCAGCAACGCAGGCACAGAGTGAAAGTTAATATGCTCCAGTACTTTTGAACTGTTGAAGGCTGAGAATTTGCGCGACACACCTGCATAGAGCGCACAACGGCGTCACTCCATCTTTGCCGAAACCACTCGACATTCCAGTCAACATATCGAAAATAGTCCGAGCACAGACGGCCGCGGATCCACTGCATGCGAACCTGGGATGATGCACAATGCAGAGCCATACCACGGACAGAGCGGATCAAAAGGTAGAACGAATCATATCTCGAGAGAGGCGCATAAGAGCGAAGAAAAAAAATTGTAAGTGGAAAGAGTGCCGCACGCTTACCAGCTCCAAATTATTGTAGAAAACATCCAAGTTCCAGGCGGGTTCACCGGTTATGTGCGCAACATCGCCGACCAAATGCGCATTCATGGATGCCGCGGTCAACTCCAGCGTGCTCTGAGTTTGCAATTCACAGACACGGCTCGGTCAGGGCTCCAAATTCACCCCTTTTCAAGATGCACGGGGTGCTTGAATTTACGTACACATTTTCTCCACGTGCTCTCCTCCTCAGAACAGGAGCGCAGGCGCAAGTGCACGCACACACCATGAACGTTTTCGTCATATTCCATACTCCACGTGTGACAGCTGGTGAGTCAGAAGTAATCATCCAGTACCCATACGACACGTGCGCTTCCGCATGCCCAGATGTCTTTCTGAGCTTCGATGACGCGTTGGTCACCTGCTGCATCAAGTCCTGCGCATTCGCAGACGATCCGTCTCAATAACAACCAGCAACATCACTATGAACAACATCAATATCCCAACAATCTCTGTTTGCACCTCGCTCTCGTTCCTCCAAGGACATCGTTCATACAGCCTGAAGCCTACTCCATGCGCCCTAATCGCTGAAGACTTCACCCTAATGCAGCCAAAGTACCTCCGTTTCACCAACGAAAAAACTGTCTGTGTCCAGCCTAATGTAATTGTCAAAGGCGTGAAAAATCGGATGCTGAAAGAGCATTCCGGAATACAGTCGAATCATGTGCATGTAGCCTCTGCCCGCTCCTTGGCCATCTTTATGTGCTTTGTCGGGGTTCTTGAAATAGGTGCCACCACGCGCCTCGAAAACTATTTTATACACATGTGTGTGTATTGAGTAAGAGTGTGCGTGTTCGTGTATGTGCGCGCGCATGCGTGCACATTTGTGGCAAAAGACGTGATAACAGAGCTCTTGTTAAATTCACTGCTCTCGCGCGTGCATATGCTGGACTCCCACATGTACATGCCCATTCGTACTTGTTTCGTATGCTAAGTCTCGCAATTGCAGAAATTCGACCACAACTCTTCCCTTCCGGCGCAACCCCTGAACCTGCATGTGCGTGTGTTGTGAGGTGTGTTGCATGGTTGTTCTTGCACATCAGCATTGTGTGAAAATGAGCATTATGCGAAAACGTGTCCCCACGGCAGAAATTCGTTCGTGTGTTCGCATGTCGTGTGTGCAGGTCATGCATGCTTGTATATCCTTGAGCTGCGCAATAGTTCACTTTCATTAGCAAGATTTAGACAGAGTATACACCTCTGCGGCCTGCAATTCCGAAAGTCCGTCGTGAAAGACCAGAAGGGTATAGGAGGACATGGACGCACAATTGGCATCCAGCAGTGAAATTGCGTGGTGTAGATCCTTGAGATCCCGAGAACTATTACAAGGTGCGCGCGCGAGCGTGCAAGGGCGCGGGGCGAGAGCATGCATATTAGGTGGGAGGAGGAAGGATTGTGTGCAGGGAGACAGTGCGGTGAAACGCAAGTGGGGGGTGTAAGAATAGCATGAAATTGTGACTCATGAACGCACACATGAAAGCGCACGCACGCACGCACGCACACACACACACACACACACACACACACACGCACAGACA